>JACCEC011670735.1_pt1 | contig 23460 bp, 24 predicted proteins | sample 7450121 | NCBI WGS metagenome assembly JACCEC01 (sample SAMN15323455, study PRJNA562643) | freshwater metagenome | isolation source: river surface water | place: USA:Blue River Watershed | collected 2017-08-18 | reverse complement strand
GCGCCTCGTCCATTTCCTGGACAAGTTCGTCCTTGGTCATCGGCCGTATCTCGGGCCAGATTCTGCGCAAGCCCGACTTGAGCCAATCCGGTGCCCAGCTCGAATACCACCGCGACTGTGGCACCTTACGCCACTCGTCCTGCGGCTTCAACTGGACGACGCTTTCAAACATCTCCAGCGGTGCCGGGTCGGTTGCCGTCTCAGAGCGGCCGGCCTTGCCATGGACCGTCAGGACTTCCGGGAACTGTTTGATGACCTTGTCCTGGATCTGCATCAGGCGGGTCGCCTCGGTGACGGACACCGTGGGCAACGTGGTCGGCATGTAGAGGATCGTTCCTTCCTCGATGGGTGGCATGAATTCCGAGCCCAGCTTGGTGAAGACGGGTATGGACGAGGCAATGGCGGCGACCGCGATGCCGATCGAGAGGAGCCGGCGGGTCATCAGGGCGCTGACCCAGGGATAGTAGAGCCGGTGGATGAATCGGCTGATCGGGTGCTTGTGCTCCGGGATGACCTTCGCCCCGGTCATGAGGACGATGAGGGCGGGCCCGATGGTCACCGACAGGAACGCGGCCCACGCCATGGTGAAGGTCTTCGTGTAGGCGAGCGGCTTGAACAGGCGACCCTCCTGCGCCTCCAGGGTAAAGACGGGCATGAAGCTGACCGTGATCACCAGCAGGGCGAAGAAGAGCGGCTTCCCGAGCTGTTTGCAGGCTCCGATGATGATCTCCTGCCGTTGCGCGCGGGTCAGTCCCGCAGGGGCGTGCTCCAACTTCTTGTGGACGTTCTCCACCATGACCACCGCCTCGTCGGTGATGACGCCGATTGAAATGGCGATGCCCGCCAAGGACATGATGTTGGCGGTCAATCCCATGAAATACATCGGGATGAAGGCCAGAGCCACCGCAATGGGCAGCGTGACGATGGCACGCACGGCGCCACCGAAGTCCAACAGGAAGACGATGATCACCAGGGCGACAATGATCGACTCCTCGACGATGGTGCGGGTGAGCGTGCTGATGGCCCGATTGATGAGGTCCGACCGGTCGTAGGTCGTCACGATCTCCACCCCGGGAGGCAGCGACCCCTTCACTTCCTCCAGCTTGGCTTTGATCCGGTCGATGACTTGGAGAACGTTCTGGCCGAAGCGCACAACGACGATGCCGCCGACCGCCTCGCCCTCACCGTTAAGGTCGCCGGCGCCGCGGCGCATTTCGGGCCCGAGCTGGATGTTCTGGGCAACATCCCGCAACAGGACCGGGTTGCCCTTGGCATCCGCTCCGACGACCACCAGACGGAGGTCCTCGAGAGACTTGATGTAGCCATGACCCCGCACCACGTAAGTGGTGCCGAAGCGCTCCATTTCCCGGCCGCCCACGTCGTTGTTGGAACTGCGGACAGCGGAAACGACTTTGCTGATGGGGATATTGTAGGCCAGCAGCTTGTTCGGATCTATTTCGATCTGATACTGCTTCTGGAAGCCGCCGAAGGTCGCGACCTCGGCCACGCCTTCAACGCTCTGAATCCAGTAGCGGAGGTGCCAGTCTTGGAAAGAACGGAGCTGGGACAGGTCATTCTTCCCGGATTTATCGACCAAGGCGTATTGGAAGCCCCAACCAACGCCGGTTGCATCCGGCCCCAAGGTCGGGGTCACACCGTTAGGCAGCGAGCCCGAGAGCGACTGCATGTATTCCAACACCCGGGAGCGAGCCCAGTAGATATCCGTGCCGTCCTTGAAGACCACATAGACGAACGAATAGCCGAAGAACGAATACCCGCGCACCACGCGCACCTGCGGGGCGCTGATGAGCTTGGTCACGATCGGGTAGGTGATCTGATCCTCGACCAGGTTCGGGCTGCGGCCCTCCCACTGGGTGAACACGATCACCTGGACATCGGAGAGGTCCGGAATCGCGTCGAGCGGGGTGTTGCGCATGGTGTAGACGCCGCCCGCGAAGAGCGCGCCGATCATCATGAACACCGTGAACTTGTTCCGTGCGCTCCATTCGATGATCCGCTCGATGAGCGAATCCTTCTTGGGCGCGTAATGGGTGGTTGAATCGTTCATTGCCGTGGGGTCGGTGGCCTCAGTGGTTGTGTCCGCCCGCGCTACCCATGCCGGAGATGGCGGCCTTGAGCTGGCTTTCGGAGTCGATCAGGAAGAGGGCTCGTGCGACGACCTTCTCGCCGTCGTTCAGGCCGGTGAGCACCTGATAGTAGTCGTCCGACCTTGCCCCGATGGTCACTTCCCGGGGTTCGAGGTGGTTGTCGTCCCGCATCACAAACGCCACGAGCCGGACACCGGTGTCGATGATCGCACTCGCTGGCACGGTGAGCACCTCGCCGAAGGACGCTTCCAGTTCGACGTTGGCCCACATTTGGGGCCGGAGATCGAGCTGCGGATTGTCGATTTCGAGCCGGACCTCGGCGCGGCGGGTTTGCGGGTCGATGTGCGGATACAGGAAGGCAACCTGGCTCTCGATGGAGCGGTTTCCGAGATAGGGGAAGGTCACGCGGGCCGCCTGCCCCTCTTTGATGAGGGGGGCCTCAAACTCGAAAACGTAGGCCCGCACCCAAAGGTGCGACAGGTCGGCGATCTCGTAGAGCGTCTCGCCCGCCATGAAGGCCCGGCCTTGCACAGCGTTCTTGGTGACGACGTGGCCGGATGCGGGCGAGCGCACGAGGATCTCGTCGCGGGCCTGTCCGGTCTTCTCCAGCTCGGCGATCTCCAAGTCGCCAATTTCCCACAGCGACAGCTTGCGGCGGGCCGACTCCAGCAGGCGCTTGGCGCTTTCTGCCTGAGTGGTGTTTTCACGGGACTGCAATTGGGCGACGCGCTGGAAGGCCAGGAGATACTCGCTCTCGGCCTCGAAGAGCTCCGGGCTGTAAACGGTGAAGAGCGGGTCACCCTGGGCGACCTTCTGACCGGTGTAGTTGACCTTCAGCTCGCGCACCCAACCGGCAAACCGGGGGGCGATGCGGGCCAGCTTGGTTTCGTCGTGCTCCAACGTTGCCGTCGAGCGGACCGGCTGCGCCAGCTTGCGAATCGAGACCTGCTCCGTCGTCAAGCCGATCAACTGCTGTTTCTCGGGGCTGATGGAGACCGCAACACGGCCGGGAACCGGAGCGGGCGCCGCGGCGGCCTTGTGTGCCGCGTGGGGATCGGCCGGCGGCACCTTTTCGAGGTCCATCCCGCAATCCGGGCACGAACCGGGGCCATCACTGACCACCTTCGGATGCATCGGGCAGGTGTATTGTCCGGGCTTCGCCGCGCTGGCCTCGGACTTGGCGGGAGCCGCGGCCACCGCCGGCTCGTCCTTGATCGGCACGAGCTTCATGTTGCAGATCGGGCAGTCACCCGGCTTGTCACTGATATACGTCGGGTGCATCGGGCAGTGGTATTTCTGCGCCTTGGCGTGGGCAGCGTGGTTCGCGTCGCCGCAACCGGCGCCGAGCAGGGCCCAGAACAGCAGGGGAATGGCAAGGAGGAGGAGTTTTGTGCGCATGACGTTTCGGGAAGATCAGTTGGATCCGGTGGTCAGGAGGGGGGAGTTTTCGGGAGGGATGCCGGCTACGAGCAGGGCGAGTTCAGCCAACGAAAGTTCACGCTGGGTCTCGGCTTCGATCCGTTGCAGCTGGAAATCCAGCAGCGAGCGCGACGCTTCGACCACATCGAGAAATCCGGTCCGGCCGGTAACGTAGGCCGACCGGGCGACTTCCAGAGACTGCTGGGCTTTCGGCAGGAGGTCCTGCTGGATCAAGGCTTGGTTCCGCGTCGCTTCACGGAACATGAAGGTCTTTTCGGCCAATTCGACGGCCACCATGATCTGCTCGGCAGCCAGCCGAGCTTCACCGGCTTGCTTGGCGGATTGCGCGGAGGCGATTTCGGCGGCGATCTTGTCCTTCCAGATCGGCAGGGTTACCCCGAAAGAAGGACGGGCCATGATAGGAGAAGCCTTGAGGTCGGCTTCCAAGCCAACCGAGAAATCCGGGTAACGGGAGCGCTTGGCCACGGCCAGCGACGCCTCGGCGACGCGCACTTCGGCGGTCATCGTGCGCAGGGCCGGGTTGCGGGCCATCGCGATCTGCCAGAGCTGGTCGGGGTTCACCTCGATCGGTGTAGTCTCGAACCGAGCGGGGATCGATGGCTCAGGGTCCATGCGCTGGAGACCGAGCGCGGCCTTGTATTGGGCAAGCAGGGCCTGGCGGGCATCTCCAAGGTTGGCGATTTCGGCTGTCATCTTGTCCTGCTCGATCTGGGCGCGAAGCACGTCCTGGAGGGTCGCCTTGCCGACCTCGTTTTGGCGTCGGGCGATGGCCTCGAGATCCTTCAGCAGTTCCAGGGATTCGGCATTCACCCGGAGCTTCGCCTCGAGAAAATAGAGCTGATAGTAGGCCCTCTTGAAGCCGAAGGCCACCTGCTGCACCTGTGCCTCCAGCTCGTGATACTTCACTTCCGATTCGGCGGACGCCGCCTGGGCCGCCAGCGCGCGTTTGCGCGATCCCGGCAGTTCGAGCATCAGGCCCGGCATCAAGGACGAGATCATGTCCGAAACATCGGCCTCAAACACGAAGACCGGGTCCGGCAACGAACGTTCGACAGTGATTCGCTCCACCGACCGTGCCCACTCGTAGTAGGCCGCGCGAACCCGGGGATGATTCAGCACGGCAAAGCGCAGGGCATCAGCATGGGATGATTCTGCCGTCAACGGGGGCAGGTCGACCTCGCGGGGTTGCGCGCCGAGCTGGCTCGTCACGTCCGCTACTTGGCGGCGGGCCGCTTTCTCCACAGCCACCGGGCTACCCACACAGCCGGTCAGACCGAGCGTGCTGCCGAGGATGGCGAGGCCGCCAACCGTCGTGAAGATGTGTTTTCGCGTCATGACGTTTCGAGGGGCTATTACTTCTTGCTGTGCTCGCAGGGCTCGCCCGCGGCCATGGCTTCCTTGCTCATGCCGCAGCCACCGCATCCGCCGCTGGCAGCGGCGACCGGCTTGGTGCCGGAAAATCGCGCGTAGTCGGCCGGTGTCAGTGACTCGATCGGCGGATGGCCCGGAGGCAATGCCCGCGCCGAGGCCTTCCGGTCAAGTTCGACGCCACACTTGAGCATCGCCGACCCGTAGAACGGATTCCTGGCGGCGGCGTCCCGTTGCAGCCAGCGCCCGGTGCCGATCTCCGGAGCCATCGTGCATTCAAAGATGCGGAGGTTCGCCGATTGATGGATCTTCCTGCTCCGAACCGCATCGGCCACGCTCGTGCTGAACCGGACAAAGTCCTTCCGGGCCTCGGTAAGGTTGCTCCGGCTGGGCAGAGGGTCGGCCAAGTTCGCAGTCAGACTGGCTGCCAGTTTCGCATCAGCATCCGCCAGATCGTGGAGGGCGCTTCGGACCGTCGTTCTCAGGGTTTGGTAACGGTCGAAGTCATCGGCGGCCAAGGCGGCGCTGACATCGCTCATGGAGGCGGCGACCGCTTGCAGGGCGGCTGCCGACGCTTCTGTTTGCGGTGCGGCCTCCGCTCTGGGTGAAGGAGCAGCGGCGGAGCCGTGCCCGGCATGTTGCGCGAAAAGTTGAGGCACGCTGACCAACAGCAAGCTGGTGAGCGCCACGATGGCGGAAGTGCGGAAGGGTTTCATATCTTGGCGGAGGGGGACTGCGGCGGGAGGCGGAGAGATGGACGAGACGAGAGATAAAGCGTGGTGGCAGAATCTGAAAATCCAGCCGCACGGCAGTGGCGGCGGCTGGATTGGCGGTGACCGTGGGTGGCCGGTCAGGACTTCTTGGCGCAGCCTTGGCAGGCGGTGCAGCCGGCAGCGGCCTCGGCGGCCGGCTTGGCCGCGGCCTGGGCCTTGGTGTCAGCGTCCGCCTTGGTCCGCCAGATGGTCGGATACGAGGCGGGCTTCTCATTCTTGTTCATGCGGGCCCAGTATTCGGGGCCCGGCCCGGCAACTGCGGTGCTGGTGAGGAGAGCGGAGAAAAGGAGGCCGAGGCTGGCCGCCGCGAACTTGGAGATAGAGGGAGTGTTCATTGTGAGTCTCGATTGGAGGGTTTCTGTTACGTGAAGTTATACTCCCCCGACCTGCTGTTTCCCTCGCGCATTTCTTGTCAAGACTAGCGCGAATATTGTCCGTCCGGGGCGCATAGCGGTGGTCCCTTCCGCCACGAGGTCTCGCTAAGAATCTTGAGGGAAAGCCCCCTTGGCATACGTTAAAGGGGAAATGAGCAGCGACCTTAACTCCCTGTTGTCTGAATACTCCAGACAACCGTTGCCCCCCGTCACCGGGCCATCCACCGCAGAGATCTGGCGCGCGATCGAGCACCGTCGCACGGAGTCGCTCGGGTCCCGCTTGTCCGACTTCTTCGACTTGACCAATCTGCTTCCTGACCGCCGGTTGGTGATCGCTGCCTTGACCTTCGCAGCGGTCGTGGGCGTGATTCCGGCGGCCCTGATCGGGCGCGCGGAAAACGAGCGCCGTCTGGCACGCCAGTCAATCCATCTGGAAGTATTTGCACTGAATACGAACAGCTTCGGCGCGAAGCTCAACAGTCCGAAGGCTACGGAGGAGAGCCGGTCGCGATGAAAAGGCTCATTCTTTTTCTCGCCGCGACTGCAGCCGTGGCCGCCCTTGCCTGCTACGTCACGCTGCATTTCACGCAGCATAGGGTGACGCCAAGCGAGGTGACCTCGCACGAGTGGCTGCATCGGGAGCTGAAACTGACGGACGAGCAGCTCAAGGCCCTTGAGCCGATTGAGCATACGTTCGGTGCTCGCCAGCGGCAACTGGCGGACTCGCTACGGGACGCGACGCGCCAGCTCGCCCGGGTTATGGCCGAGGAAAAAGCCTACACCCCGCGGGTGAGTGCGGCGGTGGAACATGTGCATCATTGCATGGGTGATCTGCAGAAGACCTCCATCGAACATGTTTTCGCCATGCGTGCCGTCTTGTCACCGGCGCAGGGCGACAGGCTGCTCGAACTCGCGAAGCAAGCCTTGGAACAATCGCCCTGAGCCTGTGGACCCCGACCTGCCGCTCATCGAGGCACTCCAGGCGGGCAATGAGTCGGCGCTGAACGAACTCATCAACCGCCATCGCGAGCCGCTGTTTTATTTCGTCTATCGCTACCTGCGGGATGAGACGAGCGCCCGTGACGTGGTGCAGGAGACCTTCGTGCGGGTGTTTTTCAAGGCTGGCACCTTCAAGCCGCGCTCGTCGGTCAAGACTTGGATCTACACCATCGCCCTCAATCTGACGAGGGACGAAGGCCGGCGGCTCGGTCGCCGCGTGCGGGAAGTGTCGATGAATGCGCCCGGTCCGGATGAGCAGCCGCCCCTGGAGGTGGCGGATACCGCACCGACGCCGGAAGTCCAGACGGGCCAGCGCGAGCGCTTCGCGCTCCTTCAGACGGCCATCGACAAGCTACCCCACAAGCTCAAGTCGGCGCTGATCCTCTTTTGCCTGGAGGGAAAATCCCAGAACGAGACGGCGGAGATCCTGGGAACCACCCCGAAGACCGTAGAGACGCGCGTCGCCTATGCGCGCCAACGGCTCCGCAAGCTGCTGGGCGATAAAATCCCGGATCGCTCCGCAACTGAGCAGAGCGTCTAACCCAATCCAGCCATGACCAATGCGAACGCTAAACCCGTCACGATCGCGGGACTGACGGTCCTGCTTGCCGGTTGCGCGACCCCATTCCGTGCTCCGCCCGACGTGGCCGCCATACAGCTTGAGCGCGTGGACTCCCCGACCGTCATCGTTGAGAAAATCTGGCTCGAGCGGAGAGACGGGCAGCTTGTCGTGAAAGGTTATGTGCTCAAGCGCCTCAATGCAGGAGATACAGATGATACCCACCTCGATGTCACTCTTTACGATGCGCAGGGCCAAGAGCTGAGATCCACCGTCGAGCATTTCGAGCCTAGACACTTGACGAGGCGCTTTAGGCGCCCGGCCTACGGCAGCTACCAGATCCCGCTCGACCCGCTACCGGGCGGGACGCTGCGCGTCGAGGTCCGTGCGCACGACGGGGGACTTACCGTTCATGCTCCCAAGTCGGATTCTAATCGGTAGAAAAGGTAGACCTCAGGCGATGTGTGCTATATGCAGCCTTACGGTGCGTTACAGTCGCCGCTGCAAAGTTCGGCGCACACCGATCGGGAATATAGGGCCTAATCGCCCGGTGCGGTTGGCGTCTGAGCTGCACAGCATGGGATGTGAACCCACACTCGAAAAAAACCTCCCATCCCACGCGTTGTGCCGCTTGCGGCGCAATTTTCATCCCTGAACCGCGCTCGGCCGGTCGCCAGCGCTTCTGCGCCCGCCTCGTCTGCCGCAAGGCCAGTCGCCAAGCCAGCCAGCGTCGCTGGCAATCAAAGTCCTCCAACCAGAGCTATGCTTGGCGCGCCGCCTCAAGGTTATCGCGGCTCTACAGCGGGTGAGCGTAAATCCTAGATCTGCACCGCTTCCCCCGGCGCGCTAGACTATGCCAGCCTCCCGGAACGAATAGTAACCCCGGCCGAGTGGGTCGGTCGCAGCTCGCCCCACGATGACGTGGTCGAGGAACTCAATATCCACCGCCTTTGCGCCTTCCCGCAGTTGGCGAGTCACCTGAACGTCGGCCGCCGACGGCGCAGGGTCGCCGGACGGATGATTGTGGACGCACACCACCGCGACTGCGCCTTCCCTGATCGCCGCGCGGAACACCTCCCGTGGATGCGCCAAGCAACTGGTCGCCGTGCCAGAGGTGACCTCGACCAATTTCTTCAGCCGGTTCTTCCGGTTCAGGCACATCACCCAGAATTTCTCGATCTCAAGTCCTTGAACGAAGGGCACCATGTGGTGCGCGATCAATTCGGGACGGTTCAACACCGGTTGCTCGGTGGAGGCGGGACGGATCATCCGCCGGGCAATCTCGATGAGAGCGGCCAGTTGTCGTGCCTTCACCCGGCCGATGCCGTGATGGCGCTCGAAGTCCACCGGTTGCCAGGTTGCGATCCCTTGGAGTGAACCCGCCTCGGCGACCAGCCGTGATGCGCAGTCGATGATTTCGCGGGTGGCGGCCCCGCCTTGGAGCATCAAGGCGATTAGCTCCGTGTCGCTGAGGGCAGCGACCCCGAATGTGTCCATCCTCTGTTGCGGCTGCTCACCGCAGGCGATTTCTCGCACCGCCGTCGTCGTTTCCAGGCCCAGGTCCAACATGACTTGTTTCATGATGCAGGGCGCCGGATGCGCCCCGGCCGGGCGGCATGCCCGGTTCTCGTGGCGCGCTCCGCGCGCTGGGCCTTGCAGGCACGTCCAGCCACCGACGAGGCCGCCGAGCGAGGAGCGCCGCGCTCCTCGCGAGGGGGAAGGCCGCAGGAGGGAAAGGTGGAGCCGCGCGCAGCGCGGACTACCTTGGCGGGCGTGACAAAATCAGGCCCACGAGCGGAAGTAGCCTCACTTCATTCAACGCAGGTCACTCAGGCCCGTTTTCCCGGTGGCGAGATCCACCAGCAACATGATCACGGCGCGCTTGCCGGCGCCGTCGAGCCGGACGAAGCAATCGCTGAAGTCGAGCGGTCGTCCATCGGTCAGGTTCTCCATGATCTCCCACGCAGCGCGCTCGCCCGATGAGGCGCCGGGATGACCGCGCGCCATGCCGCGCAATGTGAACACGGCGTCCTCGCCTTCGGGACTCATGGCTTCATGCCGGCCATTCGCCGGTGCACGATTCGCCGACGTTCCGCCACAGATGCATAGGCCGGAACAACCGGCCCCGCGAACGGCTGGGTGGTCTGAAGACGTGTGCCGACCCATGTTCGCGCCGTCGCCACCTCGGCCAGGGCCGCGCGCACGGCCTCGTGCGCGGGTGTGCCCCGAAGGCACTCGAAGTTTGCCGCAACCTTCAGGGCAAACTCCGCCTGACCAAGATGGTCGTCGAGATGACGACGCGTGGAGGGATCGACGCCCATGTCAGCCGCCCGCCATCGCCATGCCTGCCTTCGGGCTCGTGAGGATCTGCCGGTTCTTCCGGTTCATCTCGCGGAGCACTTCGCCGACGAAGGCCTTGTCCTTGTAGTAGGGCTGGACGCCTTCGAGCCGTTGATCGATGCGGGACTTCACCTCGGGCGATTGCGCGTCGTAGAACGCTTTCGCCTGGGGCAGCTGCTTCTCGATCAGCCGCATGTCGGCTTCGTGTCGCTGCATGTCCTTGTAGAGGAGCATGTCGACCGCGCGGCCCGGCGCCTCCTGGACAACGCGGGTGTAGTAGGCCGCATCGTTGGCGTTCGCCACCTTGTAGGCGTCGAGCCGCTTCTGGACTTCGGGGTTGTTGCGGAACTGCAACGGGGACTCCTTTTCGGGCGGGAGTGACGCCGTATCGTTGGGTTTGGGTCTGATAGCCATGGTGATGTTGAGTTGTGCCGACCACTTGGTGGGTGCGGGGCGGCAATGGGCACCGTGGCGGCGAACCGCCAAAGTTACTTACTTCAGGACCGGGTTGAAGGGCGGCTCGGACGACCCGCGCACAACGCGGAGCGCGAGGTCGAACTGCGCGCAGACGTCCTCGGCATCGTGGCGCGCGAGCGCGAAAGCCATAAGCGTCTTCGCATCGATGACCGGCTTCGCTTTACCCGACGTAGGGTTGATTTCACCGAGTCGCTGATTGAGTTCGTCGGCCGCCTGATAGAATTCGGCCGCTACGGTCTCGGGAATTTGAATACTGAGGGAGATCATGTGCTGAGAGGGTTGAATTGGAACAAACGAAGGTTGGAACGAACGCCGGCCGCGTGCGGAGGGTCGGGTCGGAACGCAGCGGAGACCGCGTCCGGAGCCGGAACCGGGCGGCGCAGCCAGCCGGTGGAGGCGGAGGAACGGCGGAGCGAAGGGCCGAGCCCGATCTTCCGCACCAGTTCCGGCCCCGACGCCTCCGGGAACGGCGCGCCGGCCCGCCGGCGCGTGGCTCCCGGAGTTTCCCGCACCACGATTTCGACGCGTTCGATGGTGCGGTGTCGGCGGGTGCCGGCTGATTGGATGGCCAAGGACAGAATCGAGGTGCGTTGCTCGATCCGCTCGACCAATTGGAGGACGTCGGTCCAAGTTGGCGGTGGCCCTCCACTACGGGTCAGCCGAACCTGCGGCGTTCTGCCGCTATCCACGGGCACCGATTCGCTGATCCATCCCGGCGGGAGTTCTCCCAGATCTTGGGCGTCGCCGCTCCGAACCTGCGCTGCCGTGGCTCGGAGTTGCTGCACCGTAGCGTCATCGAAACGCGCAAGGGCGCTTCTTTCGGATTCCAGTCTGGCCAACTCGGCGGTGGGACCCGCTGAGAACCGAGGACGCACCTGCTTGAGTGCGACCATCGCGCCTACGAGCATCAGACTGAAGGCGAGAACGCCCCAACGCCGATTCGTAACTTGGTGGAGCAGCTTCATAGCCAAACCCCCTTGATCGAGAAATCAGCGGTGGGCATGGCATGCTCCGCCGCGACCAGCTTCCACGGCAGGGCCGGCGTTCGGAACTGATCAATCCATCGGCGCCAGTCGTCGCCCGAAAGTCCGGCGGTAGAGACACCGCCGGACAGGGTGAAGCCAGTCTGATCGGCGCGGATGGACGTCATCACCACTTGGCGTGGCAGAGCTTGGCTCAGTGTCTTCAGCAGCAACGCGCAGTGCGAGCGTCGCAGTCCGGCTGCGACGATTTCCGTTTCAAGCTTTGTGACCTCCGCTTGGTTGCGCCGCAGTCCCTCCACCTCCGATTGCAGCCGGCCCACAGCTACTGCTGCGGTATCCGCTGCGCGACGATCTGCCCTTACGTCCAAACCGATCTGAACGGCCAGTAATGCCGACGAAGCGAAGGCAATTGCTGTGACGCCGGTAACCAGCGGGCTGGCTCGAAGGCGCGTGGCCTGGGGCAGCATCTGGTTGGGATGGCTGCGGGAGAGGGTCTGGGCGGCACGGGCCACGCTCTCCCAGCCAAGATCAGTCCGCCCGGCTCGCTCGAGTCGAGCGACCTGGGTGGCGAGGCGTTGCCCTGCCTCATCGAATGCCGCGAGGTAGAGCGCAGTATCGTCTCGCTCGAAGGCTTGCTGCACGGTGGTTGCGACCAGCTCCGCCGCCGCTTCTCCGATTGCGGACCGGACCTCCCGCATGCCCGCCGGCGTGTGGCGGAAGATCACCGCAAGGCCGGAAGCCACGGCAACGACCGTCAACGCCCCTGTGTCGGGCCAGTCGGTGGGAACGAAGTTAAGGGCGGAGGCCAGCGGCCATGCGCCCTCCACCACAACACCGCCCGCCCGAAGGTCCGCCGCCAGCAGCTGCAGAAACGGTTCGGTCTCATAGTGCAGCAGGGTGTTGCCGCCGAAGATCGGCTCATAGCCCCAGGCGTAGTTGCCCATGGCCAGCAGCGGGTGCTCCTCCTGCAAGGCAGCCTGAAGGGTCGCGCGGTTGCCATGGGGGCACTCCACCGCGACGCTGGTCAGGAATGCAGGCTGGTAGAGCACACGCAGCCGGGAGGGCCGACCGTGTTCTTCGAAGTGCTGCAAAAGGACCGCGGCAGCTTCGGCGATCGCTCCAAAGCCAAGTGGCTCGGTGCGACCGGTGATCCACCACCGGTCGCCCCAGAGCAAGGCGATGGCGGCGTCAGATTGCGGTGATGTAGACGTAGACATCGGTGACTCCATTGGCGGGAGCTGCAAAGGCCACGACGCCGGTGTCGCAGGCGGCGCCCTCAACGGGCGCGAGCTGGGCACCGTTCATAGTCACGGCCAGTTCATAGGCATCGCGCGCCGGACAGGCCGGAATCACGAGATAGGCGACGACGCTGTTCGCGTTCAGGTTCGACGTGCCGTCGAGCCGGAAGTTCGCCCCAAGGGCGACCGATGGCGCGAGCGCGGGATTGGCCGTGCGTGCCTCGATTCGGGTGACTCCCGACCAGTTGCGTTGAGGCACCGAGTCCGGCGTCATCACGAAGGCGAGCGACGCCTGATTCCAGGTGATCTCGTTACCGCTGCCGGCGGAGGCATAGGACTGGGTGCCCATGCGCAGCGAAAGCGGACGTTCAAGGCGACCGGTGGCGAGGAGCACGGTATCGAGCCGGGCGGCATTACCCTTCGCCGCGTCTGTGGCGCCGGTGAGCGCCGCACCGGATGTGGGCACGCCCGTGCCCTCAGTGCGCGGCAGACTGCCGTTGCCACCGGCGAGCGCGAGATAGTCGACGATGGCCGTCTTCAGGGCGTCCACCGTCTTGGCGACCTGTTGGACGCGGGCGGTGCGGAGGGCGTCGAAGCCTTTCGGCAGGAGCAGCCCGACCATCACGGCCACGATGGCGATGACGAGGACGAGTTCGAGAAGGGAGTAGCCCTTCGATTGGCGGATCTTGTTGAGATGATTCTTCATTGTGCTGTTGGTTTTGGTTGGGGGCCGCGGCCGCATAGCCCGTTGAAAATCAGAGAACCCGTGCGACCTCCTCGACGGTGGTGAGCCCGGCCGCCGCGGCGTGCAGGCCGCTGCTCCACAGGGTGGGCAATCCTTCGCGGTCGCGGAGTGCGACCAGGTCTGCCAAGGGCGCATCGGCGGTAATCAAGGGGATGAACTTCTTCGCCGGGATCACCTCATGGACGGCCAGCCGGCCCCGGAATCCTCGGCCGTGGCACGCTGCGCAACCGGTCGGTGCGTAGAACATCGCGTCCGCCATCGCGTGGCGCTCACGCAGCAGGCCATTCTCCGGATGCGTCTGGCGGCAAGCCGGACACAGCCGGCGCACCAAGCGCTGTGCGGCAACCAGACGGAGGGAAGCCGCAATCAGAAAACTCTCCACGCCGAGGTCCCGCAGGCGGGGAATCGCCGACAAGGCATCGTTCGTGTGCAGCGTGGAAAGGACGAGGTGCCCGGTGAGCGCGCCACGTATGGCAAGTTGCGCCGTCTCGGCGTCGCGCGTCTCGCCGACCAGCATGACATCGGGGTTCTGCCTCAGTAGCGCGCGCAACGATGCAGCAAACGTCAGTCCGATCTTCTCCCGGATCTCGGTTTGCCGGATCGCAGTGAATTCATATTCGACCGGGTCCTCCAATGTGTGGATCACCCGGCCGCGGTGGTCCAAGGCATGCAGGGCCGCGTGCAGCGTCGTGGTCTTTCCCGAACCCGTTGGTCCGGTCAGCAGAATCAATCCCGCCGGACCGGTCAGCGCATCGCGCATGGCCTGGGCTTGGACGGACGTGAGGCCCAGCTCATCGAGGGACTGCGCGGGCATCGTCTGGTCGAGAAGTCGCACGACCAGATTCTCCCCATACACGGTGGGCACCGTGCTCAAACGCAGATGATAGCGCCGTCCTCCCTCCTTGAGCGTGGCGCGGCCATCCTGGGGAAGCCGGCGCTCCGTGATGTCCATACCCCCGTAAATTTTCCCGCGAGAAAGCAGCGCGTCACGTTGCGCCAGGGCAACCGTGGTGTGGTCACGCATTTCGCCATCCAATCGAAACCGCACGAGCAGCCCGCCTTCCTTGGGTTCGAAATGGATGTCGCTGGCTCCCTCGTTGGCGGCGGCTCGGAGAATCGCATCAAGCATGCGGCTCGCTTCGCCCGTGGAGTCGATGTTGGGGAGAACCGGCGCGGGCCGGCCCCGAAGACTTTGGAGGAGTTCGCGCATTACTGGATGAGCCGCGGGGTCAGGAAGATCACGAGTTCCGTGCGGTTCTTGAGTGTCGCCTTCGTGCGGAAGGCATGGCCCAGGACGGGCACCGCGCCGAGAACCGGCACAGAGCGGGTCGTCTGGCCGTGGTCCTCCGAGATCAGGCCGCCGATGACGGCGGTTTCACCATCCCGTAGGCGGACAATGGTCGACGCCTGTTTCACCTCCGTGACCGGCGCCGTTTGCTTTCCGTCAGGGCTGGTGACGATGGCCTGCAGACGCGTGATCGCGGGCAGGATGTCTAAGGTGATGACGCCATCGTTGTCGATCTGCGGCGTCACGGCCAGAATCGTGCCGATGGTGATCGTGGAGATGGAGAACGTCTCCTGCGTCTGATTGTATGGGACGGTAGTGCCCGTCTGCTGGTAGGTCGTTGCCTGTTGCAGACGGAAGAACGGCCGATCCTCCCCCACCTTGATAAAGGCGGTTTGATTGTTCAGGGCGCGGAGCCGGGGCTGAGCAACGGTGCTGACCTCGCCTTGCTGCTTGAGCGCCTGGATGACCGCCGTGGCCTTACCAAAACCCAGATTCGCACTGAAGGTATCAACAGCGAGAACCGAGCCACCGACCCCGGCGACATTTAGGGGAGCTCCGGCACTGACCCTCAGATCACCGGCAGCAGCGGTGGCCATCTCCCAATCGACGCCCAGCTTCTGCTCGTCCCGCAGCGTGACTTCAACCAACCGAGCCTCGATCTCAACCTGCCGCGAAATCCGCCGATTGACCATCGAGATGAAGTTCCCGAGCGCTTCATGGGTGGAGCGCGTCGCCGTGACCTGGGCTACCCCGCTGAAGCGATTGACGACGAGTGACTCTCCATCCTGGAGCATCGCGCGCAGCTCCGCCTCCAGTCCGGTCCAGAAGGTGTTCGGGTTGTCCTGTGAGATCGACACCTGCGTGGCGTCCGCAGCGCTGCCGTTCGTCTGATTGAGCTGGGAAATTCCCGATGTGACCTGGTTCTGATTACCATTCCCGGTCGATCCGCCACCGGTGCCGCCGAGCGTGATCGAAGCGCTCCCCGAACCCGACCGCGACAGTTGCGGGTAATCGATGGCGTAGAGGACGGTTTTGCGGCGACGGACCACGACGCCTTCACCTTCCTCGTCGAAATAGTAACCAGTGGGACCGGTCAGCGAGGCGAGGGCGTTGCGCAGCGTGCCGCCGTGGATCTCGACCGTGACCTCCCCTTTAACGTCAGGTTCGATGAGAATGGTGGTATGCGTCGCCCGTCCGAGGGATCGCAGCGCCGCAGGCAGCGGAGCCGAATCGAATCGCAAGCGGTCGATGGGCTGGTCGAGGTTCACGGCGGCGACCGCGCAGCTGCCGAGGCAAAGATAGAGAGCGAAGGATGATTTCATGGTGTAACGGGTTCAGGGGCGTTCGATGACGTAGGGAGCGCTGCCCTGCGCCGCCTCGGTTTGCAGGAGCACCCGGGCAAGCGGCCGATACTTCACGGTTGCGGCCGCTACCGCGTTGAATGTCCGGCTGACTCCCGGAGCGGAAAGGTAGGTGCCATCGCCGGGTTGCTGGGCCTCCACGACAATCGCCCCGGCACCCGTAATCATCAGTTGATTGCCTGTGATGGTGGCCGGACCGCTGACGACGGCGTAAGTCACCGGCAGACCTGAAGTCGCCGTGGCGTTCAACGTGACCGGCCCGGCCCCAAGGCTCTGATCTGGGAGCACGGGAAACGAAATCGTCTGGGCCGACTTCGGCACGAAGAGTGCCTGAACGGATCTCGCCCCGGTCATGAGCACCGCGACGGCGCCTGCGGAGCCGCTGGCATCACCGGCCCAGCCGGTGAATCGGTAGTTCGGTGCGGCCGTGGCAGAAACGGTCACCGTCGTGCCGTGCGGATAGTTGCCGCCAGCCGTCACGGAGCCACCGGTGGAGGCGGCAGTGACAAGCGGATAGGATTTGAGGGCAAAGACGGCTTGCACCGACTTGCTCCGATCCATCGTGACTGCGAAGGGATTGGCGGAGCCGGAAGCGTCGCCACTCCACCCGGAAAAATCATGAATCGCGTCGGGGGTGGCCGTGATCCAGGCAACGGTGCCATTCGCGTAGACGCCTCCAGCTGAGACCGTGCCCCCGGCACCGGCGGATGTGCTAAGGGTGTATTGGGTCGGCGGAGCATTTCCAACCGTGACCGTCTGCGAGATGACGGCGGAGACGGCGCCGCTGCCATCGACCGCTTGCGCGGTAAAAGTGACCACCTGAGGCCCGGAATCAATCGAAGGGTTGCCCGAATCAGCGCTATATCCTGAGCCACCGCCCCCAAACGCGAAGGGGGTGCCGTTTTTCCAGACATTCACCTGAGTCAGGTTGCCGTCCGCATCCTCACCTCGCGCGGAAACCGAGTAGCTCGCCTGATGCGCGACACTCCCTGGCGTCGAGATCCAGCTAATCGTTGGAGCCCGGTTCACCGGGGGCGCAGCGGTGACAGTGATCGACACCGAGCCCGAATGAACCCAGCCGCTGCCGTCATTCGCCGCCGCACGGATCGTGTAGACGCCCACGTCGCTGAACGTGAAGCTCGCGGTGCGAGTGGAGTCGGCCGTGCTGCCGACCGGGCCACCTTGAAACGGCTCTCCGGCCGAAAATCCGCCTTGGAAGTTCCAGTCGCCTGCGGGCCGCTGGATGTCGAGGTTGTGATTGGTGAGATTGCCGTCGGTGTCAGTGGCCCGGCTGCTCAGGGTAAGCGTCGTGCCTTGGGTAACCGATTGGTTGCCCGGGGCAGTCAGCGCAACCGAGGGTGCCTGATTCGCCGGAGCGCCGATGTTCACGACGTGCGTGATCATCGGGGAGGTTGCCCCGGTGGCATCCACCGCTTGGGCCGTGAACACCACCGTCTGGGGGCCGTTGTCGCTGGTGGGGTTGCCTGAATCTTGGTCGCGACCGTCGCCGCCACCGGCAAATGCGAAGGGCTGCCCGTTTTTCCAGACGTTTACTTGAGTCAGGTCGCCATCGTCATCGTGGCCATGAGCCGTAACCGAGTAACCCTGACCGTGGCCTGCGGAAGCGGGTGCCACCGTCCAGCTGATGGTCGGCGGCGAACTGTTGCTCCAGCCATCGCGAAACCATGTCTCCGTCCAGACCGTGGTCGCATAGGTTCCAGTTCGGTCGGTGCGGTATTCATAAAACCGGAGTGTATATTGCCCAGCCGGAACCCCGGTGATGTTCCAATCGCCTAACAAACTTCCGTCCGCCGGACTTCCGTCGACCGCGAAGATGTTGATGAAGGACGACACATTGCTGATCGAACCGACGGTAGCGCTCACACTGGCTCCACCTGTGCGGTAGTGCGTCGCGGAAACGCGGCCGAGGAGATTGCCCCCGGCGTCGCGTAGTTCGATGCGGCCCGGTGCGCTGGATTGCGGGTAGTCGTCACCGAACCAATCCACCTGAAAACTGACGGTGTAACCGCCGGCGGGGATCGTGATGGTCCGATTGGTGACGACGAATACTGTGGTGTAAGGTGCGGCTTCGGCGGTCGCGAAACCGAGCCCGAGAAGGACAAAGAGAATGAGAATGAGTCTGTTCATTGGAGCGTGACGGATGCGTTTTCCCGGAGGTGAAAACGCAGGGACTCGACGCCCGGCCAGACAGCGCCGCGATTGAGGGTGATGAGGCGTCCGCCGAGTATCTCGGGCGTGACAGTAGCCCCACTATTCGCCGGTGCCGTGAAGGCCGCCGGGGTGTTGTTGAACGACACGAACGCTTGTTCGGTCGGATGGTTGTTGTTCACCGTGAGCGTGAACTTCGGCAGGACAATGCGACGCACACAGAGCCTGCTGGTCTGGGTCAGGCCACCGGGTCCCGCCGTCCACGCCGCCGCTTGGGCCGCCGTCAGGCGAGCAAGCCAGTAGGCCGGCAGGCCGGCACTACGGCTCTCCCAGTCGTGATTCCAAATGGCATCGAACCATGCAGCTCCTGGCTCGTAAGCGGGCAAGGCGAGCTGTTCGGTCCGACCCGCAAGGCTGATGAGCAGAAACCTCTGCCGGCCGTTCTCGGTCGGCGCCGCGAACAGCAGACGAGGGTTGCCGTTGGCATTGAATGCGATCTTCGCAATCTCAGGCTGAACCGCGGTGGTCGGGGCCAACCCGATCGACGGCGTGATTCCGCGCAGCCGAGCGACCTTGGCAAACCACGATGAAGCATCGGTGGTCGCATACGGCAACGTGGTGGAAGTCGAAAACTGGGTTGGTGAATCCGCCGCCCCGATGGTTCCCGGCAAGGCAGCGATGTTGTGTCCCGACAGGTCGGTCGCTTCGAACGAACGGGTGATCACCTCGGCGATTTCAGCGAGGGAGCGTTTCTCGGCCTCGCGTTGAGTGCGTTCGATGATGTCCCGCGCGGAGGGCAACAGGACGGCCGTGAGAACGCCCATGACAAAGAGAACGAGCACGATTTCCAGTAGCGAGAACCCTCCGGTTGCGATTCGGCGTTTGGAGCAAGAGTAAGTCATGGTCAGTGGGCGTTGACGCCGCCGAGCAGCGAAACGAGGGGGAGGAAAAACGAGAGAGCGATGGCTCCGACGGCCGCGGCGAGCAGCCCGAGCAGCACCGGTTCCAGCAGCGCGAGCGCAGCGGCAAGTCGCTCCCGCGCCCGGCTGGATGCGTAGTCCTCGACATGGCGCAGCGCCGCGCTCAACTGACCGGTGGTTTCCCCAGCTTTGAGCGCGGGCACGAGAAAGCGTGGAAAGGCACTGTCCTTCGGTAGGGCCGCGTAGAGTGGCCGGCCCAAGGCCACGGACTCCCGAGCGCGCAACAACTGCGCCTCCAGCACGGAATGCCCGGTCAGCTTTGCACCGGTCGAAAGGGCGTCCAACAACGGGATGCCGGCGTCGTGTAACAGCCGGCAGTGACCCGCAAACCGGGCTGTCGCAAGCAGGCACAAGGTCTCCCCCAGAATGGGAATCCGCAGAACGATTCGGTCACGAGCCGCGCGCAGACGCGGATGCCGGCTCGTGAACCACGCCAGCCCGGCAAAAAGGGAAACCAACAACAACAATGCATCCCAGTGATGGCGGGTCAGCTCACTGGTGCGAACGAGGAGGACGGTGATGGCGGGAAGTTCAACCCGCAGGGAGGTGAAGATTTCGGCAAACTTGGGAACGACACCGCCCAGAAGAAACGCGACCAGGCCCGCGGTGGCCGACAGCACGACGACCGGATAGATCATCGCCCGTCGCGCGGTGCGCCGAAGGTCGTCAGCGCTGGCAACGTGGTGCGCCAGCCCGCGCAACGATTCGGGGAGCTGGGCCGAAACCTCTCCCGCCTCGATGACCGCAGCAAGATGCGGTGGAAACACGCGGGGGAAGTGACGGCACGCCTGATGGATCGGATGACCATGGGAAACTTCCCGGTGGACGTGCTCCAGAACCTGCCGAATCGGCCCCGGCGGCGCATCTTCGGCCAGTTGCCGGAAGGCCTCGTCAGCCGTGACTCCGGCACGCAACTGCAGCTCGATCTGATGCAACACCGGGACCAGGTCGCGCGCGGGAATGACAAGCCTTGCGGCTTTGCGGTCAGGCGTAGCGAGCGTGATTTCAACCGGCCAGAGCGAGCGCGCCCGGAGTTCCTCGCGCAACTGGCGCGCATCGCGCGCGTTGAAACGCCCGTGTTGGCGACGTCCCTGACGATCGATGAAGGTGGCGGCAAAGGCAGTCATGCTCAGAGCGGCAAACGCACGCGGACCGGTTTTTCGGTGACGGGAACACGGAGGTATCGACCCGCGTGCTGGAACAGGACCGCATCCGGCTCCAGACGAACCACGGTCAATGACTCGATGGTTTCGCCCGGTTCGACCGAGCGGCCATTGATCAGGGCACAGGGAGCTGCCCCGTGAATAAGGCCACCGACAGCGAGCGCGATTTCCCGGCTGGCCTCCTGCGCGGCGGCACGAACGGCGAAGGGATTGGCGTCTTCGGCTGGATCGCGGGCGACGACGGAGAGATCGATGACTCCATCCGCATTGGGCGCGATTGCTGCAATCTCGGTCAAACTGGACCTCTCGGGCAAGGATTGCGGCGGCGCAGACGGCTGAACTTGTGTCGCGACCTGCTCTTTCGTGATTTCCGATGGCTTGTCCGTGGCCACCGGCGTGTCCGGTGCGACGGCGACGGCAGTCGGATCGACTGTCAGGGGCGGGTTTGGCGCAACCAACGGTGTAATTGGCCGAAGATCCCAGCGTGATTCCGCCTCCAGCCGTTGAATCGCATGGGCCTCATGGCGGATCAATTCGTTGTCGGGGTCGACGTAAGCACCGAGGGTGTAGTGACCGACGACGGCAGGGATACGCGCATCGGCTCGTTGGGCTGACTCGGCGAGTGGCAGTGGCCCGGGTGCCGTGACCAGCGGCGGCGAGGACTGACAGCCGACCAACAGGGTAAGAATGAGCGGCAAAAGCGTTTTCATGGTTTGGATTGGATCTCCTGGTTCAGAGCCACCGTGGAGGTGCCTCCGTTGATGGTTTCGGTCACGTAAAGGTAGAAGGGCTTGCCGGCGTGTATGCGGAGGTAGAACCCGTCCTTCGCGATGGCCTCTCGAACCTGCTGGGCGTATTCACGCAGCACGGCGCTCACGCCCGCCAAAGATGCGTTGCGCATGCTCGCAACCGGCAGATTGGACTCACCGATCAGCCCCGCCGTCGTCCGGGTGTCTTGCAGCGCGGTGGTGGCCGACGAAAGGAACGTTGCGGTGAAAAGTTTCAGTTCGCGCCAGTCATCCGTCCGAATGACTTCACCGCGAAGACCGGCGGACCCATCGGTCTCGGCATTTGCCAGCGACCGTTCCAAGGCGATCCCGCTCACCCGTAGTTCGCGCGCGGACATCTCCCTCTGTTTGCGACAAATGATCGTCCAGGTGCCCTCGACCGCGAGTCGTTCACGCGCGCGGTCCAAGGCGGCGCGTCCGTGGACTTCAGCTCCCGCTGGAACAACCAAACGGCCGTCCTCCCACACATCTTCGGTGACGATCCCAATCACTGGTGTCGCCAGCCGGTTCGACTCCAACGTGACCACGGTCTCGCAGGGAATCATCCGCCCAAACGGCGCCATGGCTAGAGGCTCCAGCGATGCGGAGTCGCGTGACGCGGCAACCACGCTCAGCGGCAGCACTTTGGGTGTGATGCGTGCCGGCGTCGTTGCGGGAGCCGCCGAGGGTGTCGGGCTGGGAGGAACCGGTGGCTCGAACCGCGCACCGGTCCGCTGAATCACCTTGGGCAGGGGCGCTTGAGCCGTTGCCGCCGGATCTGGCATGCGGGACGCGGGGCGCTGGGTGCGCTGCCACCCAATGACGCCAGCGAGAAGAACGGCCAACACACCGATGACGACCAATTGTCCCGTCGGCGACTGGATGAACTGTTTATCCAGTTTCATTCGCGTGCCGCAGCGGCCGGCAACGCGACCGCAAAGGTGTTTTTCAGGGACAGGCGGGCTTGGGAGCCGTCCGGATTGCCAGCAATTACCAAGTGAAAGACTGCCGCACGTCCGGCCGGAATAACCCCGTCCGCATCGGTCAGGCCCACGGGAAAGACGGTCGATCCGATTCTCACGCCGAGATGCGAAGGGGCGTAGCGATAGTCGTGTTCGCCTCGATTCTCGGCCCTGATCCGCAGCACCAACGCATCTTCGTCGGAGAAGCCGAACACCTCTTCGATTACCGCCGTGAGTTCGCCGTGCACGCCGGAGGTATTCGGCGTGATGCGTTCGACGCGCTGCACCAGCGCCGGGTATTGCTGCGCCAGCACCGCGTAGTTCTTGGCCAGATCGAGCAGAGCCAGCAGGCGATCTGGCCGCGGACGCAGACTTGTCGCAGGCTCACCCGTCGGCTCGTAAAATGTGACGGTGCGATGTGGTTCGCCTTCTGAAGCGAAGGCCAAAGCGTAGACCCGGTCTCGGAATACGACATTCGCCGCCGCCGTCGCGCCGGCACGGAGCGCGCGCACGGTGAAGAACCGTGTTCCCGCTTGATGGGACAGAAGCACCTGCGGTCTATCCTCGGGGCTCGTCGAGATACCGGCGGCATCAAGGGCAGTCACCGGTCCTGGAAACATCACCGTCGTGGGTGCGTCCGTTCCAATGCGCACCGTGTAGGTCGCGCGATCATCGAGCGGGTAGCGCAGCACCTGGCCGAGCGCCGTTCCGGCTCCGGCCAAGCAAAGGATCAGGGTCAGAAGGACAGTTCGTAGTTCCATACGGCGAGGGGAAAGCGGGCGTTGGCCGCGAGGTTGGGATTGCGCGCGAAGGTGAATCGCGCGGTGAAAGCAGGCGCTTCCGTGAATGATTGCTGTCCGACCGTGCCGGTCCGGATCAGCTGGCCCTCCGCCTGAACGAGCACGACATGCTCGCGAGTTTCGAGGACGGTGAGTTTCAAAACCTCCGCCTTCTGGTGGAGGTTCTTCCTCGAAAACTCCTCCGCGGCACGTGCCCAATCGGATCGGGCATGTTGCAGCGCCTCCGGGAGGAACAGCTTTTCGAGCAGTTCCGGTTGATCGAATCCCGTGGGATTGCGCTGTAGAAGCGCCAGGCAGGCGAGCAACGCATGCTGTTCGTGGAGCCGGGTCGCGTCTTCAAAGCCAATCAGCGGACTGACGTGAAAAGAGCCGGCTCCATCAAGGATGACGACCCGCTCCTGAGTCCGATACGCGCGGATGATCAGAAATGGCTGCACGACGGTCAGACCGATGGCGCCAACCGCGACGAGGGACCAGATGCGCGCGGCCAGGGCCGGGTTGACGAATAGATCGAGCGGATGCCACCCCCGTGGCCGGGGCTGAGGCAGTTCGGTCCGATGGCGGGG
>JACCEC010057814.1_pt1 | contig 23466 bp, 25 predicted proteins | sample 7450121 | NCBI WGS metagenome assembly JACCEC01 (sample SAMN15323455, study PRJNA562643) | freshwater metagenome | isolation source: river surface water | place: USA:Blue River Watershed | collected 2017-08-18 | reverse complement strand
GTCCTTTTCTTTAGTTTTATCAATCATCTGCATTTATAAAAATCAATGTTATGTTAAGTTTTAACAATCCGCTCGTCTTCAAAATAACTTTTATAAAATCTTTATTTATACTTTAAAACTGATATTTGTCTAGGAGATAACTAAATTGATGTAAAAATTAAAAGTTCTCAATTTTGTTATACCAATTATATCTGAATTTGCCCTGTATTAAAGAATTTATAAATAAGTGTGATGAATAGGATTCCCAACCTACAATATTTAAGCGTTTTAAAATGATAAAACTCAGGTGGGTAACACCTTACATAGTTTCAGCAACGACTACCACAACAAAACCGAAACATTGTGAAGTTTTATTGCAGGACTCAACAATTTTGGCCGGTTAAGTAAAAATTGACATAACAATTATGCACCTGCTAGGATAAGGCAACATCCAAACTTAAAGTATTTTTGTAGTCATAAATCAGTTATCCCACGGAGTAAATTACGAAACAATGTCAGTTCTTATTTAGTGATTCATTGAACCAGTATTTTCAGAGTATTCCCCCTTAGAGGATGAAAAAGTCCTGCTACACAAGGGACAGCCACAAGAATTGGTCCAGATTTGAGAGGATGTTTGAAAAGTATCAGAATTAATCGAGATCGCCCCAACCTCCCTTACAAAGCAGGGCGTTTTCAAGGGGGATTTGGGGGTATATGCCTGTGTCAGATCCCACACGAAAAAGTTTTCAAACAACCTCTAACCATTAATCAATCGTATAATCTTGAATCTGAAACCTGAAACGATGTATAAAAATAATATTTTGATAACTTCTCAACCATACTCATTAGATCCAGTGCAGCTTACAGCTGCTCATAATAATTGGTATCATCAATTGGTTAATGTAGCTATAATAACAGAATTTTTTCCTCCAGATTACGCTGCTACTGGACAATTGATTGAGGAATTAGTCAAACAGTTAGATAAACAAGGCGTTAGGATTGAAGTATTTACAGGACAACCAGGGTACGCATTCAGGAAGTCTAAAGCACCAGCTTTAGAACAATTAGGTCAGATTCGCGTGCAAAGATCCCGTTCTACTCAGATGTGGTCACATAGAATTCGGGGTAAGGCTATTAATGGTATTTTATTTACACTGAGGGCTTTTTTGCATATTATCAAGAATACTCGTCACAATGATGTATTTCTATTAACTTCAGCCCCTCCCTTTTTATCCATAGCTGGATATCTAGCTCATTTATTCTGCAAGTTTCCTTATGTATGTTTAATTTACGACCTATATCCAGATATTGCGATCGCACTAGGAGTAGTATCAGAAAATCATTGGTTAGCTAAATTTTGGCGGGCAATTAACCGCAAAATCTGGCAAAAATCTAAGGCCATTATTGTTCTCAGTCCAGCCATGAAACAGAGAGTAATAGATATATGTCCAGAAGTAGCTGATAAAGTTTCTGTAATTCATAGTTGGGGAGATCCTCAGTTAATTGTACCTATAGCTAAAGAGAATAACTGGTTTGCCAAACAACATAACTTAGTGAGTAAATTTACAGTCCTTTATTCTGGTAATATGGGGAGATGTCATGATCTAGATACGATTTTGGCAGCCGCTCAACAGCTACGGACAGAAGATATTCAATTTGTATGTATTGGTGGTGGTCCCAAACGGCAAAGCTTTATTCAAGATGTGGCTAGGTTGGGGTTAGAAAATTTTCTTTTTCTTCCCTACCAGGAAAAAAGTGTGCTACCTTATTCGTTGACAGCTTGTGATTTGTCCCTAGTTAGTGTAGAAAGTGGTCTAGAAAGTTTAGTTGCTCCTAGCAAACTCTACCCTGCTTTGGCGGCTGGAAAACCTGTAGCGGTTATCTGTCAAGAAAATTCCTACCTGACGGAGCTAGTTAACGATGGTCAATTTGGGACTACAATTAGGAACGGAGACAGTGAAGGTTTAGCGGCGTTTATTCTCAAGTTAAAGAGCGATCGCCAACTTGCAGAAAAAATGGGTCAAGCATCACGGAAATATTTAGAGTTAAATTTTACACCGGAAATTATAGCAAAACAATATTTGAATGTGCTAAGATAATCTATGATATGGATAGAGATTCCCACCGGAATCAAAATTGGCGTGCTAATATGTTGCAGGATTTAAGATCACTAATTTGAATTTGAGAAAATTGCATAAGTTAAATGTTGAATCAGGAGTTGGGCTTCGATGGTCATTTTGATCTCAGTCTCTCCCACGCAACCTTCTTAGGATCTGTTGTTTAGTTATTGATCAGGAGGCCGAAGTGCAGAGAAGGTGTGATCGAAATCGGAAACGTTCTAAGCGCAGAGCTATATATTGTCCCATACACGGGTGTTTTATGGATAGCGTGAGCCAGAAACACGGGTTATTTACCCAACAAGCTGGACAGTTACAACAGCGAGGCATAGCGCGAAGGGAAGCCATGATTTTAGTCGCAGCCAAAACCACCGTTTCCCTAGAGGGTGAGTGGCTAGAAGCTTTTTGGTGTGAAGAATGCCAACAAAAACAATGGTATCACGTACACAAACAGGAATCCAAATACAATTTATCCCTAGCTCGGGCTGAACTTTGGCAACAAGCCACAGGAGTAATTGATCCCCATCGTAATCCTTCCGTTGGAGAGTTTACCTATAGGCAATCTCGAACCATGGGCAGTCACACTGTCAAAGATTTCTCGACCATGAATTAATATGAAAAAAACCGTAGAAACACAAAGCATGGCTACGGGGAAAATTAACTTTCTAGGCGCGGGTGCCAAACTTTATAATCAAAATTATGAAAGAATGGAAAGAACATTTGCAGATGTGATTTAGAGTAATTGAGAGAATAAATCATAATCCCTAAAATAAAAGAAAATTTTAACCTATGAAAAAAATACTGATAACAGGTTCTTCTGGATTAATTGGTTCTGAAGTTTGTATTTATTTTGCAAATCAAGGTTGGTTAATTCATGGTGTTGATAATAATCAAAGAGCAGTTTTCTTTGGTTCTCAAGGAGATACACGCTGGAATCAACATCGCTTACAAAATATTATTAAAGAGTTTGTGCATCATGAATTAGATATACGCTATCGCCAAGGGGTACTAAATTTAATAGAAATTATTAAACCAGATGCGATCGTTCACACGGCAGCACAGCCTAGTCATGATCGAGCAGCAGCCATTCCCTTTGATGATTTTGATACAAATGCAGTAGGAACTCTAAACTTGTTAGAAGCTGCAAGGAGATTTTGTCTAGAATCACCTTTTGTACATATGTCCACCAATAAAGTTTATGGCGATCGCCCGAACACCATTAAACTGAAAGAACTAGATACCAGATGGGATTATGATGATCCTATATATGAACATGGTATACCAGAAAGTTTCAGTATTGATCAATCAAAACATTCGCTATTTGGTGCATCTAAAGTTGCAGCAGACGTAATGGTACAAGAGTATGGACGTTATTTTAATATGCCTACTTGCTGTTTACGTGGAGGCTGTTTAACGGGTCCAAACCATTCAGGAGTTGAATTACATGGCTTTTTAAGTTATTTAGTCAAATCTAACTTAGAAGGTAAAGAATATAAGATTTTTGGTTACAAAGGTAAACAAGTTAGAGATAACATTCATTCATTAGATGTAGCCAGGTTTATTGAAGCCTTTATTAACAGTCCTCGTATAGCAGAAGTTTATAATTTGGGAGGAGGTAAGCAAAATAGTTGCTCAATTTTAGAGGCATTTAATTTGACAGAAAAATATAGTAATAAAGCCATGCTTTATACCTACATTACAGAAAACCGTATTGGAGATCATATTTGTTATTATTCCGATTTAACCAAAATGCGCGAGCATTATCCCCAATGGGATATTACAATTTCTTTAGAAGAGACAATTAAACAGATAGTTGAATCTTGGCAACAGCGATTAAAAACAGGAGATAACTAATAATGTATCAAAGCGATGTGTATAGTAAGCCTAGCTATGAGCCATTACCTCCTCAAAAAACACTGCCAACCATGTATGATTTACCTAGCGAAGATCCAGAGGAACCAGGATTGCCAGACGAATTTCACCTATTACAACCACAATTATTACATAGTACCTTTCGTCCACCTACTTATCCAGAAGATCAGGTATTTACAGGCAGTGACTTAAACTTATACTATGATAGCAAGCATACCCAATGGTATAAACGCCCTGATTGGTTTGCTGTATTAGGGGTATCCCGTTTTTATGAAGAAAAAGAACTGAGATTAAGTTATGTAACTTGGTGTGAAGGAACATATCCCTTTGTGGTAGTAGAACTTATATCTCCAGGAACAGAAAACGAAGATTTAGGTAGAAATTTACGAGAAGTTAGTCAACCTCCAAATAAATGGACGGTGTATGAACAAATCCTGAGAATACCCTATTATTTTGTGTATAACCGTTACACTAATGAATTTAACTGTTTCGGTTTGGTAATGAACCGTTATCAACCTTTAGAAGTAAATGGATTAGGGGTATGGTTAGAAGAAGCAAAATTAGGTTTAGGATTGTGGGAAGGGGAATATCAAGGACTGACTAGATTGTGGTTACGTTGGTATGATCGGGAGAATAACTGGTTGCCCACTCCAGAAGAAAGAGAAAAGCAACGTGCTGAACGAGAACGTCAACGGGCTGAACAAGAACGTCAACGGGCTGAACAAGAACGTCAACGGGCTGAACAGGAAAAACAACGTGCTGATTTAGCGGAGGCAGAACTAGCTAAATTAAGACAGTTACTAGCTCAAAAGGGAGTAAATTTATAGGGTTTCCTATATTTCCTAATCAATATTTAAACTGTAATTGAGTAAGTAAAATGCCAACTAAACAAGCAATTTACGAGATTTATGAACAAGATTATCCTGAGTGGCTAGATATTACCCTTAACCAATTGCACAATCGGGATTTAGAAAATATTGACTGGGAACATTTAATTGAGGAAATCTCTGCATTGGGAAGCGAACAAAGACGTAAAGTAGAAAGTTATTTATTGAGACTTTTGATTCATCTACTATTGTATAATTATTGGAATTCAGAAAAAGATTGGTCAGGGAGAGGTTGGGAAAAAGAAATTGATAACTTTAGGCTGGAATTAGATTTATTATTAGAGTCTAAAGTTCTTTGTAATCATTGTGAAAAAGTCCTAGATAAGATCTACAGTAAAGCTAGAAGTAATGCTATTCGTAAATCTGAACTATCTCCGGCAATTTTCCCTGAAAATTGTCCTTATTCTTTAACAGAAATTCTTAATCCTGAATGGTTGCCATGATTATAAAACTCATAGATCAACAATAAAAACCATGTATCAACCCCAAACGATAAGATGCCTTCCCAAAGAACAATTACCCACCATGTATGATCTTCCTAGTGAAGAAATAGGAGATCCTGGTTTGCCCGATCAATATCATTTTTGGGAAGGGGAATTACTATCAGAAACCTTTATTCCCCGAGCAGACCAAGCTGAGTTAGAAAATGCTCGCTTGAAAGAATTGTTACGTCGTTTATCTTGAAAGCGATCGCTAATTTATGAAATCTCAAATTGGTCATTGGGGAAATTCTTTAACCTTCACTCTATAAAGTAAAATAAGAACATAAGATACCCGAATTCTGAGAGAAGTCGGGTATCTGAAACTGTTGATGTTGAAGGCGATCGCTTGGTTAAATGAAACTCTTTAGCAGGTATTAATTATTCAGAGGAGTTAAGCAAAATATACTGACAATAAAAATGACATCTGAATTAAAATCTCTGAACTTAACGAACTACTAATTAAATCTGTGTTATTCTATTATTCATACATTAGAGAATGGCGATCGCAAACCTGTATAAAATAAGAGTTACAAAAAATAGACTCGATTATTGTTGTCCGAGAGTGACAGAACCAGGATAGTATTGAACAGTGAGTTGGGCTTTGATGGTCTTTTTGATCTCAGTCCCTCCATGCAACCTTTTGAGGATCTCTTTTGAGATCTTGATCAAGAGGCAAAAGTACAGAAAAGATCTAACCAAAATGCGGAACTTTTTCTACAAGACATCTAATATTGTCAGCAATTAGACGATTAAAGAAATAAATATAATTGGAAGATTTTCAGGTGAGAAAACTTTTTATCATATAAAGAACAAGTTCAAAGCCTCGCCCCGTTGTGGGCAGAGGTTTGGAGAGGGGTTTTATATTTGGTTAAACTATTAACCGTTTTCAGTATAGTGAAGACTCCTTCAGTCAAGAATTAAAAAATTTAGTTGAGATAGATCATTAAAATTTTATGCTAGAAAATAAAACAATTTTAATTACGGGTGGAACAGGGTCTTTTGGCAAAGCATTTGTCAGAACTATCCTAGAACGTTATCCCAATATTCCTCGTTTGGTTATTTTTAGTCGGGATGAACTCAAGCAGTTTGAAATGGCTCAAGAATTTCGAGATCAAGACTTTCCAGGGCTGCGCTATTTTTTGGGTGATGTCCGGGATCAAAATCGCCTAAGAAGGGCTTTAGAAGGAATTGATATTGTCGTTCATGCAGCCGCATTGAAGCAAGTTCCAGCAGCGGAATACAACCCTATGGAATTTATTCATACAAATGTCCTTGGTGCAGAGAATGTAATTCAGGCTTGCTTGGATACTGATGTCAAGCGAGTGGTGGCTTTGTCTACCGATAAAGCAGCAGCACCAATTAATTTGTACGGAGCAACTAAACTATGTTCAGATAAATTATTTATTGCAGCAAATAATATTAAGGGTAAACGAGAACTAAGTTTGAGTGCGGTGCGATATGGCAACGTCATGGGTTCTCGTGGTTCAGTAATTCCTTTTTTCCTGAAGAAGCGCCATGAAGGAGTGATTCCAATTACTGATCCAAATATGACACGGTTTAATATCATGCTGCAAGAGGGAGTGGAAATGGTGCTGTGGACGATTGAAAATGGTGTAGGAGGGGAGATATTTGTGCCAAAGATTCCTTCCTACCGAATTACTGATGTAGCTAAGGCGATTGCCCCAAATTGTGAACATCGGATTGTTGGTATTCGTCCTGGAGAGAAAGTCCATGAAGAAATGATTACCAGTGCTGATTCCTTGACAACAGTAGATTTGGGTAAGTATTATGCGATTTTGCCCATAACTAACAGTTACAATGTGGAATCATATTGCGATCGCCTGAACGCCACTCCAGTAAAACCAGGATTTAATTATAATTCCGGTGAAAATAGTCAGTTTCTGACCGTAGAAGAGATTCGGGAGTTAATTCAAACTCATGTAGATCCAAATTTCCATCTGTAATATATCAGCTATCAACACCGGGCTTTTTTTTAAAAATTTAGTTTTATTGTAGTTTATTGTGGCATTAATCAATCTCCTGAGAAAAACTCAAACAAAATGGTTAACCCCATTTAAAATCTTCAGTACCCCGTCCTATCAGCAAATTGGGTTAACAATAAACCGGAACAAAAAGTTACTACTTTTGTCATTTACCAGTAACTTACTAGCTGCTTCTTTAGAAACCGCCACCTTGGGGGTGATTTTTTTAGCTCTAGGAGTTCTAGAGTCTCATAAACTCCCTCACTTACCCAACCAAATAGCGTCCACATTTCCCTGGTTGGCTCAAAAATGGACTGGGGAGAGCCAAACAATTTTTTTAGTCCTTATTACCTTAGCAGTAGGGTTGCAATTAACACGCAGCCTCATGGACTATGTGAGTAAAGTAGCTACTGGAGATTTGACAGCCCGGATTCAAGCCCAGATGACAGAAACAATCTTTGCCAGGATTATTAGTCTGAGCTTTCCCTGTGCCAGTCGTTATAAAGTGGGAGATTTAACCGCCCATGTCAGTCAAGGAGGCAGCACAATTGACCTCCAAATGAGAACTTGGAATGGGTTGCTGACCGGGGTGTTAATGGTTGTAGCTTACTCGGTAACAGTCCTAGCAATTTCCGTGCCTCTGTCAGCAGTTGCAGTGTTATTGTTTATAGTTTTGATGTCTGTTCAACGCTGGTTACTGCCCCGCATTCGTGCTACCTCAGTGAAACTTTCCCATGCCCAGGTAGATGTTTCTAAAGACATGGTGGAAAATATCCAAGCCCTGCGAGTGGTGCATACCTTTGGTCGTCAAGCCCAGACAATTGAACGAGTAAGATCCCTACAGCAGGACGTTCTAGGCTTTTTACAGCGCCAAGTGCGGTTAATGTCCATTACCAGTCCCCTGAATAATAGCTTAACGATTTTAGTGGTTGCTGTTTTATTAACAGCCGGTTCACTGCTCCTGCGGCGAGAGCAGTCAGCAGTGTTGCCATCTCTAGCTACCTTTATTTTGGCACTAAATCGTCTGTCTATGCAAATGCAGGGAATAGCTGCAACAATGCAGCAGTTGGCGGAAAACTCAGGACGGATGTTACGCATAGATGAGATTTTATACACGAAAGATAAAGAGTTTACTCGTTCGGGAGGCGCGGAATTTACCGGACTTAAATCCGCTATCAGTTTTACTGAAGTATCCCTCCACTATGATGGAACTACCGCCCCATCCCTAGTCAATGTGTCATTTAAATTACCAAGAAATTCAGTCACAGCCTTGGTGGGGGAGTCTGGGGCTGGTAAGTCCTCCATCGCAGATTTGCTGATTGGTCTATATGAACCAACATCAGGGCAGGTCTTAGTAGATGGATTGGCTTTACAAGCTTATAGCTTAGAAAGCTGGCGTAAGCGACTGGGAGTAGTTAGTCAGGACACCTTTATTTTTAACCAGAGTATCTTAGAAAATATTCGCTACGGATTGCCCCAAGCAACGGCAGATGAAGTGCGAGATGCTGCTCATTTAGCTCAAGCTGATGGGTTTATCTCCTCTCTCCCTCAAGGTTATGATACGGTAGTAGGGGAGCGAGGTTATCGGCTTTCGGGTGGACAAAGGCAACGGGTGGCACTGGCACGGGCAATTTTAATGCAGCCGGAGATCTTGATTTTGGATGAGGCTACCAGTGCTTTAGATAGTCAGTCTGAACGCTTGGTACAGGAAGCATTAAATCGGTTTGAGCGCGATCGTACTGTGTTAGTTATTGCTCACCGTCTCTCTACCATTGTCCGTGCCGACCAAATTATAGTTCTAGAAAAAGGACAAGTAATAGAACAGGGCAATCACCAGGAGTTATTGGAACTAGATGGGAAATATGCTCGCTATTGGGCGCTGCAATCAGGAACGGAATCAGGCCAGAGCATGAATATGCTAATCTAATTTTAGTGCTGGACTTTAGGAGTTTCATCATGACAACTTCCCTCAAGTATTCCATCTTTGATATTGTTTATCCTGACAGTGATGGCTTGCCTATGGCAGAAAGTGATGCCACCAGAGACTATTTAATTTATGGTGTTGAAGCACTCAGCAGCTATTTTCAAAACCGAAGGGATGTCTATGTTTCTGGTAATCTTTTTATCTATTATGAACGAGGAAATCCTAAGGCAGTAGTTGCCCCTGATGTCTTTGTTATATTTGGTGTTGAGAAAAAAAAACGCCCTTCCTATAAGCTTTGGGAGGAACAAGACCGGATTCCTGATTTTGTTCTAGAAATTACATCCAAAAGTACAGCTAGTGAAGATCGCGGTTCAAAAAGAGGTTTGTATGCTTATTTAGGAATAAAAGAATACTTTCAGTATGATCCTACCGCAGATTATCTCCAGCCTCCCTTGCAAGGATTTCGTCTGGTTGAAGGCAATTATTTATCTATAGCCGGACAGGTGACTGATGGTTACTTAGGGATTTTTTCTGAGACTCTGGGATTAGAATTACGCCTAGAGGCAGATGGTGAAATGCGGTTTTATTCACCTGCTACGGGAACAAAATTACTTAGCCATCGAGAAATGGAACAAGCTAAGTATGAGGCTGAACAAAAAACTATAAAACTGGCTGAGAGATTGCGTCAAATGGGAATCAGTCCAGATAATATATAAATAAAGCAATAAGTAATTGGACAAAAATATTTACAGTCATTGCGAGCGAAGAGAAGCAATCACAACCCTTGGGACAGGCAGGATGCCCATCCCACAAAATTGAGTAATTTATTTTTTTGGTGTTCCCTTAGTAACAGTAAAATCACTTATGGATATCACAAAACGTCAATATTAGTTTCTAGGGTTGATTTTTAACACCTTTCTAAGTTTTCAGTTTTATGAACTATATTCCCTACGGACGGCAAAATATTAATCAGCAAGATATTGATGCAGTAGTCAGCGTTTTACAGTCAGATTGGTTAACCCAAGGACCAGCGATCGCTCGATTTGAAAATTTAGTAGCTGAATACTGTGGGGTAAAATATGCAGTGGCGGTGGCTAGTGCTACAGCGGGGTTACATATTGCCTGTTTAGCTGCGGGGTTAAGTTCTGGTGATAGACTGTGGACTGTACCTAATACCTTTGTAGCTTCCGCTAACTGTGGTTTGTACTGTGGTGCGGAAGTGGACTTTGTGGATATTGATCCTCAAACCTATAATCTCAGTATTCCCGCCCTAGCTGACAAATTAGCCCTAGCAGCAGAACGGGGGAAATTACCTCAAGTTGTGGTTCCAGTCCATTTTGCCGGGCAATCCTGCGACATGAAAGCGATCGCTGAGTTGTCACAAAAGTATGGCTTTCAGGTGATTGAAGACGCAGCCCATGGTATAGGTGGACGTTATGGCGATCGCCCCATTGGTTGTTGTCAGTTTTCCGATTTGACTGTATTTAGTTTCCACCCAGTTAAAATCATTACCACTGCCGAAGGAGGCATGATTTTAACCAATCGTCAGGACCTCTATGAACAGTTAATCCGGCTGCGGAGTCATGGTATTACCCGCGATCCTCGCTTTATCCAAGGGGAGTCCGATGGACCTTGGTACTATCAGCAGTTGGAGTTGGGTTATCATTACCGGATGACTGATTTACAAGCCGCTTTGGGTGCAAGTCAGATGGAAAGGTTGGATACCTTCGTCAAGGGTCGTCATGAGTTGGTAGCAAGATATAATATGGGCTTGCAAGATCTACCTGTGACTAGACCCTATCAACATCCTGATACCTATTCCAGTTGGCATTTATACGTAATTCGGTTACAACGCCATTCCATCAATCGCTCCCATCGAGAAGTATTTGAAGCGCTCAGAACCGCAGGAATTGGGGTTAATGTACATTATATTCCTGTTCACACCCAGCCCTATTATCAACAGTTGGGATTTAAGCAGGGTGATTTTCCTGAGTCTGAATGTTATTATCAGGAGGCGATCAGTTTGCCGCTTTATTATGATTTGACTGAAGACAATCAAAATTATGTTATTAAGACGTTAGGGGAGATTTTACAATAGGAAGATAATATCAAGAGATATCTTGACCTGATGGAGAGTCAACATGAGTGACACATTGTATGAATCTGACTTTTATAGCTGGGCGCATCAACAATCAGATTTACTGCGTCAGGAGAAATTTGAGCAGTTAGATTTATCTCATCTGATCGAGGAGCTAACAGATTTGGGTAATCGTCATTACGATCAGTTAGAGTCAAGGTTGATGCAATTAGTGGCGCATTTACTCAAATGGCAGGTGCAACACTGGCGACGTTCTAACAGTTGGCGAGCGACAATTCGCGTAGAGCGAACATCAATCAATAAGTTACTGCGTCGTAATCCTGGGTTAAAGTCCCGTCTCAATGAAGCCTTAGTAGAAAGTTGGTCTGAAGCTAGAGATCTAGCGATCGCAGAAAGCGATTTACCCGATGACAATTTCCCTGAAACTTGTCCTTTTCAACTAGATGAGATTATCAATCCAGATTTCTGGCCAGCCCCTTAAATTTTTGATAGAGGAGTTAGATATTTTCAAATGAACATTGCAGTTATTCCAGCAAGGGGAGGAAGTAAACGTATCCCTCGCAAAAATATTAAAGAATTTCTGGGTAAGCCTATGATTGCTTGGTCAATTGAAACAGCGATCGCTTCTGGACTATTTGACCAGATTATTGTTTCGACCGATGATCAGGAGATCGCTGAAGTCGCCAGAAATTACGGAGCCGAAGTTCCATTTTTACGTCCCGCAGATCTGTCCAATGACTATGCAGGAACAACTGAGGTAATTGCCCATGCAACTCAATGGCTCATTGATCAAGGTTTATCTATTTCTGCTGTCTGTTGTATTTATGCGACCGCTCCTTTTGTGCAAGTCAAAGATTTGACAAGAGGTTTGCAGGCTTTAGAGTCTGGTTGTTGGAGTTATGCTTTTTCAGTAACAGATTTTGCTGCACCTATTTTTCGAGCATTTACAGAAAATCCTGATGGTGGGATCGAGATGTTTTTCCCAGAACACTTTTTAACGCGATCTCAAGACCTGCCCACAGCACTCCATGATGCAGGACAATTTTATTGGGGACAGCCATCGGCTTGGTTAGAGGGTAAACGTATTTTTGATCGTCATTCCCTACCGATTATCATCCCTAGATGGCGTGTACAGGATATTGATAATGAAGAGGATTGGATACGTGCAGAGATACTCGCGCCCATGATCATGAATATCATAAAATAATTTCTAAGGACAATAAATCTATGCAATTCAATAGCTCACAAGAACAATTTTGGGCGACAACATACGCCAAAGATTACATTAAAAAAAACCAAGCGAATGAGTTTATCTCCACTGAGTGTTTTGATTGTTGGCTGTGGCAATATTGCAGGTAGATTTGATATGAATCGCGGCTCCAATGATTTGCCTTTTACCCATGCAGGAGCCTATTCCTGTGATCGCCGTTTTCAGATTACAGCTTGTGTGGAGCCTAATGATTTGGTGCGTGCCGAATTCATGGAGTTTTGGTCTGTGCTAATTGGATTTCGAGCAATTGATGAAGTCTTGAATTGCGATCGCCAGTTTGATGTGATTAGTATTTGTTCACCGACACATTGTCATGCTCACGATCTAGAAATAGCAATACATTTAAAACCCAAGTTGATTTTCTGTGAAAAGCCAGTCACTTCATCTTTTGCGGAAACAGAAAGACTGGTTGGGGAATGTAAGAGATTGAATATTCAGCTTGCGGTAAACTATACTCGCCGTTGGGATAGGGATGTTGCTCAACTGCAAATAAATATCCAAAATGGTCAATGGGGGCAGCTAAGATCAGTGATTGGCTGCTACAACAAGGGATTACTAAACAACGGTTCACATCTGCTAGATTTGCTAAATTTTTTACTGGGTACAATCAGTATCATCAAAGTCGGCAAGCCAATTCATGACTTTTTTGAACATGATCCCACCGTGCCAATGTGGTTAGAAACTGAAAATGGCTGTCCGATTCATATCGTGGCTGGTCATGCCCAAGATTATGCACTCTTTGAAATTCAGTTTATCTTCTCAACGGGGATATTAATAATGGAAGATGGTGGGATGTTTTGGCGTAATCGTCAAGTTGTTGATAGTGAAACCTTTAAAGGCTACCGAATGCTTACTGATAGTGTTAGAAATGTTGGTAATTATCCTCATGCTATGAGCCAAGCCATTGATAATATCTATCGAGCCATTACTCAGGATGATTGCCTATTTAGCACAGGTGAGACAGCCCTTGCCACTCAATCTATGTGTGAGCAAATCAAACAAGCCATTTTTATTGCGTAGAATCAGAAAAATATGACATTAGCCAATGACCAAGAACTTGCTCTATTTGGAGGTAATAAAACGATTCAAACAACTTTTAAACGCTACAATCCAATTGGCGTTGAAGAGGTCACAGCCGCGAAAAAAGTAATTGAAAGTGGAGTGCTGTCCCAGTTTTTGGGAACTTGGCATGAGGACTTTTATGGTGGATCCAAGGTTCAGGCATTTGAACGCGCCTGTGAGTCTTATTTTGGGGTTAAAAATGCAATTACTGTGAATTCATGGACTTCGGGATTAATTGCCGCAGTCGGCGCGATCGCTATTGAGCCTGGAGATGAAGTAATAGTTAGTCCTTGGACGATGTGTGCCAGTGCTACCGCAATTTTGCATTGGAATGCTATTCCTGTTTTTGCCGATATTGAACCAGAAACTTTTAATTTAGATCCTAAATCTGTGGAAGCAAATATAACTCCCTACACCAAAGCAATTATGGCAGTGGATATTTTCGGACACTCAGCCGATATAGATGCTTTAATGGCGATCGCCGATAAATACAATCTAAAAGTTATTTCCGACAGCGCTCAGGCTCCTGCGGCAATGTACAAGGGAAAATACGCGGGTACATTGGCTCATATTGGCGGTTATAGCCTCAACTACCATAAACATATTCATACGGGCGAGGGCGGCATTCTAGTCACGGATGACGACGAATTAGCAGAACGAATGCGACTGATTCGTAACCATGCGGAGGCAGTGGTCGGCGAGAAGGGTGTTACTGATCTCACAAATATGATTGGTTATAATTTTCGTTTGGGCGAAATTGAATGTGCGATGGGGATTGAGCAGTTAAAAAAGTTGGATGGATTGGTTAAATCACGTCAACGTCTTGTTGATCGCCTCAGTGCAGGATTAAGAGAACTAGCAGGATTACAAGTACCCGTAGTCAAGCCAGATTGCACCCATGTTTATTATGTTTACTCTGTGGTTTTAGATGTAAATTTACTCGGGGTGAGCCGCGATAAAATTTGGGAAGCATTGCAAGCGGAGGGGGTTCCCGTAGGGAAACGCTATCAGAACTTACATTTATTGCCAATGTATCAAAAAAAGATCGCCTATGGATCTAAGGGCTTTCCTTGGACTTCAGAAATTTGTCACCGTGAAGTTGATTATGCACAGGGTATCTGCCCTGTGGCTGAAGAACTAAATGACACTTCCTATCTCAGTATTGGTATGTGTGTTTATGACTTAATCAATGATGATATAGACTTGATTATCAAAGCATTTAAAAAAGTTTGGAACTCTCTAGAGGCTTTACGCTCCCATGGCGAATCAATCGAGTAAAGTTATTCATTTTTCTTTAACAGGGAATCTCGTGAGATTGCAAAGGTTTTCAGCCGATAATATTACGGATGAATATATTAGCTGGCTGAATGATCCCGATGTGGTTAGATATAGTAATCAAAGATTTCGTCAACATAATCAAGAAAGTTGTCTTACTTACTTCAACTCCTTTGCTAATTCCGATAATATTTTTATGGCAATTTATCAAGATTTGAAATTCATTGGTACAATGACAGCATATATTTCCAGAATTCATCAAACTGCTGACATGGGTATCATGATTGGCGATCGCCAATGCTGGGGAAAAGGAGTTGGTAAAGACGCATGGATAACTCTGATGCAAGGACTTTTTGAGCAGTTTCAACTTCGGAAAATTACTGGAGGAACTTTGAGATGTAATAAGGCCATGGTTAAAATCATGCTCAATTCTGGGATGCAACCAGATGGCATCAGAATTGAACAGGAATTAATTGATGGAATACCAGTGGATATCTTACATTTTGCGAAATTTAGCCATGCTTGAGTTTTTAGAATTTCCTCTAGCGATCGCCGCCCATGACGCTGGATCTGCAAATCACATTATTGCTTGGTTCAAGTATCTAGCTAATCAGCAAACTAAGCCAATCCATAGATTAGTTACAGTTTGTGTTGCCGATCCCGCTCTTTCTCTTTGGTTAAGAGCATTTCCCGACTCTAAGATCAGTAATCTTTTAGATACGTTGTCAAATAGTAAACTGCTAATTAGTGGTACTGGTTGGCAATCTAATCTGGAACATGATGCTAGAAAATTAGCGCGATCTTTAGGAATTAAGTCAGTTGCTGTTATTGATCATTGGACAAACTACCGCGATCGCTTTATTCGTGATTGCGAAGAAGTTTTACCAGACGAAATTTGGGTAACGGATGAGTATGCTAAACAACTCGCTGAAAATTACTTTCCTAACTTGCCGATAGTGCAGTTACCGAACCTTTATCTAGAGAACATTGTTGCCGAAGTGCGCTTACAAGAAGACTCCATAACCAAATCCCCAGCAACAAGATTACTTTATGTTCTCGAACCAATTCGTCAAGTTTGGGGTAATGGTGATCAGCTAGGAGAATTTCAAGCTTTAGAGTTCTTTATCAAAAATAAAAATCTTTTGGGATTTGGAGAAAACCTCTCGATTAAACTCCGTCCCCATCCTTCCGATCCCATCGGTAAATATGATAAATGGATAAAATCTCAAAAAAATTTAGATGTTTCTCTAGATAATTCTCGAACATTAGCTGAGGCGATCGCATGGTCAAGTATCGTAGTTGGCTGTCACACCTATGCTATGATTGTCGCATTAGCGGCTGGTAGAAGAGTAATCTGTTCAATTCCACCCAAAGTAGCAAATTGTGTTTTGCCACAAACCGAAATTCTTAAACTAGCAGATCTAATTACTTGATTATCTAAGCATCGATCAAGTATTACAAGTGTTGTCTACAATAAGATATCCGACCTAATTCTCAGTGATGAAGTAATAATGCGTAAATATGATTACCAAACTGCTTCTTTTAATCGAACTTTTGATTGCTATGATTATGTTGATTGCTTCAATTACATAGATCTTCATGATCTATATGAAACTATATAAAAATGGTTATTCTAAAGTCACCGATCATGCTTGCCGTGAGATTCGATTTGGGCGGATATCTCGTGATCAAGGTTTAGCCCTTGTGCGTAAACATGAACTAGCGTCCTTGGTTTACATTGATCAATTTTGTGAATGGCTAGGTGTTACAAAGCGATCGCTCCAATTTATGATCGATCAACATCGTAATCCCCAATTTTGGCATCAGATTGAACCTAATAAATGGGAATTTAACGGTTGGAGTGTGCAGAATAACTATAATCAATTAATTAAAGACGATTTGATGAAATTGCCAAACATTTTTAAAGCTAAGAGACTGTTTGAATATAATCAAGATGCGAAGTATGTCACAATTGGCAAAGGTTATCCATGAGTTGGCTGGGATACAACGTTTTTGTTTTATTGTAAGGATAATATCAAGGTTAATCCTGAAGAAATGAAAAATATGGTGTCCAATTTGTCGGGTTTTGGTATCTTCCGTGAAGAAATACAAAAACTAATTATCCGGGCTGACGCATCTACCCAAATGGGTACGGGTCATGTCATGCGCTGTTTAGCACTTACCCAGGCTTGGCAAACTGATGGTGGACAAGTGTACTTCTGTACCCATAAAGATTTCCCCGTCACCCTCGCCCAAAGACTGGCAACTGAGGGCATAAATAGGCTGGAAATCGCACCATTACCCGGATCTTTGGCAGATGCTTTGGAGACCATTCACTGTTGTCAAAATTATCACAGCCCCTGGTTGGTTCTCGATGGTTATCACTTTGATGCTAGTTATCAACAAACAATTAAAGCGGCTGGATTAAAATTATTGGTAATAGATGATTATGGACACGCTGATAGTTATTGTGCTGACTTCATATTAAATCAAAATATTGATGCTGATGCTAGTCTCTATCCCCGCATCAACCCAAAAACCCAATTTCTGTTAGGGTGTGAATACACTTTGTTGAGGCGTGAATTTTGGTCATGGCGCGATCATGCTAGATATCAACCACGGAAATCGCCTCCTAGTTCATCCTTGCGAATCTTAGTTACTCTCGGTGGTAGCGATCCTGATAATGTTACACGGAAAGTTATTCAAGCTTTACAACTAGTAAACAGTGATAATTTAGAAGTTATTGTTGTTGTCGGTGGTAGCAATCCGCACTATGAGAAATTAGAGACTGAAGTTGCAAAATCCAGAATATTAATTACTTTGCAACAAAACGTCACTAATATGCCTGAGTTGATGGCTTGGGCGGATATAGCGATCGCCGCAGGTGGCTCAACTAATTGGGAACTCGCTTTCATGGGCTTGCCTAGTCTTGTGATCACAGTGGCGGATAATCAAAAAGATATTACAGCAAAATTAGATCGACAAGGTGTAATTATTAATTTAGGTTGGCATGAGGATGTAACTATTGAGGGTTTGAGTTTAGCAATACAGGATTTAATTGGCGATCGCCGTGATCGGGAAATCATGAGTAAAAAAGGACAGCAGTTAGTAGATGGCAATGGTGCAAAGCGCGTTGTCTCAGCGATGGTCAGTATGTTAGATTAGTAAGCCAAAGTAGCGATCGCAAAACATATATGTTTTTGCTTTACCCCCACCCGGAGCATCAAATAATTAAGCCGTATTGAATATAATTACTATGAAAACCGATAAGTGGTTTTGCGAATTATTTTTGTCCCAACCAGGGATGCTGGCAGAATTGATGCCAGGAATTGAAGAAAACTGCGAGTTCGTTTATAATGCTCCTGTTGTTAAGGAGAAAGAGTTTCGACTGGATGGAGTCTTTACGCCAGTATCAAATAACCCGATGATACCGATGGTGTTTGCTGAGGCACAAATGCAGTCCGATTCAGGATTCTATGGACGGTATTTTTCCCAATTATTTGTCTATATTAATCAATATACAGTTAAACAAGACTGGCGGGGACTATTAATTTTACGCGATCGCAGTCAAGGATTAGGCTGGGAAGTTCCCTACACAGAATTATTGGAAAGACGGGTGACTCAGCTATATTTGAGTGATCTGCGAGACCAGCAAGAACTAACCCCGAATTTGATGCTCTTACAGTTGTTGGTGACAGAAAAAGACAAAAGTGCCGTAATTGGTAGAAAGCTATTGCAGGAAGCCGACACAACAGGCGAGTTTCAAAGACGATTGAGTTTAATCGAGACTATACTGGCTAATAAGTTCCCTGAGTTAACCAAGGAAATCATCATGAATATGCTAGAGTTAGAAACTGTGGATATTACCAAATCCCGTTTTTACCAAGAGATTATTGTCGAGGGTCTTCAGGAAGGTCGCCAAAAGGGTCTTCAGGAAGGTCGCCAAAAGGGTCTTCAGGAAGGTCGCCAAAAGGGTCTTCAGGAAGGTCGCCAAAAGGGTCTTCAGGAAGGTGAGGCTAATTTAGTTATTCGTCAACTAAGACGACGACTGGGGGAATTACCGGAGAGCCAATGTTCACAAATCAAGAGTTTTCCTGTATCACAGTTGGAGGCCTTAGGAGAAGCATTGTTGGATTTTCAGGGTATTGAAGATTTGGATGACTGGCTACAAAAATATACTAAATTAAGTTAATTTATAAGTATCTGCCTTAACGATACAGAGATCCCCGACTTCTCGAAGAAGTCGGGGATCTGAAAACCTCACGGTCTGCGAATCAAATATGGTTGCTAATCTTGTCTTAGAGGGTGTTTGAAAAGTTAGAAGTTGAGTAAAAAAAGCTCGCCGGGTATAATCAATCTGTAAATACAAAGATACAGAAACGGTTGTGAGCGATTATCATTTAGGATGTTGGTTGGGAGGGCGATCGCTTCCAAAAAAGTGTAATCATGGAAGAAACAAGTGATGAGAAAAGATAATGCAAAAGCAGCCTAGACAAGTAATTGTATCCGATCCAGAAGTGATGATGGGAAAACCTGTAATTGCTGGTACACGCATTACAGTTGAGTTAATTTTAGAAAAGTTGGCTGCCGGTGAAACCCCGGAACAAATCTTAGAATCACATCCTCGTCTGACACCAGAATCAATTCCAGTCAAGCATTAGGCTGGGAAGTTCCCTATACAGAATTATTGAAAAGACGGGTAACTCAGTTATATTTGAGTGATATGCGGGAGCAGCAAAAACAACCCCGAATTTGATGCTCTTGCAGTTGGTGGAAAAAGATTAATTTCTCACATACTTCAAACTACAACAATATAAATCTATGAAAATAGTCGTTTTAGGTTCTACCGGAATGTTAGGGCAAGCTTTAATAAAAGAATCTTTAAATCGAAAATTTAAAGTGACTGGAATAGCTAGAGAAAAATCTGATTTATGTTGTGATATAGCTAATGATATCAGTTTGATAGAAGCGATAACATCCATCTCTCCTGATATTATTATCAACACTGTGGCTATTGTTAATTTAAAAATTTGTGAAGAACAACCATCTCTTGCTTATTTAATTAATGCTCGTCCTGTTGCAATTTTATCACAAATGGCTCATCAAAAGGATATTAGATTAGTGCAAATTTCTACTGATCATTATTATACGGGTGATCAGAATTATCAACATAATGAAAATGACCCTATTAATTTAATTAATGAGTATGCAAGAACTAAATATATAGCCGAGCAGTTTGCTTTAGTTAATCCACAATCCTTAGTAGTTCGTACTAATATAGTAGGATTTCGTCATCGAATTAATAATCCTACTTTTATTGAATGGGTCTTAGATAGTTTATGTAAAAAATCACCAATGGTTTTGTTTAATGATTTCTTTACTTCTAGTATAGATGTGGCATCTTTTGCTAAAATATTATTCGATGTTTTAGAACAAAAATATTCAGGAGTTTTAAATATAGCTAATAAGGAGGTTTTTAGTAAGAAAATTTTTATTGAAGCAATCGCAAATGAGTTAGGATATAGTTTAGAAAACACCAAAACAAGTAGTATGTTAGACTTGGGAGAAATTCCTAGAGGTGAAAGTTTAGGACTTAATGTTTCTAAAGTAGAACAACTATTGGGCTACAACCTGCCTACCATGGATCAAGTAATCAGAAATTTAATCACAACATATAGGGAGCAAAGTCAATGAAATATGATAATAAACTCTACATCAATAATCGAGAAATTTCTCTGGATAGTCCTACTTATTTTATAGCGGATGTTGCATCTAATCATGATGGTGATCTAGAAAGAGCTAAACAGTTAATTTGGTTAGCAAAAAAAGCTGGAGCAGATGCAGTGAAATTCCAACACTTTAAAGCTGATAAAATTGTTAGTGACTTTGGTTTCAAAAATCTTGGTAATCAAGTAAGCCATCAAGCAAATTGGAAAGAATCAGTGTATAAAGTTTATCAAAAATATGAATGTAATCGCAATTGGACAGAAGAACTAATTAAAACAGCTAGGGAAGCTCAAATAGATTTTATGACCACTCCCTATGATTTGGAAGCTGTAAGAATGTTTAATCAATATTTACCAGCTTATAAAATTGGATCTGGAGATATTACTTGGACAGATTTTATTGCTACTATTGCTAAACAAAATAAACCTGTGATTTTAGCAACAGGAGCATCAACTATGAGTGATGTAGAAAGAGCAGTTGATACCATTATTAAACATAATTCACAGATAGCTTTGCTGCAATGTAATACCAATTATACGGGTTCTTTAGAAAATTTTAAATATATTAACTTAAATGTTTTACAAACTTATGCTTTACGTTATCCGAATATGATTCTGGGTTTATCAGACCATACTCCAGGTAATGTTACAGTTTTAGGGGCTATCACTTTAGGCGCAAGAATTATCGAAAAACATTTTACCGATGATCAACATAGAGAAGGTCCAGACCATTCCTTTTCGATGACATTTAAAACCTGGCAAGAAATGGTGGAAAGAAGTCGAGAGATTGAGTTATCTTTAGGATCTGGGGTTAAAAAAATTGAAGACAACGAAATGGAGACCATTGTTGTTCAAAGACGGTGTTTACGTTTAACAAGAAATATGCAAAAAGGTGAAAAAATATGCAGGGAAGACTTAGACATTTTACGCCCTGCTCCTGAAGGAGCTTTGCAACCTTATGAAATTGACAAAGTTATTAACAAAAATTTAAAAGTATCCAAGACTTGTGGTGATACTTTATACACTAATGAATTAGAGTAAAAACTATGCTCAAGGGGAATTATACAGGATTAAGAGCAATTGAAAAAGAAGATTTGCTCCAACTGCTAGAATGGCGTAATAGACCGGAATATCGCGGTTATTTTCGTGAATATCGTGAATTATCCTTTGAAAATCAAAAACTTTGGCATGAACGAGTATCAAGTTCAGGAACAAATAATATAATGTTTGCAATTATAGAACTTGATTCCTATAAACTGTTAGGGGCTTGTGGATTATGCCACATTGACTGGATTAATCGCAGTGCTGATTTTTCAATTTACATTGGTATTGATAACATTTACATAGATGATAAATTCGCTCCTGATGCTTCAACATCATTGTTAAATTATGGATTTAAAGAGCTAAATTTGCATAGAATATGGGCGGAAATTTATGATTTCGATGAACCTAAGAAAAAATTATTTCAGGATTTAAGATTAGTATTAGAAAGTAATCATCGTCAAACATATTGGCATAAAGGAAAATGGTGTGATTCTTTGTTTTATAGTATTCTTTCTTGTGAATTTAGTTAAATAGTACAGGAAAGCCTATCATCATTTCCACCGGTATGGCAGCGATCGCCGAATTAGATGAAACAATAACCACCGCTAAACAAGCAGGTTGTCAAAACCTAATTTTACTTAAATGTACCAGCAGTTACCCATCAACACCCAAAGACACAAACCTACTCACCATTCCCCACCTCAGAGATTTATTTGATGATATCCAGGTTGGCTTATCCGATCATACCCTGGGAATTGGTGTAGCTGTTGCCAGTGTAGCTTTAGGTGCTACAGTGATCGAAAAACATTTCACACTTAACCGCGCTGATGGTGGTGTAGATGCGGCTTTTTCTATGGAACCGCAAGAAATGAAACAACTAGTTATAGAAACAGAAAGAGCATGGCAAGCTATGGGTAAAATTAGCTATGGAGTAACCCCAGCCGAACAGAAATCTTTAATATTTAGGCGCAGTCTTTACATAGCCCAAAATATGCAATCAGGTGATATACTAACCCCAGACAATTTAAGAGCTATTCGTCCCGGACAAGGTTTACCCCCCAAATACTACAATCTTTTATTAGGGAAAAAAATCAAAGCAGATGTTCAAGCGGGAACACCAGTAAAGTGGGAATTGTTAATGTGATATAATATAAGTTCCTAGTTAGCTAACACTACAGTATGCGTTCAATAGCTTTTATACTTTTGTTTGAACTGTTAGGCGGCTAAATTGTATAATCATAAATTTCTAAACTCTTGTGGCACAGGCATCTTGCCTGTCTCATTTATACAAATTAAATGCACAACAGCTTAGGAGTTGGGCTTTGATGGTCTTATAGATCTCAGTCCCTCCCCAGAGGCCCTTCTTGTGAACTGTGTTGGGATCATGTTCAAAAGGGCTGATTGCAGGAGGAGTGTGTCATGGGATGCGATCTTAAATTTTCAGACAAATGACCAAAAAAAAGCAGATATTGGCGGTAAACGCCTAATTAGTTTAGCACCTGAACAATAGTTAGAGGGTGTTTGAAAAGTTATGGTTGATGTATCAAATATTTTTTACCCCACCCTAACCCTCCCCTTCGTAAGGGGAGGGAACTGGATTTTTACTGTTTCCCCCCTTTATAAGCAGGGCGTTTTCATTCTCTAAAATTGCGATGCCTATGGCGAGCGAAGCTATCGCTAAAACCTTTTAACCATAAATATTTGGGGTCGTTTTTGATATTAATTAATCAAAAATTACAAAAAAAAGG
>JACCEC010012894.1_pt1 | contig 23477 bp, 25 predicted proteins | sample 7450121 | NCBI WGS metagenome assembly JACCEC01 (sample SAMN15323455, study PRJNA562643) | freshwater metagenome | isolation source: river surface water | place: USA:Blue River Watershed | collected 2017-08-18 | reverse complement strand
GTTGATCACGTTCGGGCAACCTCGGGTGAGCACGCGACGCGAGCTGCAGTTGGCCCTTTATGGCGAGTACATCAGAGTGGTCAACGGCTCTGATGCTGTCGCCCGCTCTCCCTGGCTTGGATACAGCCACGCCGGCACGCTTCTCTACCTCACCAACGATCAACGCAAGTTGATAGATCCTGGACACCTGCGCATGTTCTGGGATCGCTTGCCCACACTGCTTCAGCGCGCCACCGACCACATCACGCCCGACTATATCAAGGAGCTGGAAGCATGCGAGCGATCCTGATTGCCGTTGTTCTGCTGACCATGACTGCATGCAGCACGACTCTCGATGAAGTCCTTGGCGTTGCCGCCGAGGAGAACGCCAGTCTCTGCGTGCAAGCAAGTGCAGACAGCCCGAACCCGCTGACCAACGCGCGCGTGAGCGCCAAGCGGATCGAGATTCCCGCATCGATCGACCCGGCGACCATCAACACGGTCGAGGACCTTGAGCGTCTCGAGCGAGTCCTCTGCGACTGATGAAGCGTTCCGGCTGGAGCACTGAGAGCCGGCACAAGCGCGGCTATGGCAGCCAGTGGGACAAGATCAGAAAGGTTGTCCTGGCGCGCGACAACGGCCTTTGCCAGTGCCGTGAGTGTCAGGGGGGAAAGCTCAGAGTGTTGGTGGCGAATGAAGTTCACCACGTCATCAGCAAGGACCAGGCGAAGCGCCAGGGCTGGACTCAAGAGCAGACAGATGCGCTGAGCAATCTGATCAGCATCAACAGTGAATGCCACAAGCGCGAGACAGCGGCCGAGCAAGGCCGGCAGCTGAGGATCCGACAGGAGATCGGAGTCGACGGATGGCCGGTGTAGCTGAGCCGGGAGGCGGCCCAGGGGGAGGGCGGTCGAATTCTTTGGAGCCCTCTGAAATCAGGACCGCGCAGTCCCCAAACACGCGCACCCGCGAATTGAAAAGTTTTTTCTGGAGCGAAAAATGGCTGGCCGTAGGCCCCGCCCAACAACGCTGAAGCTCGTTTCCGGCAACCCCGGGAAGCGGGCCATCAACAAGAAAGAGCCTAAGCCGAAGCGCGTTATTCCCTCGTGCCCAGACTACCTGCCGCAAGTGAGCCAGGTGGCATGGGGGCGTCTCTCTGTTGTGCTCGATCGCATGGGCGTTCTGACCGAGGCAGACGCCGCCGCCATGGAGCGCATGGTTGACTGCTACGCCGACATCATTGAATGCCGAAAGCTGATTCAGAGGGACGGTCGCACCTACAAGGTGACGGCTCAGAACGGGTTCGACGAACTAATCAAAGCAAACCCGGCAGTCGCGATGCTGCGTGCCGCTGATGCGCAGTTCAAGGCCTACCTGGTGGAATTCGGATTGACCCCGGCCGCTCGATCCAAGGTACATGCGAGTGACGACCAAGAAGACGAAGACCCGCTCGCAAAGTACTTCGGCTGATCGCGTCAAGGCGTATGCCACTGCTGTGGTGGCCGGCGAGATCGTAGCGGGGCCGCATGTCCGCAACGCGTGCAAGCGGCACTTACTGGATCTGAAGGAAGGCAAGAAGCGCGGGCTGTACTTCGACATCGAGGCAGCTGAGCGCGTGTTCGGGTTCTTCGAGAATGTGCTGAAGCTGTCGGAAGGCCAATTCGAAGGACTGCCATTCAACCTGCATCCGAGCCAGGCATTCATCATCGGTTCCATCTTCGGATGGAAGCAGAAGGACGGACGGCGCCGGTTCAGGCGCGCATACATCGAACAGGGAAAGGGGAACGGCAAGAGCCCCCTCGCTGGCGGCATCGGCCTGTACGGGCTGGCGGCTGCAGGCGAAGCCGGTGCGCAGGTGTATGCCGCCGCTGCCAAGCGTGACCAGGCCGGCATCCTCTTCGCCGACGCGGTGAAGATGGTGAAGCAATCGCCTGGCCTGGCGAAGCGCTTAGAGTTCTCGGGAGGCGATGGGCGCGAGTTCAACATTGCCTACCTGGCGAACGGCAGCTTCTTCCGACCGGTTTCCAGAGATACGGGCAAGACGGGGTCAGGCCCTCGCCCGTACTTCGTGCTGGCAGACGAAGTGCACGAACTGCCGGACCGCAAAATCATCGAGACGCTGGAGCGCGGATTCAAATTCCGGCGCGAGCCTTTGCTGCTGATGATCACGAACTCCGGCAGTGATAGGAACTCGGTTGCGTGGGAAGAGCACGAGCACGCAGTCAAGGTGGCGGCCGGGCATACCGAAGCGGTGCTCGATCCCACTTTCGTGGGTGAGCCTCTGGACGACACGACGTTCAGTTTCGTGTGCTCCCTGGATGAAGGTGACGATCCGCTGACAGATCCGAGTTGCTGGGTGAAAGCGAACCCGCTGCTGGTGTGACGCTCACAGAGCAGTACTTGTCGGACATCGTGAAGCAGGCGAAAGCGATCCCGGGCCAGCTCAACGGCATCTTGCGATTGCACTTCTGCATCTGGACAGACGCAGAGAGCGCCTGGATGACACGCTCAACCCTCGAACCTTGCATTGCCGACTTCGACATCGAGGAGCATCACGGCGAGCAGATCAGCATCGGCCTCGACCTTTCACAGAACCGTGACATCACTGCCATGGCTGCTGTTGTGCAGACAGGCGAGATTGAGGTCGAGGTTCAGAGCGAAGGTTCGACAGAGACCGTGCTCAAGCCGACATTCGACGCATGGATCGAAGCCTGGACGCCAGGAGACACGATTCAGGCGCGCGAGCTCCAGGACAAGCTGCCGTACTCCGTGTGGCGTGATGGCGGGTTCCTGCACGCGCCTCAAGGCCAAAGCATCAGCTTTCGCCATGTAGCACAGACGATCGCCGAGTATGACCAGCGATTCCAGATCCAGCTGGTGGCATACGACCGCTATGCCTTCAAGAAGTTCGAGGAGGAGGTTCTTGACCTCGGCCTCTCGATTGACTTCGCCGAGCATCCGCAGGGCGGGCTGAAGAAGGGCAAGCCTCTGAAAGAGGGCGGTGAGGGGCTCTGGATGCCAGGGTCGATTCGCATCCTGGAAGAGGCCCTGCTGGAGGGCCGCATCCGCTTGAAGCGTAATCCAGTGCTCATCTCCGCGATGATGTCTGCCGTGATTGAAGAGGACAAGTGGGGCAACCACTGGCTGGCAAAGACGCGTTCGATCAACAAGATCGACGCCGCGATCGCTCTGGCAATGGCTCTTGGCGCTGCCTCGCAATCAGATGGTGAGGCCGGATCAATCTACAACAGTCGAGGCATTTTCTGCGGATGAGCAACTCACGCGAGCATAACAAGATCAGCAAGGTGCTGATGTTTCTGATCCCGGATCTGCGGGACGTGCTGGTGTTCGGCGGCATCGCCTCGTTCTCCTATGGTGCGAGCCTTGTACATCACCCGCTCGGCTTCATCGTGGCCGGGCTCGCAGTCTTCTGGATAGGAATCAGGCGGTAACCATGGGAATTCTGGCTCGACTTGAGCAGCGATCATCGGCCGGTGTGATTGGCCCGCCTCGAGATCCCGTTGTTGCAGACTGGCTCGGCGGTGGATCGAACTCGGCCACCGGTTTGAGCGTCACGCCTGATTCCGCCATGAAGGTCACAGCGGTGTTTCGCGCGGTCAACATCTTGGCCCAGACGTACGCCAGCTTGCCGCTGGGCGTTTATCGATTGCTCGACAACGGCGGCAAGAAGCGGGATAGGAACCACCCGCTCGATCAGGTCATCACTCGCAGGCCCAACAAGTGGCAAACCAGTTTCGAGTGGCGCGAGATGATGTCCGGCCACTTTGCTCTGCGTGGCCGTTGCTATTCGGAAATCATCTCCACTGGTGGCAAGGCGAACGCTGAGCTGGTGCCGCTGCATCCTGATCGCGTGAGAGCTTTCCGCGCGCCCGATGGCAAGCTGGCATTTGAGTACACACCTATCGATGGCCCTTCGCGCATCATCCTGCAAGACGAAATGCACTTCATGCACGGGCTTGCCACGAGCCAGGATGGGGTGACACCTCTGTCGCCAATCGGGCAGTGCCGCGAGGCAGTGGGCTTGGCGATGGCCACCGAAGAGCATGGCGCCAGGTTGTTCGGCAACGGGACGCGTCTCGGCGGGGTTCTCAAGATGCCAGGACATCTGAAGGACGACGCTGCGCGCAAAGGGTTGTTGAAGAGTTGGAAAGAGGCTCACAGCGGACTGCGCAATTCCGGCAAGACAGCGCTTCTGGAAGACGGCCTGGAGTGGCAGGCGCTCGGCATGAACAACGAGGACGCGCAGTACATCGACACGCGCGTTCACCAGATCGCCGAGATTGCCAGGATCTTCGGTGTGCCACTTCACATGCTTGCCGAGTTGTCGCGCTCAACCAACAACAACATCGAACATCAGGGCATCGAGTTCGTCACTCACACCATCCGCCCTGGTGCTGTGCGACGCGAAGAAGCCATGGAGCGAGATCTGCTCTTCGGCTCTTCCGCAAACACCCACTGCATCAGCTTTGATCTGAATGGACTCATGCGCGGCGACTCAGCGGCGCGTGCGGCGTTCTACGCCTCTGGGCTAGCGCACGGATACAAGAACCGCAATGAGGTTCGCGTCGCAGAGGGTGACAACCCCTCTGATGCGCCTGGTATGAACGACTTCACAGTCCAGCAGAACATGACTCTGATTCAACTTCTCGAAGCTCTCACCAACGGCGCGGCCAAGCCCGCGCAATGAGGTAACTCCAATGCCACAAATCACTCCCGGGCTTCGCGAAGTCCGGACTTTCAACGTGGGCGAGATTCGCGCAGAAGGCGATGGCGAAGGCAGCAAGAAGATCATCGGCTATGCCGCGAAATTCAATGAGCTGTCAGAGGACCTTGGCGGCTTCCGCGAGGTCATCGCTCCAGGTGCGTTTGCCAACGCAATCCAGAACTCAGACGTGCGCTGCCTGTGGGATCACTTGAGTCACATCGTTCTCGGCAGAAACAAGTCGGGCACGCTGCGCATGAAAGAGGACGAGACCGGGCTGCAGTTCGAGTGCGACTCACCTGACACGCAGCTTGTGAGAGACATGGTGCTTTCTCCGATCAGCCGCGGTGACGTCAGCCAGTGCTCGTTCGGCTTTCGAACAATCACAGACTCCTGGCGCAAGCAGAACGACGAATGGATCCGCACGCTGGAGGAGGTCGAGCTCTTCGATGTTTCTCCAGTGACTTATCCCGCCTACCAAGCAACCGAGGTTGCACTTCGCTCCTTGCGCTCTGCGCAAGAAGCTGTAGCTCCACAAATCCCGAGTGATTCCTGGCAGAACGACCTGATGCGTCGTCGCCTCGACCTGCTCATCTGAAAGTTCGGCATTCCGCTATCACCCCGGTTGCGGATGCTTTAAACGGTGTTCCACCGGGGTCAACTTCAAGAGGTAACTGATATGTCACAAAAGCTCAAGGAGCTGCGCGAGAAGCGCGGTCAACTGGTACACGACGCCCGCCAACTTCTGGACAAGGCAGAAGCTGAGAAGCGCGCACTCACCGCTGAAGAGGAGGTTACCTACAATAACATCTTCGATCAGCAGGATAAGCTTCGCTCCCAAATTGAACGAGAAGAGCGGTTGGTGGATGCTGAACGAGAGGCGGCCAGTCAGTCCGCGCGCAGAAGTGAAGCCTCACAGCAATCTTCTGGCGCAGCACCAGGGGAATTTCGATCTACCCCAGAGTACAACGCAGCCTTCAACCGGGCGCTTGTCAATGGCGTCCGCGCGCTTCCAGATGCAGAGCAGCGCGCGTTGCAGGCAGACAACGATAGCGCCGGCGGTTTCATTGTAACACCGCAACAGTTCATTGATGCTTTGATCAAAGACATCGACAACATGGTGTACATCCGTCAGCGAGCGACTAAATTCCGAGTTGCTACTGCTGCAAGCTTGGGCGCTGCTTCTCTGGCAAGCGATCCTGCGGATGCTGACTGGACTGCCGAGATTCTCACTGGCCGAGAAGACTCTGACATGGCGTTCGGCAAGCGCGAACTTTATCCTCACCCGCTTGCGAAGCGCATCAAGGTGGCCAACAAGCTGCTGCGTATGGTTCCTGGCGCTGATGCTTTAGTTCGCCAGCGTTTGGCGTACAAGTTTGGCATCAGCCAGGAGAAGGGCTTCATGATCGGCTCTGGCTCGAACCAGCCGTTGGGGGTGTTCACCGCCTCAGCCAACGGAGTGACCACTGCGCGTGACGTCTCCACAGGTAACACTGGCACTCAGGTCACCTTTGACGGGCTGATCTCCGCCAAGTTCGCGCTGAAGTCTGAGTACTGGAGCAAGGCTGACTGGATCTTCCATCGCGACGTGATGGCGTCCATCGCCAAGCTGAAAGACGGAGAGGGCCAGTACCTGTGGCGCCAGTCTGTCATCGCTGGTGAGCCAGACACCGTTCTCGGCCGACCGGTGCTGATGAGCGAGTATGCCCCCAACACCATGACCTCCGGTCTGTACGTGGGCATCCTCGGCGACTTCAGCAACTACTGGATCGCCGACGCACTGGACATGCAGATCCAAGTTCTGAAGGAGCTGTATGCCGAGACCAACCAGACTGGCTACATCGGCCGCATGGAGACCGATGGCATGCCCGTGCTGGCTGAGGCCTTTGCTCGGGTCAAACTGGGCTGATCCATTCCACTTCAGGCACAGCCCGCTTCGGCGGGCTGATCTGCAATCTCCTCCAATACTTCAAACAGGTACTTGAAAATGAATCTTTCGAAAAGCGTGAAAGTGACTGTGGTCGAGGCCGCAGCCACTGCAGCGACCACTGAGCTGGTCACTGATGTGCTGGACATGTCCGGCTTCGAGGGCGTGATGTTCATCGCTGTGACAGGTGATGTGACAAGTGGCAGCGTGCTGACGCTGACCGCCAAGGGCAACAGCACGAACAGCACTTCAAATGCTGTCACCCAGAAGGCGACAGATGCCTTCACTGCTGGTGCGTCTGATGCGGACAGCAAGGTCCTCATGGTTGACGTCTACAAGCCGACCCTGCAGTACGCATTCGCGAGCCTGACTCGCACTGCTCAGAACGCAGTGGTTGGGGCGATCATCGCCATCCAGTACGGCGCACACAACAAGCCTACTTCCCACGACGCCAGTGTCATCGCCTCTGCTTTCGGCCTGGGCGTCTCTTCCTGATCCACCCAAGAAATTGACATGGCCGCGTGAGCGGCCTTGTCTCCGTGTCATTTGACTACTCGGCAACGGCCGGGGCATCCATCGGAGATATTGAATGAGCTATCAACCAAAGGTTTACAAGAAGCAGGGCGGTGATGAGCTTGTCGTTGCAGACGGCGGCGTGATCACTCTTGAAGAAGGCGCGGTCATGAGCCCGCTCGGCAATGGTGATCCAGGCGTTGGCATTTCCGGTGGCACCGGTACTGTCTTCAAGTCCAGTGTGCTGAGCCTGGGCGGAATCATCACCACGCAGATCATCCTCGATCTGACAGGCCTGGACTCATCCGGGACAGCAGGGGACATCATCGGTCTTTCCACCGGTGGCGCCGCTCACCTGGGCGAGATCACCGCAGCGCGCAACGGCACGATATTCGGCGGCACGATCCGCTGCCTCGAGGTTCCTACGGGGGGCGATCCTGATGTCGACTTCTGGTCTGCCAACGAGGCCACAGGTGCTTTCGACGCTGCGATCACCGGGCTGACTGGCGAGGCCCAGCTGATCAACACCGGCGACTGGACGCTGGAGGAGGACACGCTGACCGCGCTGCCAACCGATGGCCAGTACCTCTATGCGGTGACAGGTGCGACCGATGATGCCACCTACACGGCCGGCAAGTTCTTGATCACGCTGTATGGCTATGAGGCGTAACCATGAGCTTCATTGTGCGCGAAACCGTTGCGGTGGTGACGGACGGTGATGGTGCCGCAACTGTCTACTCCGACGTCGTGACCGGGAAGGTCGTTTCCGCCCGATATGTCAAAGGCGACTTCGCTGATGGTGTGGATTTCAACATCACCGCGGAGGCCACTGGCGAAACCATCTGGGCGCAGTCTGATGTGAATGCCTCAGTGACAATCGCTCCACGCCAGGCAACGCACTCGACGGCCGGTGCCGCCGCGCTGTATGCCTCTGGCGGGCAAGCGGTGAATGATCAGATTGCCCTTGCCAAGGATCGCATCAAGATCGTGATCGCGCAGGGCGGTGCCAGTAAGAGTGGCACGTTCCATTTCATTCTGGAGTGAGCCATGCGCGTGAAGATGATCAAGACAGAGTGCGGTCCGCACGGAAACTTCCAGCCAGGCGCAGAGCGTGACGTGATGCCTGAGCATGCGCGGCGACTCGTGGCAGCAGGCGCAGTGGTCGCGATCGCTGAGCTCGCTGTCATTGCGCCGCAGGCTTCTGCGACAGCGTCGCCGCCTGAGCAGGCCACCACTGTCCCGGCAGAGTCCCGCAAGAAGGGCAGAAAATGACAGCTCTCGTCCTGGTGACCCCTCCTGCATCCGAGCCTCTCACGATCGCAGAGGTCATGCTGCATTGCAGGCTGGATCAATCCAACCAGGAACTTGCGCCAGGCACATTCACTGCAGCGCTGGCATCGCCGGCTGCTGCGGGGAGCGTGACTGCAGGTGCACACAGATTTCTCGCCACATTCGTGACAGCCGATGGCGAGACTGAGGCGGGCGTTCCTACTGCGGCGGTGACTGTCGTCGATGCCGCGGTCAACGGGCGCATCGCGCTGTCTGCAATTCCCGTAGGCGGGTCATCAGTGACGGCCCGCAAGATCTACATGACAGCGGCTGGCGGCAGCACTTACCTGCTTGCCACGACGATTGCGAACAACACGGACACCACTGCCACGATCAACGTCGCCGACGCGTCCCTGGGGGTTGGTGCGCCTGCGGTCAACACGACCTCCGACTCTGAGATTTCAGCGCTTGTGAGAGCGGCTCGCACGACAGCCGAGTCGAAGACCAGGCGCGCGCTTGTTACTCAGACATGGGATCTGATCCTTGATCGGTTTCCGTGCTGGGAAATCACTCTGCCGAAATCGCCTGTGCAGTCGGTAACCTCGATCACCTACGTCGACGACAACGGGCAGACGCAGACTCTCGACAGTGCTGAGTACCTGGTGGACGCATCCAGCGCGCCAGGGCGGATCACGCCTGCTTTCGGAAAATCATGGCCGGTGTCGCGATGGCAGAACAACGCGGTGACGATCCGCTTCGTCTGTGGCTATGGCTCGGCCTCTGATGTGCCTGCCGGCATCAAGCAGTGGATGCTCGTCAGGATCAAGCACTTCGTCGACAACAAGGGGCCGGTCGTGGTCGGCACAATCTCCAGTGAGTTCCCTCGATCCTTTGTCGATGGGCTGCTGGATGACTTCATTGCTCCAAGCTACGCCTGGGCGGCCGAATGAACATTGGCCCCCTGAACACACGCGCGCGCATCGAGACAAAGTCGGTGACGCAAGATGCGAACTATGGCACCGAGGTCATCACCTGGGCATTGCTTGCTGTGCGCTGGGTTGGCATCCAGGACGTGTTGCCAAGCCGTTCGGAGAAGGTGCTCGACGGACTTGTCGTGTCAGCTAATCAATCCAGGCTGCGCATGCGCTACTGCACGGACGTCAACAGCAGCATGCGAATTGTGATCAATCGGCCAGAGCCGACCATCTACAACATCATTTCAGGGCCCGCGATCCTTGGCGACAAGGACGGGGTGGAATTCATGATTGAAAAGGTATCCAGCTGATGACAACTCCATGGGAAATCACTCGAGAGTGGGAAGGGCAGACTGTCGCGATTCTTGGCGCAGGGCCCGACATGACAGCGGAGCTGGCGGAGACTGCGAGAGGTCACAAGACCATCGCCGTCAACCGCGCCGTGAAGTTTGCGCCATGGGCTGACATGTTCGTCGCGCTGGATCCGCATCATCCCTTCTGGGATGGCAGAGAGGATTTCGCCGGCATCAAGGTGTGCGGCGTTGAGTGCGATTACGATGCGCGCTACCCGGGCATGCTGTATGAGCGCGTGAAGATGGGCGACGGCAGTGTGATCGAGATCCGCAACAATGCCCTGGCTGCGATTCGCATCGCCTTCCGCATGGGCGCCGCGAAGATCCTTCTGCTCGGCTTCGATCCTGAGCGTTACGAAGAGGTCCACGCACACACTGGGTTCGTCGGGCTCAAGCAGGGACTGGAGCAGATCATCGCAGAGCTGCAGGCAGCCGGCGTCGAAGTCGTTCGCATGGACTCCGAGAAACAATACCCGGGCACCCGCCCGCCTCGCCGCAGCGAGATCTCCGAGTCTGAGCGGATTGATCCTGCTCAGTTCCCGAAGATCAAGAAGGGCAGAAAGTGAGTCAGGCTACAGTCAAGGGCCTCGATCAGCTGCAGCAATTTCTTGACACGCTGCCGGCCAAGGTCGAGGCCAACATCATGCGCAGCGCCCTGCGCGCGGGCATGAAGACTGTGCAGAACAAGGCGCAGATCAACATCAACTCAGTCAGCGGTGATCTGGCGTCGAGTCTCAAGATCTCCACTCGCTTGCGCAACGGAATCGTTCGGTCTGTTCTGGCTGCGAAGGGCTTCCAGGGCTACAAGGCCATGTGGCTCGAGTACGGCACTGAGCCTCACCTGGTGAAGGTCAGCGATCAAGACAAGCGATTGAACCGCAGGCGCAGTATGCGTCTCGGCAAGCCGGTGTATGAGTCGGTGTCTTCGATCAATCGGCGCGCGAAGTCGCTCTCAATTGGGGGCAAGTTGGTCGGGCCTTACATCATGCACCCTGGTGCAAAGCCGAAGCCCTTCCTGCGCCCAGCGCTGGACAGCAGCGCCCAGGAAGTGCTGATTGCGGTGGGCGAGCAGATCAAGGCACGGCTTCAGAAGAAGCACGGCCTTGATGCTTCGCACGTCATGCTCGAGAGCGATGAGTGATGAGCGGTGTTGCTGTGATTCGAACACTGCTGGCTGCCAGTGCTGCAGTCACCGCAGTGGTGCCTGCCACTCGCATCATCTGCGGCAAGTTGCCACTGAACACTGCTCTGCCAGCGATCCTGATCACACAGGTGAGCTCAGTGCCACAGAACCTGATCAGATCCAACGAGACCGGCAAGGCGCACATTGAGCGCGTCCAGGTAACGGTGTTCCGCAAGGATTCTCCCGACGACGCCGGCTACCCTGGCCTCAAGCCTTTACTCAATCTGGTGCTTGCTGCCTGTCAGAACCAGAGAGCAACGATCGCATCGACTGCAGTGGACTCGATCATTCCTGACACTGAAGGACCTGATCTCGATTACGAAGAGATCTCGGCGTTCGCGCGAAGCCGCGACTTCATTGTCACCTACATCGTCTGAAAACCCCGACTTCTGCGCCTGACACCAGGCAAACCAGTTTCGCGTCCAGCGAAGCCCGCCCGCCTTGCATACCGCAGACGGGTTTCAATCTCACGAGGAAATTACCATGCCAGCACATACCGGAGCGGCGACGCTCAACGAGACCACCTACGCAATTTCCGCCAGCCTTCCGGCAACCTACGATGCCGCTGGCTACGGCGCCACGACCATCACCTACACCACCATCGGCAAGGTCGAATCCTTCCCGGAGTTCGGCTCGAATCAGGGCGTCAATGAGTTCGTGCCTGTCCAGGGCGACGTCGAGTATGCGAAGGACAAGGTGCGCTACGGCGGCGGTCCGATGGTTGTCGCTGATGTTCCAGCGGATGCCGGCCAAGTGATCTGCAAGGCCGCGGCAGCGTCCGCAAACCACTACTCCATGAAGATCACCTACCCGGACGGCGAGATCCACTACGTTGACGTGCTGGTGTCCAGCTGGTCCTTCCAGGGCGCCTCCGCTGGCGCGTTCGCCAAGCGCTCCGCGCAGCTCACCTTCTGCAAGGCTCCAGTGGTCGTTGCTGCAAGCTGATTTTCGGGCATCTGCCCACCCTGAGCACCGACCAGGCTCGCTTCTCTCCTTCGCGGGGGAGGGCGAGCTTGGCACGGGCGTTTTCACTTTCACTACCAACCCGCGAGGAAATGATCATGAATTACGAAAACCACTCCGCAGAGCCTGAATTCGATCTGTCGGCTTATGAGCTGCATGACACAGGCCTGCTGAAGGTGCAGAACGCCAAGGGCGACGACGATCTGTTGGGCCCCAACGGGAAGCCCGTCATGATCGAGCTGTACGGCCCCGGCAGCGATCAGGCTGTGCGAGCCAGGCACAAGGCCGGCAAGCGTGCGGCAGAGCGTATGCAGCAGCTGGTGAAGGGCAAGATCGGCAAGAATGAATCCGAGAATGCCGAGGAAGAAGAGATCGACAGGCTGGTGTCGATGACCAAGTTCATCAACAACTTCCCCATCGATGCCAGAAGCATCTACTCGAACCCGAAACTTGGGTACATCACGCGCCAGGTGAAACAGTACCTGGACGATGACTCAAATTTTTCGAAGGGCTGAGTGAAGAGCTCAGCCTTTACGTTCGGCACTGCGCCTGGCTGAACTCGAGTCCGGAGAAGGATCCGAACGACAAGTCCGAGGCGCGCCAGGTGTCCAGGCGCAGAGCATTGAGCGAAGGCGGACTCGAAGTTCCGCCGATGCCTCCTTGCCCTGCGCCTTACCTCGTCGCGCTGCTCTTCGAGATCGGCCCATGGTTTCCGGCCGGCATGGGCCATTGCGCGATTCCGCATTCAGAGATCCAGGCGTGGCAGCTGAACTCAGGCATCAAGTTGAGCGCCTGGGAAGCGGCAATGCTGCGCCACCTCTCTGCCTGCTACGTGGACCAGAGCTACAAATCAACGGATCGAGACTGCCCGGCTCCATGGGCCAGTGAAGACATCGACCTCGCAAAACGACGAAGACAATCAGAGGCCGTGCGCCGCAGCATCCGAGCTGCAGCGGGCCTCCCCACTCAAGGACCTGATCAATGATTGCTGGCGCACTCGAGATTCAGCTGCTTGCCAATATGGCAAGGCTGCGGCAGGACATGGAGCAGGCGAAGAACGTCGTCACCAAGACCATGTCGGGCATCGAGAAGTCTGTCGACATGGCGAAGAAAGCGCTCGGGCTGTTCGGAGTGGGCCTGACGGCGAACTACTTCGCCAACTTCGTGAAGGGAGCGATCAACGCTCAGGATCAGCTCGACGAGCTTTCACAGCGCACAGGCATCTCTGTGGAAATGCTTGCCGGACTTGACCACGCATCCAAGATGACAGGGACGAGCCTGGAGGCAATGACGAAAGGGCTCAGGAGTGCATCCGCACAACTCTTCGAGGCCTCCCGTGGCGGCTCCACTGCCATCAGCATCTTCGATGAGCTTGGCATCAGCGTTACCGACACGACTGGCGCGCTGAAGTCTTCAGACGCTGTGCTGATCGAGGTGGCCAATCGATTCGCAGTCATGACCAACGAGACCGAGAAGTCCGCTCTCGCGCAGAAGCTCTTCGGCAAGTCTGGTGCTGAGCTGATCCCGCTGCTGAACGAGGGCGGCGAGGCAATCGCAGCCATGGTGGCAGAGGGGCAGCGATTGAACCCAGTGACGGCCGAGTCAGCAGCGCTCGCCGGCCAGTTCAATGACAACCTCGACAGGCTGCGTGCAATTGTCGCTGGCGCAGGCGTCTCCATCGCAAACAACTTCATGCCGCAGCTGATTCGAATCTCCGAATGGGCCACTGCCTTTCTCCAGCGCAATGCGTTCTACGATTCCTTCGAATCCATCAGGCTGGCCACAAGGGAGTGGGTGGGCGAGTCGCAATCTCTGCTGAAAATTCTGGATCAAGCCTTCGCGGATCTTTTCGCCAACGCCAGCACCGGTGGTGTCGGCGCGGCGGATGTTCTGCAGTGGGCCTTCGGTCAGTCGCTGATCAACATCCGTTCGTTCCTGCAGATTGCAACCGTCGAAGTTGCGAGCTACCTGGACAAGGTGAAGGTCAATGCGTCGAACATCACCGCAACGCTTGCAGGTGATGCCTTGTTCTTCCTGGAAAAGCTGGGTCTTGGCAATACCGATGTTGCCAACTCTCTGCGCGAGACCTGGCAGGCAGCATACGCCGGCCCTGGTGGGCTGCAGGAGCAGATCGACGCAATCGACCAGGCCAGGCTTGCCTCAATTGAGCAGTTCCTTGGCGGCAACCAGAGGGAAAAATCTGCGCTGTTCGAACTGATCCAAGCCAACTCTCAGCTGCGTCGAGAGATCAGCGAGACGCTGCCGGTGTACGAAGCGCGCGGCGAAGCCAGTGAAGACGCAGCTGAGAATACTGGTGCGCTTTCCACAGAGATTCAGAAGTACATCCAGGAGCTGCGCAACGAGCAGCGCTCACTGGGAATGACCTCTCGTGAGCAAGCGATGTTCAACGCAGAGCTCAAAGCGTTGGGCATGGGGGCGGGCCCCGACGCCATCGCCATTGTGCGCCAGCTTGCCGGCGAGAACTTCGACCTGGCTCAGTCCGCGCGCGATGCTGCAGAGCGCCTGAAGCAGCAGGAGAAGGCTGCCGAGGATCTCGCCCAGGCATCGGCCGAAGCATCAAAGCAGATGCGCGAGGACTGGGCTCGTGCGCGTGAATCATTCGGCGAGTTCTTCGCCGACATGGTTGAGGACGGGAGCTCAGCATTCGATTCACTGCTGAAGTCCTTCAAGCGCATGCTCACGGAAATGACAGGCCAGCTCGCACTGTCTGGCATCCTGAAGATGTTCGGTGTCCAGGTTCCAGGAGGCGGCGCAGGCGGCATTGCCGGTGTGCTAGATGGGGCTGGCATGGCCGGGACAATCGCCAAGACACTGTTCAGTAGCACGTTCTCCGGCGTTGCTGGATCCTCTTCGTTCGTTGGTCCGGTTCTGCCAGGAGCTGCCGCAAGTGCCGGTGGCGCCGCAGGCTTGGGCGGCTACGCATCAGCCCTTGCCTCCAACCCCGCAACCTGGGCGATCGCAGCGCTCGCCATCGCCGCCAAGAACGACTTCTGGAAGGATCCCGACAACTACCAGCGCAGCTTCGCCGGCATGCTCACGGCGCCCACCGCCGGCGCAGCGGGCAGCACGTTCAACGTCAGTCCGTTCGCCTCTGGCTTCAAGGCTCAAGGCATTGCGCACAATGTTGATCGTGCGACCGCAGAGAAGTACATCGATGTCTATCGCGATCTCGATGCGTCGGTGTTCGAACTGGTGAAGAAGCTGGGCGGCAATGTGAGTCTCGCCAACGCCACGCTGGCTGGTGTCGGCATGGATGGCCGCTTCGGTACAGCTGGCACGTTCCTTGGCATGGGCGGAAAGTCCACTGAAGACGACCTGGCGGCGATGGTCAACTCCTACCTCGGCCAGTTCCTGAATCATGTCACTGGTCTGGACGAAGAACTGATGAGCGCCGTTCGCTCTGCTGGCACTGCAGAGGAGGCGATCGACATTCTGAGCAAGGCAGTGGAAGAACACGCTGAAGTCGCTGACGAAGCCGTGAAGGTTGCCAAGGCTCAGATTGCCGTGGAAGAGCGCCTGATGCGCGAGCGCATGGATGGGGTGAACGCGCTGTCACAGGAGCTGCAGGCGGTGATCCAGATGCAGCGCACGGTGCAGATGGACATCTACTCTGCCATGGGTGCCACACCACTGTTCGGCTCCGACACCAACGGCCAGCTGCAGGCGCTGGAGTACCAGCGAGACCTGATCCTGGGCAACCATGCTGCGCAGATCAAGGCCGAAGAGGAGCTGCACAAGCAGCGCATCGGATTCGCGCAGTCGCTGGCCGAGTACGCCACCAACGTGCGGCTGGGGCAGTACAGCTCCTTGGGCAGCGCCGGCAAGCTGGACGTGGCACAGGGCAATTTCCGCTCTCTGTCCGCCCTTGCCCAAGGGGGCGACATGGACGCGCTCAAACGCCTCCAGGGCGCCGCTGATCAGTACATCACCGCCGCCGATGCGATGTTCGCGTCCAGCGCTGGCCGCAAGACCATCGTGGCTGAGGTGCTGGGCGTGCTGGATTCACTCTCCGGCCAGCTCGGCAGTGCCGAGTTCGATCCCACTGCCGCGAACCAGGCGCTGCTCACGCAGCTGCAGGCCCTCGATGTGCAGCTGGCGCAGATCAACTACGGCATCAACGACGCGATCATTGCCGAGCTGCGCAACATGAACCTCACGCTCGCGGATCTGACGCCCAACATGCAGCAGAGCCTGTTCGGTGCGATCGAGCAGTGGATTGAAACGGCCATGCCCGGTGGCGAGGCCATGTTGCAGGCGCTGGGTGGCATCAAGGGCTCCGTGGATATGCTCCCCTTGGGGATCGGCAACTACATGTCCCAGGCGCTGGGCGCCATGATGCAGTCCATGCTGGCGGCCGGCAGCAGCCCGTCATACATCGCCAACCGCATCCCGGTGGGCAGCATCACCGACAGCGCCGCGAACGCCTACCTGGCCAGCAACGGCTACGGATCCACCGGTGACTACCGCACGAGCGATGCTGCCATCCGCGAGTACGTTGCCGGCTACCAGGGCGCAGCCAGCGACATCGATGCGATCCGGCAGATCTACGCTGACGCGGTGTCCTCCGGAATCGGCTCAGGGCAACTCGGCAACGCTCTTGGCTACAGCCAGCAGCAGATCTATGACGCCCTGCGCGCAGCCGGCATCGACCCGGCAGGCTTTGCAGAGGGCGGCATCAGCTCCGGCTCGCGTGCGGGCCACCTAGAAATGCTGCACGGCACTGAGGCGGTGATCCCGCTCAGCGGTGGCCGCGGCGTGCCCGTGGATCTTCGCTCATCGGTCGACATGCAGCCCGTTGTTGAGGAGCTGCAGGCGATGCGTGGTGAGCTGGAGTCGCTGCGCAAGGTGGTGTTTGCAGATGCCCAGTTCAGCGGCAAACAGCGCGCGCGAAGCAACGAGCTGTTGGAGAGCATCGACTCCAAGTCCGGTGCTCAATCTCCTGGCGTAGGAAGTGGGCGATATGGCAACGCCGCTTGAGACCTTCCGCGAGTGGGAGCGAGACGCCCCCAGCACTGTTTGCCATGTGATGATGATCGAGCGCGGCAACGGCGCGGCCGCCAATCGACTCACGCTCACTGACAAGCCCTACTACGACAAGGGCGTTGCTGGCACGAAGTACCACCAGACCTACCCGGCGCCGCTCCACTGCATCGTGTCGGAGATCGTCACCGATGAGGAGCAGGGCGGGTCCAAGTTCGACGACATTGTCCTGGCTAACGGTGACGGCCTTCTCGACACAATCCTGTCCGGGGAGGTCATCGCCACCAAGTCCTTCGTGATGATGCGTGGAGACACCCGGTGGTCTCTGGTGTCCGATGCGTACCCGGAGCGCTTCACTGAGATTTTCCGAGGCACCATTGAATCGGTGACCTTCGATCGCGGCGGCGGCAAAGTTCGCCTGGCTATTGGCCCGGTCAAGTACAGCCTCGACAACACCCTGGCCACGCCGACTCAGCCGGTCGGGATCGGGAGCTGCTACAACGTCCCTGCAGTGCTGGTCGACGCCGCAAATCGCAAGTACCGGGTGAACTCGATTCGACTTGGCTCTGGTTCTGACTTCAGCCTGCATGACAACGGCGCCACGCTCGCAACGCCTGGCGACTATTCACGGATCCTCGAGAACGATTCCCTGGCAGAGGACGCCGGCGGCAAGTTCCGCGGCAAGGTACAACTCGTGAGCGCGCCCTCCGGGTCTGTCACCGCGGTGCTGAACTACAACACGCCGCTCGGCCGTGGCCTGTGGCTGATCAGCAGGACGGTGCGCGACTACCTGGTCGACAGCTATGTGCCGGAGCCATCGCAATTCGGCCCCTCCGGCTTCCCCAATGGTAAGTGCATGTGGATCACCGCAGATGGCGCGAAGGCGTATCTGACAGAAGGCACAAGCGCCACCTCTGCCCGCAAGTGCTATCAGTTCAGCCTTGGCACGCCAGGGGACATCACCACCGCCACCTCTGATTCCAAGACGCTGGACTTCGCCTCCCAAATGGGAACGCTCAGCTCCGATCCAACGCCCTGCACGATCCAGCTCTCCAGCGACGGATTCGACTTCTACACGCTGGCCAGCGACGGCATGATCTACCAGTACGTGCTGGGCACAACACGCCAGCTGGACACGGGCTCATACGTCGACAGTTTTGATCTTTCCACCCTCGGCCTGGATGCCGACTACTGCCGCGCCATGTACATGGTCGACGGCGGGATCTACGTGGTGGAGAAGCGGGACGTCTACTTCATCGCGATGACCGGCAACGACATCACGACGCTGAGTTCGCCAGAGCTGATCCTGACTCTCGATGTCGAGTTCCCATCATCGACCGAGTTCGTCACCTCGATCGAGTTCTCTGCCGATGGCATGAAGTTCTACTACGTCTGCAACGATAGCCTGCGGCTTGTGCGCCAGATCAACTTGCTCGAGGCTTTCGATCTGACGCAGCACTACTACCCTGGCCGCTCCTACTTCTTCGACAGCATCGACATCACGAACACGATGTCGCGCCTGGGAATCTCTTCGTTCCGGATGTCTGCTGATGGCGACGTGTTCTACATCTACTACAACTACCTCGACTCAACGTTGAAGGTGCTGCAGTTCACCTCGATCACGGACAGCGACTTGCCCAGGGACCTGGTGCGCAGCCGGCCGGATGAAATCGACGTGGGTGTCTTCTACTCATCCGAAACGCGCATTGGCCAGGTGCTCGCCGATCTGGCTGTCAGTGTGGGTCGAGAGTTCTATGTCGCGCGAGACGGCGCCATTGTGCTGGCGAAAGTGCAGAGCGCAAGCGCAGCGGTCACGGACGGGCAGCCCTACATCGACATCTCGCTGGGCGACATGATCGGCGACCAGGGCAGCCACATCGTGCACCAGTCAACATTGCCGCCCCTGGCGAAGGTGACCGCCCGCTGGAAGGTGAACTACAGCCCGATTCCACAATCGCAGTCCGCGGGAACGCTCACGCTGCAGCAGAAGGAGGATCTGGCCACCGAGTTCAAGACGAAGGCCACGACCAACACGCTTACCAACTATGACGAAGCTGGTGAGCAGCTGATCGATTCCTACTGCCAGACAACCGATGCGGCCGACTACATCGCCGACGCCATTGCAGAGTTCCGCTCAGTGCCGCGCCAGTTCTTCGAGATCAAGGTTGCGCTGGGAGCGATCAGCATGCTCTCTCCCTTCGATGTCGGTGCAGTGATGCGCGTTGTGGGAGACGTGAGGCACCCGGCACTTTCTGATGGCGACTACATCATGCTCGCCGGCAGGCGCACCAACTGGACGAAAAACCAACACCAACTCAGGGTGCACAAATGAGCGTGCCTGATCGATTCCACATCTCCTGGCAGAATGACATTGCAGCCTACACCCTGGCCGCCGATGTCACCGTCGAGACCGCCTACCCACTCACCAACTGCCAGAACAAGTTCGCCAATCGCTGGACCGTGCTGGACATGACGGGCGAGACCACGGTAGCCATCACTGGGTCCAGCGCAACAGAGCGCGCCGCAACATGCTTTGCCGTGCACAACCACAACTGCCCAGACGGGACGACGATCAGGCTGCGCCTGTACCCGGATGAGTCCCAGGGCGGCACGGCAGTCTATGACTCAGGCGAGCAGGACGTGATGCACAACGTGCCCTTCGGATCCATCATCGCCGGCATCGATGCCATCGAGGGCAACTTCGAAGACATCGACCACATGAAGACGCACTTCTCGCTCTGGTTTGAGACCGTCGAGTACAAGTCCTTTCGCATCGACATCACCAACGCTTCTGGCTTCACGGATGACGCCCTGCGCATCGACAAGCTGTGGCTGGGGTTCGCCTACTGCCCGGCGTATGGCCCCGCCAGGGGCTTCGGCAGCGCGCTCATCGATGACTCCGAGCACCAGCGCAAGCCAGGCGGTGGCATGGAGACAGTGCAGGGCGACGTCAGGCGCAGCCTCAACCTGCAGTTCGGCTTCGTGCATAACTCGGAGCGGCACGTGCTCAGGAACATCCTGGATCGCGCGAAGAAGGGCGGCGATCTGCTGCTGACCATGGATCCGAACGACGCGCAGTCCTACAACTACGAAACCACCAGCATCTACCGGCGCACATCTGATGTCGCCTTCGTGAACGCTTTCTACAACTCCAACGACCTCGGGCTCTCGGTAGAGGAAAACTGACATGCCGCTTGATCTTTCTGCCTACGACATCGACATCGGCGACACCCGCGACCTGGTCGAGAAGCTCAACAACGCGCACCGGGCAATTGAGGCTGGCGTCAACGCCACTGAAGACACGGTCACTGATCGCCTGGACGACCAGGACGCCATCATCGATGGCTTGGCAGGTGCGATGACCGCAGGTGTCACATTCAAGGGCACCCACAGCGCTGCTGGCGGCTCCTACCCGGCAGGGCCTGCCGCTGGGGACTACTGGATCATTTCCGCAGCAGGGACGATCTCGGGCGTCTACTTCAATGTCGGCGACTCGATCGTCTACTACAGCTCCTCCTGGATCAGGATTCCTGCAACGCCGGACATGTCCGCGATCAACCCGCTGACCAAGGCGATTCGGGTGGCAATCACTGCGGCCACCAGTGGTAGCAACGGTATCCAGGCGCTGACCAGCTCAAATCTGAATATGGGCACAAACAATTGCGCGCCATGCTTCCGCGTGCTGATCCCAAACACTCGGCCGTCATCGTTCACTGAGCTGTGGGGCAAGTTCGACACTACTTTGAATCTCGGGTTGCGCGTCAGGTTGCTCACTACAGGGCATCTGCAGTTGTCGCTCAACGGCCGGCGCTATGTGACAACTGCGGCGTTGCCTGCCGCCACGAATATCTTGCCGCTGATTCAGGTGCCTATCACCCGGGAGAGCGCCACATCTGGTGGCTCGGTGACCGTAGTGGTGGATGGCGTTCAGCTCGGCGATGCACTGGCGATAGCGCCAAATGCGCAGAAGATCACGAATGGCACGTTCGACTCTGACATCACCGGGTGGTCACTTGCTTCTGGCTCAGGAGGCACGATTGCGTGGAATTCAGGGAAGATACGAATTGAGCGAACATCCGGCACTGTAAGAGCGGTTCAGGCAATCTCTCTTGCTGCGGGGGAGACACTTTACTTGAAGGCTACGGCCACGTTTGTTTCAGGCGCGACGGCCGTGCCTATTCTCAGCATAGGCCTCACGGAGCCAGCTGCTGACGCCAACGCTGAGTCCGCGACACTGGCAGCTGGAGCCTCTGGGGACCTTTCTCTTTCCTATACCGCAACCGCTGCTCAGACGGTGTATGTACGCCTTACAGTTGGAACTGCGAACGGAATATATGATTTCGACACTGTGACTTCCGTTGACACCGCCTCTGTCGATAACACCAGTAGTCTCTATGTTCTTGGCTCGAGCACAACAAGAACTGCCGGGGAGTATTTCCAGCACGGGATCTACAACAGAGCGCCGACCGTGGCGGATTGTGCGAGACACTTCTTGGTAGGGCCTGATCCGGCGGATGTCGGCGCAAGTAATAGTGCGATTGCAACATTCAATTTCAGCGCCGGCACTGACTCATTCAGTGCAACATCCGCAACTGGGACTGGAAACATTGACGGGATCGGAGGCAAAGATAATGTTTACCGCTTCGTGTCGAACGGGTCCAACTCTGGGCGCGCGTCTAGAACTTTCACTGCGGCTCAGTTCAAGAAGAACAACAAGCTGATTGTTGAGCTCTACAGGCCTTCTTCCAACGTCACTTGCACCCAAGTTGACATAAGGCTGACAGTTGGCACTTCGTCTTCGGGGACAGTATCGCTTGGAGACTTTCCGCTGACCGCTGATGCGTGGACCTCAATAACACTCGAAATACCGGCATCGGCTGCAACCGGAGAGCAAACCGCAATCAGCTTTTTCTTCAATGACGCGGCCGGGACGAGTAGTAACAACACATCCGGGGATACTCTGTATATCGCGTCAGGAGGGACGCTGACACAGACCGGCATCACCGGCTGGTGGAACGCGGAAGATGCCCAGTCCAACACCGGCCAGATATTCGACCGATCAGGAAACAAGGGCCACTGTGTGCTTCCGGCAGCTGGCGCGACGATTCTTCCACGTCCGCCAAGAACCTTTCAGGTTCGAAGCACGCACTCCTGGGCCGAGACACACGAGCTGCAGTATCTCACGCTGGTCAACCAGCCCGTGGTGCCGTCGACTGCGAAGCTGGTGCGCATCTTCGGCGAGGTGACGTCGACTGGTGGATCTGGCCCGCAGGATTTCATCCTCGGCGATGGGAGTGATGGCGATCGCTACGTCGTGCTGACCTCCGGGCTCACGACCGGCAAGAAGGAGTTCACCATCGACACCACCTACGCCGGGTTCAATGACGGCACCAACCTGAAGCTGACGATCGATCCGGATGCAAACTGCACCATGACGGTCGCCCTTGTCCTCGTGTTTGAAAATCTGGAGTAGCCCATGGCATCACTTGTGATCGACACCGGTGTCGAGTCTCACCCGCAGATCAGCATCGACAACCTGGACCTGAAGAGCGGCATGATCACATTCCGCTGGCTTGGCGGCCCGCATCAAGGCGACTGCGCTGAGCAATTCGCGCTCACGCTTGCCGAGCACGGCGAGATGACGGTGAACCAGGTTGTCACGGCAATCTCGTCACAGATGGTGGCGAAACTGCCGTGACAGGGCTGATCCGGCTGCTTCCTGCTGATTCAGGTATAGGACAGGGTGCCGGGAGCGTCAAGGCGCTGAGCGAGTCAATCTCGCGGCATCACCGGCGGTGAACTGATACTGCCAGGGCAGGCGCACGCCGCCTGACATGATCGACACCGGATCCTCGGAGTGGTGTTCCTGGTTGAGCAGCACGTGTCCGAGCTCGTGCTGCGCGATGATCCTCAGCTCGTCCAGATCGGTCACGGTGTTCTTCAGCAGGATGGTGCAGGGGTAGATTGCCTCGCCGCTCCACTGCGCCGCGCCGGTGGCGCTCAGGCCGATATTGAAGCCTAGGCTGAAGAGGTCGATCCAGGGGGCGAAGCGCACGACGCACGCCTGGCTGTTGTCCGGTGCGATCTGTGGATCCAGCACGTTGATTCGCACTGGCAGCTGAGCCTCGATGGCTCCCTGCGTGGCGAAAAACAGCTTGCCGGCTTCCTCGAGGGGCAGGGGGCTGCCGGTGGGGTCGAAGATCATGCTGAGCTGCTTGAGCACGACGCGCTCAACAGGCTGAGGAGCAGTGAGCCCCGAACAGCCTAACATCGCGGCAGCCAGTGCGGAGATCAGCACATGGCGGGCAATCGTGGTCTGGACAGCGGGGCGAATTGGTGTATCATGCGCGCTGTTTTTTCCTAACATGAAACCCCTTCGAAATCGCATGTAGCTGATTTCTAAGGCCCCCTTCGGGGCGTTTATGTTAGGATCAAATTAGATAGGTGATTGATTGAACTGGCGATAGCCCCGGACTGTGACTCCGGTTGTCGTGGGTTCGAGCCCCATCGGTCACCCCATATTCCCTGTCCACTGACGCACACGTTCAGTGCCTGGTCCTCGTCATGGGGGTATAGCTCAGCTGGATAGAGC
>JACCEC012760964.1_pt1 | contig 23480 bp, 23 predicted proteins | sample 7450121 | NCBI WGS metagenome assembly JACCEC01 (sample SAMN15323455, study PRJNA562643) | freshwater metagenome | isolation source: river surface water | place: USA:Blue River Watershed | collected 2017-08-18 | reverse complement strand
TGGTATTGCTTTTTCTAATAAGCGTTGGTTGCATTTCTTTATGCTTTTCGTCCCTGTCATGGGTCTCTGGACTAGTTCTATTGGGATTATTGGTCTTGCCCTTAATCTTCGAGCTTATGACTTTGTAAGTCAGGAGATTCGTGCAGCAGAGGATCCTGAGTTTGAAACCTTCTACACGAAGAATATCCTCCTTAATGAGGGACTTCGTGCTTGGATGGCACCAGTAGATCAACCTCATGAGAACTTTGTGTTCCCAGAGGAAGTTCTTCCTCGTGGTAATGCCTTGTAATATAAGTAAATATGTGATATATTAGGAGGGCATGATTGCCCTCTTTTTTATGCTTTACATTTTTTCAAAAACAGATTGCGGACCATGTATCTTAGTTAAAAAATATTTTAAAGCACTAGAAGATTCTAGAACCGAATCTATCAAAGAAATACTTCTTGACGATGGGCAAGATGAAAATATTTCTTTTGCTAAAAAATATAATATAAGTGCTACTCCTACTTTAATTGTTGTAGATGATAGTGGAAATTTAATTGAAGAATATATCGGTGGAGTTCCGATCACACAAAACATCAATCAACTTTTAGATAAATACGAATGATTAATTCCGAAACACCATATAAACTCGCAGAAATTATCCGAGATACATGGCCAGGAATTTATAGACCATATAAGTGTCAAGATATTAATACAAAAATAATTGACACAATCAAAAAACAAAAGTAGTATTATTAAACAAGTTACTTAGTAAAACTTATGACTTACACTATTACTCTTCAAAATCCCGATGGCACTGAGAATGTAATTCAATGTGCTGAAGATCAATACATTCTTGAAGCAGCAGAAGAAGCAGGACTTGATATGCTTTATTCTTGCCGTGCTGGCGCTTGTTCTTCTTGTGCTGGAAAACTTATTTCTGGAGAAGTGGATAATGAAGAACAATCATTCCTTGATGATGATCAAATTGCTGATGGATTTATTCTGACTTGCGTTGCATATCCTAAATCGGATTGTGTTATTCTTACCGAACAGGAAGAAAATCTGTGACAGAGAAAGTAGAATATAAAGTTGTAGATAATTTTCTAAAAGAAGAAGATTTCAAATCTATTCAAAGTTCTATCTTATCTGGAGATTTTCCTTGGCATATTACTCAAGGGGTATCTTATATTGGTAGTGGAGATGGATATTATTTTAGTCATCTTATATATTCTAGAAATGCACCATCAAGCAGATGGTTTGATGTACTGTTTCCAGTATTTTTTAAAATAGAACCAATAGCAATACATAGGATAAAAGTTAATTTTCATCCAACAACTCAAACTCTGATAAAACATTCTTCTCACATAGATCTTAAAGAATCTCATAAGGGTGCTATTTTATATCTTAATACAAATGATGGTAAAACAATATTGAATGATGATACGGAAATTGATTCTATAGAAAATAGAATGTTGTTTTTTGATCCATCTATTCCACATAGAAGCACCTCTTGTACTAATGATCCTATTGGAAGATTCAATATAAATTTTAATTATTTTTGATATCTATAAATATAATTAAAACGTAAAGGGTAAATTATAAATGGCAGCAATACCCTTAAATTTAACCATCGAGCAAGGGGTTGATTTTGAAGTAACGCTTACAGTAAGAAATAAAAATCATGTTCCATTGAACCTTTTAGGATATACTGCTGTAAGCACTTTAAGAAAATATTATACATCCACCCAGACACATTCTATTACTGTTAATTTTTTAGACAGATCTAATGGTAGAATTTCTTTGACAATGACTGATACTGATACATCTTTACTTAAAGAAGGTAGGTATGTATATGATGTTGTTCTAACTTCTCCAAATCTTCTTAAAACAAGAGTTATAGAAGGATCAGTTATGGTCACTCCAGGAGTTACTGCATAATGTCGGATTATTTAATAACGCTAGACGACAATGCATATGAGATATCCCAACAACAATATGGGATACCTCAATATAATGTTGGCGTTAATTATGAAATTCCAACTAAATCTACTCAATATAGCAATTTAAGATTGGATGATATATCCAATCTTTTTGATGGAACATCTCAAACATTTCCATTAACAGTAAATGGGGAACCATATACACCTTTGAATGAACAGCAACTTATTATTTCTATAGATGATGTAGTATTAAATCCAGGTGTAGATTATCAACTTTCTGGAAGTAACATTTACTTTATTAATCCTCCTGGAGATACAGCAGTATTTTTTGGTATTGCTCTTGCTACAACTGCAGATTTAACAAGAACAATAAATTTTGTTTTAGATAATGGATCTTTAGATATAGAACCAGGATCAAAAGGGTACATTCATATAGATGTAACTGGAACTGTAGAATCTTGGATGTTAGTTTCTGAAACAACTGGTAATATTGCAATTGACGTAAGAAAAACATCATACGCAAATTTCCCAAATGGATTTACTTCTATAGTTGGAAGTGAATTTCCTTTATTGATAAATCAAAGTAAAAATAGAGATGAAGATTTAACCACTTGGAACCGACAGATTACTGCTGGTGATATATTAGATTTTTCTGTTTTGTCATGTTCTGGGATTCAAAAATGTTCAGTGTTTCTCAGACTAAAACTTTAAAACCTACCCTTATTAAATTTTATAAATAAAAGAAGAAATAAATTAGTTGCGTTTCCATCAAAAGGAGATTTATAAATGGCACTTTTAGTTCACGATAATGGGGAACTCCAATCGCTGCGCTACCTTGTTAATAGCAATAGCAATATTCCCAGGAATTTAATTCTGAAGCTTTACACAAGTTCGCATAATACTAATGGTAGCCCTGCTGAAGGAGACGTACCATCACAAACAGCATATTATGAACCATATGATGCATCAGGTCTTGTTGGATATGGATCAACTCCTGTAACTGGATATCCATCTGTCGTTAATAGCACAAATGATCAGGACTATTCTCAACAGTATGGTGTTCTTCTTGATGGTACTAGATGGAATGTAAGAACAATTGTTAATCCAATTAAGACCACAACTGGAAGTGGAAACTCTGGTGAATATACAATTACTGTTTCTTCTGTAACCAGTATTGCTGTAGGTCATTATGTTTCTGGTGGTAGTGTAGGTGCAAACGCAACTGTATGTGCAATTAACGGAAATACTCTTGTTCTTTCTGTTCCAAATACTGGATCTTTCTCAAATCAAACTTTGGAATTTGGTGTAGGAACTACAACTGCATCATATCCAGAACAAACATTTACATTTACAAGTGCAGCTAATAACGTATATGGTTATTATCTGGTACGTGCAAACAACATGCCTTACACTGTAAATGGTGTTTTAGATGCTGCAACAGTTTCGGCAAATGCTGGAGTTGCTAAAACTGGAACTATTGGGGTTGTCGGGCAATCGTATCTGACATTATTTGATAAGAGATATACTCCAACTGGTGTTGGCGCAACTTCATTATTTACTGTTGAGGTAGATAGTCCAACTGGAATTACTACAGGTCAAAGAGTAATTGGTGTTGGAATTGCAACAGGAGCAAAAGTTATCGGTGTTCATAATGATGGTGGAATTGATGTTGCCGTTTTAGATAAACCAAATTATGGTGCAGTATCTGGAATCGTAACTTTCTTTGTTAATCAAACTGAAACAATTGCTCTTGGAATGGGAGTTACTCATAGTTTCTCTGCAGGACAAGATGATGCAATTCCAGCAGATACTAAAGTAATTGGAATTGATCAAAAGAATAGAATTGTATATCTCAGTAATTCCTTAACAAATAATATTCAGGCTGCTACTGGTGATACGGTTACTTTCAATTCAAGTAAAGTGACAATGGCAAATCATGGACTTGTTCCAGGAGATGTCATTTATATTTCTGGTGGAACTGGTGCAACAGGAATTACATCATCTACATATACTGTATTCCAAACTCCAGATACAAGTACATTTACCACTATTCCTGCTCTTGCTGGAGTGGGAAGTGCAACGCTCTACAGTAGCATCATGTTTGCAGAGAAATTCACAAATGGTCCTTACAACATTCAAAACAATGGAGACCAAATCAAAGTAACTCTGAATATCAGCCTTGACTGATCTTTGAATTTATATTTTTATTTTGGAGGGGTTGCGGAAGTGATCCCTCTTATTTTTTCTCTTTTCTAGAAGATAAGATATGGCACCAGGAAACGTAGGAATCAATTCAACATTTGATCAGCAACGTGTAGTAATTAATGAAATTGCTGTAGATGTAGATAATATATTAAATGCAGGATATGCCACAACAACATATGTTGGAACAGTAATTTCTGGATTAACATCTGTTTCTTATGTTGATAATAAAGTTGCTATTTCAACTTCAGGATTAGCATCCGTTTCTTATGTTGATAATAAGGTTGCTATTTCAACTTCAGGATTATTGACTCCAACTAGTTCAGGTTCTTCTTTAACTGGCATTGTAACTTCAATTACTGCTGGTTCGGGGATTTCTATTGACCAATCAACAGGTAATGTAACGATTACTTCTCTTGGAGGTGCAGGAGGAGAAAATCTTGATCAGACTCTTGGTATTGGTAATACCTCTTCAAAAGGAATGAGTGTTGGGGTAGTTACTGCTACTTCATTTGTAAAATCTGGTGGAACTTCAAGTCAATTTTTGAAGGCAGATGGTTCTGTTGATAGCAATTCATATCTAACATCAACTAGTTCAGGTTCTTCTTTAACTGGCATTGTAACTTCAATTACTGCTGGTTCGGGGATTTCTATTGACCAATCAACAGGTAATGTAACTGTTACTGCAACTGGTGGTGGAGGAAGTGGAGAATCTTATTGGGTTTCTACAGCAGCAGGAATTCATACACTTTCTAATGTTGGAATAGGAACTACAGATCCAACAGATAGATTTGCAGTTGTATCTTCTTCTGACTCAAATTGGCGAACAAGATTTATTGGAAACGAAGTTATTATCTCCAATAATTCTACAAACGATGCAATTTCACCTGCATATTTGATTCAACAAGATTATCCATATAATAGTTTCTCTTTGGGGTTTGAACTTGGAGCATTTTTATATCTTGATAATTCTTTTAGTAGAAAGGCTTCCGTAGGATTTTTCAAAGACGATTCAAATGGTACTGGAATTTACTTAAGTCCTACTGGTTTCTCTGGATTACTTACTGCTGGAGAAGCAGGTATTACTATTAGAAGTAATAAAAATGTTGGCATAGGAACCACGAATCCAACAACAAAATTACAAATTGATGGAATTCTTGGATTCGGCGCAAATAACAATGTAAAAATAGGTAATAACACAACTGGTATTTCACTTAATACTGGTATTAATAACTTTTTTGCTGGACCTGGTTCAGGATCTAGCACCACAGATGGTTCTAATAATATTTTTATAGGATTTGAAGCAGGATATGTTAATTTAGATGGTGCTTCTAACAACTTCTTAGGGTATCGAACAGGTTATAAACTTACAACAGGAATTTACAATCAATTCGTAGGATCTTCTGCTGGATATAATAATACAAATGGAAGTTATAATAATTATATTGGAGCAAATGCGGGACTTTTGGACACTGGAGGATCATATAATACTTTTATTGGGAATGCAGCGGGTTCTAATTCTACTTCTGGAAATCATAATGTTGCAATAGGAAATGGTGCTCAACTTCCAATATCAACGGGTAGCACTCAACTTGCACTTGGTAGTAATGGAACTTATTGGATTTATGGAAATTCATCTGGTAATGTTGGATTGGGAACCACAAATCCAACATCAAAACTTACAGTTCAAGGAAATGTAAATGTTTCTGGTGCAGTTACTGCAGCATCAGTTACATTATCGGGCAATTTGATTGATTCCAGTAATTCAAATTATTATTTTAATCCTGGTCAAGGTGGAAATCTTGCTGCTGGATTTTATGTTACAAATGATCCAGTATCATATGGAACATATGTTCAAATTAATGATGATCAAATTTATGCATATGATGGAATAACTGGAGGATCTTTTGATATTAGATCGAAAAAAAATGAGAACTCGTATATCAATGGAGGAAATCTTGGAATTGGAACTGATACTCCAATATCAAAATTGGATGTTCGAGGTGATGTTTCAATTGCTTCAACAGCAAATCTAACACAAATTACAGAGACGGTAGTAAATGCATTTAATACTACACTTTCTCCTTCATCTGGAACACTTACTGTAGATACATCATTAGGAACTGTTGTTCTTGGTGATTTAGATGCTTCTGTAACTACTTGGGCATTCACTAACGTTCCAACAGCAAATAGCAAAGCAACTACAGTTACTCTAATTATTGATGGAGATACAGCACAAACTTATGGTGATGCTTGTAGTGTTAATGGTTCTGCTATTACTAATGGAGTTAAGTGGTCTGGTGGTTCTGCTCCAACGGCAACAAATAACTTTGATGTAATTACATTCACTATTGTAAAAGATAGTGCTGGAACCATTAACGTATTTGGTTCAGGTAATACAAACTTTAGTTGAGGTGTAATATGAGTCCATTAGCATTCGGTATCGGTAGTTCAAAAGCATTTGGAATAGCAAAAGCAACAGCAGTTCCTTTGAATTGGGAAATGCTATTAGTTGGTGGTGGAGGAGGTTCTTATGCAACAGGTTATGGAGCATCAGATGATGAATTTATTTCTTACACTTATTCTGGCGGCGGCGGTGGAGGTGGTGTAAGAACTACAAGTGGAACCACAGCAAATGGAAGTTCTTTATATCTTACTGTTGGCGGTGGTGGTGCTGCTGTCGATAATTCTACTGGAAAAGGAAGTTCCACATATTATGCTTTAACTTCTGGAGGTGCTGCTGTATTCACATCGTTAGGCGGTGGTTCTGGTGCCAGCTCTGGAACAAATAAAGATGGTAGTTCTGGTGGTGGCGGTTCCCAATCAACAAGCCCATTTTTTCCTGTAGCAAATAGAACACCAGGAACAGGAACTGCTGGTGAAGGAAATAATGGTGGTAGTGTTAATACCAGTGCTGCTGGTGGTGGAGGAGGTTTTGGTGGAAGTGGTGGTAATGCTAGTTCTGGAGCTGGAGGAACTGGTGGTAGTGGATATAATTTATCAACATTTGCTGGCGGTTCTACTGTCAATGTTGGGTGGGGTGGTGGTGGATCTGGTTCAATCACAACAGGAAATAATGGCGATGGTTCAACAACAACAAATGCTCCAGCAAATAGTGGCGGCGGCGGGCGTGGTCAAAGCAGTTATTCTGGATCTACTGGTGGTTCTGGTAGAGTTGTAATACGTTATCCAGGAACTGTTGCCAAAGCAACTGGTGGGACAATCACATACGAGACTGTAGGCGGGACTGCTTACGTTATACATACTTTTACGGGTTCTAATACATTTACTGTTTTATAATTATGGCACACTTCGCAAAATTAGACGAGAACAATAAAGTAATTGAAGTTATTGTTGTATCTAACGATGATATACTTGATGAGAATGGAAACGAATCCGAAGAAGTTGGTATTAAATTCTGTAGAATGATACAAGGAGAAAATACTAATTGGAAGCAAACCTCATATAATGGAAATTTTAGGGGAAAATACGCTGGTATTGGAATGTATTATGATCAAATGGAAGATAAATTTATAGAAGTTGTAGGTGATGAAGATACAATTACTCGATGATCCATTTCCTCATGTATTAGCAGAAGATTTTTATAATGAAAAAGAATTATCATTAATACAAGAAGAAATTAAATTTCTATCTTATCCAAACAAATTATATAAACCAGGAGTTCATCACGCTAGTAGTCCAGAACTTACCGAAAGTAGAGCACTACATTTAGAAAAAGCATATAATATACCAGAGTTATCTAACATTCTACAGGTTACAAAAAAGACTTTAGATGATCCATTTATATCAACAATCGTAAATAAATGGCCTCATTTATTACGCCTCAGATATGTGAATATGGTTATCACAAAATTAAGATATTATCACGATGGTGAGGGATATAACCCACATACAGACATTGGACATGAGTTTTTAACCTTCTCATATTTTCATACGATACCAAAAAAATTTAGTGGAGGGGAATTATATTTTCCACGATACAAATATCAAATAGAATGTTCGCACAATACTTTTATTTTATTTCCTGGATATGTAGAACATGAAGTAAAGACAGTATCTATAAACGATGATGCTTATTGGAATGGAGATGGAAGATATTGTATATCCCAGTTTATGAGTGTTAAGAATAGTGATAATTATGTCTGAACAAATACATCAAATTTATCATGTAGCAAGGTGTGGTTCTACCCTGATGACTTCATTGCTATCTACAGTATGTAAAGCATATGCAGAACCAACTTGGTCAAAAAGTTTATTACTCGGAACTGATCCATATAAAAATATGGAATCTTTTTATGGTTCTGTCGTTAAATTTCCAAGTATGACTACTTGCTTTGAAACAAACTTTCCTGGCAATAAAGTATTTCTATATAGAACTTTAGCACAACATCTGTGTAAAATTAAATCTGTCAATCCTATATGGGTCAAACAAAGATTTCCAAAGACGGATTATATTTTAAAGAATCACAATCACCCAGCAATTAATTGGAAACCAGAAGATGAACTTGACAAAGTAACATACGTTTGGTTGTGTAGTGTATTCCGTATGTTAGATAGTTCAAATGTTTTGTGGATAACTACAAATGATTTTCTACAAGATAAAAGAGAAACTTTAAATCGGGTATGTAATCACTTTAATTTACCAGAAGTAACCGACTTTTCTTTCTGCGATATTGATGTAAAAAAGACAAGATTAAATGGAAGAGATGATACAGTTATTGATACGTTCAATCAAACAGAACATATAGAATATACTTTTCCTTCTTATGGATTGATTGAAACTACGATGTCTTTGTATGATCCTGATATACTAAGAAGAGTTGAGAAAATAGAAAATTTATTTCCTCAAATTAATGAATTTTTATACTGAAAATATTTTGCCTTAATTATATTTGATAAATAATTTATAATAAAAGGTTATGGTAATATGTTGAATTAATATAATTCATCAAAGCAATAAGTCATGACAATCTTCTGTTATTCCTGATGAATTTCGATATCTTATACCATTCATCAAAATAATAGGTCATGGCAGTTTTTTCCTATACTTCTCGACAAAAATTAATAGGAAGCGCCACGATTGCGAATTATGCAAATGTACAGATAAGTGCATATGCAAATATTGAAATAGAATCTCTCACCGATTTTTATAGTGATGGTATAGATTTTATTGATATAAATTCAACTAGTTTAGAAGAAGTTTCATATTCTCACAATGAATCTTCGGCAAAATATCTTCTAAGTGAAGGAGAATATAATTACGGAAGTATAACGAATATTGAGACTTTATTAAGTGATTATGGAAGTATAGTTGATCCGATCTACACTAGTAGGCAAGTTGATGATTACGGATCAATAACTCTTAGTGAAACCATAGTTCCTTATGGATCGTTATTTGAAGTAGAATCTTTTGGCGACTTAAAACTCTCCAGAATATCAATTGGTGATGTATCTCTCAGTGTTCTTGGTACAGCTGGTATATTTGTAACTCCAAGAGAATTTGGTAGAGGTGGTGTAGGTATCAAGGGTGATGCCTATGTGACATTTAATCTGAGATATTTTGGATCTGGTAAATTATTTGCTTTTGATAGTTCTGCAGAATCTTCAGTATATAATGATACCGAAGAAATCGCACTATTTAAATTTACTGGATCTGCAATTGAAAAGAACACAGAATCTTATGTTGGATCTGGATCTCTTTATACATTTATCAGTTCAACTGAAACTTCTAGTAGCAATCCTCCAGAAGAAACAATACTCTTCAAGTTCTCTGGATATTCTGTTGAAAGATTCATCGCATCTCATGATGGATCTGGTAAATTTACCAATGATATTCAAACTGATCAAAAGGTAACATATTCATATAACGAATCTTCAAGAATTGATATTTTTGTTAGTGACTATGGATTAATAAGTGAATCAACTATAGATTATGAAGATGATTATGGATCATTAACTGATCTTGATTATCTTGGAAGAGAAACTGCTGATTATGGATATATTGTTCCAAATAGAACTATACTGCCATATGGTTCTATTAATATTGATTCTAGTGCAGATTATAATAGAAGAACTATTGAAACTGGAAGTGGAGCAATTAATATTAGAGGTGAGGGAGTTGGATATACAACTCCAACTGAAATTGGTAGAGGAACGATTTCAGTTAGAGGAACTTCTGGCGATCCAATTATTTCTCTATCTCATTATGGATCTGGATCTCTCTTTACATTTGTCAGTGGAACTGAATCTACATTAAAACCAGCGTCTATTGATGGAGTTCTCTATCAATTCCATGGTGAAGCAACTGAATCATTTACTAAAGGACTCTATACTGGGTCTGGATCACTCTTTACATTTGATAGTTCTACAGAATCTGCACTGGTATCTCCAGATTCCTATGCATTATTCAACGTTTCTGGTGATGCTTATGTAACAGCGTCCTTAAATTATGTTGGATCTGGATCTCTCTTTACATTCGTTAGTGCAACTGAAGCAACAATTTCTAATCCTCCTGAAGATACTTATCTCTTCAGAATTTCTGGAACTTGTGAAGAGGCGTATGTTCCTGGAGGATATCAGGCATCTGGAACATTATTCACAATTGTTAGTGGAACAGAAACTGTATCTTATGTTCCAAAATCCACTAATATCTTTACAATTACTGGATCCGCAGCAGAGTCTGTATCTCCTGCTACACACGTTGGATCTGGACTTCTTAATACTAAGTTGCTGCAGGTTGTGCCTGCAATTATTTCGGATTATGCAGATGAGCAGATAATAGATTTCGCTGATGACGAAATATCAGATTTAATTTCTATTATTCCTATATTAAATGCAGTTAGTGCTAAAGTATCTGTTAGTTACAATCCACCAGAAGAAGGTACTTTATTCAGATTCTCGGATGAAGGAATTGAAAGATCTGCATATTCTTATAGTGGATCTGCTGAATTTAAGTTTGGTGCAGATTCTGCATATACAATCTTCAAACTTGGTCATATTGGATCTGGTGAATTTGATATTAATGGATCTGCAGCAGAATCTGTATCTCCTGCACCACATATTGGATCTGGTTCCCTCTTTACTTTTGTTAGTGCCACTGAAGCAACAGTTGCCAATCCACCAGAAGATACTGCTCTCTTCAGATTTACTGGATCTGCAGTTGAGAAAAATACCGAATCTTATGTTGGTGATGCAAATATCAACATTGAAGGATCGGTTAATCCAATATTCAGATTACGTCATATTGGATCTGGATCTCTATTCTCCTTTATTGGAACAACAGAATCCTATACTGCATCTCCAGATGATACTAAGGTTCTGTTTAATATTCAAGGTAATGCAATTGAAAAGAACACAGAATCTTATGTTGGATCTGGTTCTCTCTATACATTTGTAAGTGCAACAGAATCGTCTGTAGTATCTCCAGATGATACTAAGGTCCTCTTTACTTTCTCTGGATCTGCTGTTGAGAAGAATACGGAATCCTATGCTGGTTCTGGATCTCTCTTTGGATTGTTTAGTGCAACGGAATCTGTTGCGGTATCTCCAGATGATACTAAAGTCCTCTTTACCTTCTCTGGATCTGCTGCTGAGAAGAACACAGAATCTTATGTTGGATCTGGTTCTCTCTATACATTTATTGGAACAACTGAATCTTATACCATATCTCCAGACGATACCAGAGTCTTATTTGAATTCTCTGGTGATTCTTCAAATAGAATCCTCACAAATAATATTGGTACTGGATCGCTCTTTACCTTCGTTAGTGCAACCGAATCTGCAGTTTATAATCCTCCAGAGGATACTGCTCTCTTTAGATTTGCTGGTGTTGCTATTGAGAAGCAAACGGATGCATATCGTGGATCGGGATCTCTGTTTGCATTTACTGGTGGTACAGAATCCTATACTGCATCTCCAGATGATACTAAGGTACTGTTTAGTATTGGTGGAGAAGGTAATGGTAGATATCTTCTTAATAATATTGGTTCTGGATCTCTCTTTGGATTCTCCAGTACAACCGAATCTATTTCGGTCAATCCACCTGAAGATACTGCACTATTCAAATTCGTTGGAAATGCATCAGAGAAGCAGACTGATGTGCATCGTGGATCTGGATCTCTCTTCGCATTTGTTGGATCTACAGAATCTTATACTGTATCTCCAGATGATACTAAGGTACTATTTGAATTCGTTGGACATGCAGATGAATCTATTACTCCTGCTCCACATATTGGAACAGGATCCTTATTTAACTTTATTAATGGAACCGAATCTATTACAGTATTCGCTCCAACAGAACCAGTCATCTTTAGATTCGTTGGTAATGGAAATGAATCTCAAGCAACTTCTTATAATGGATCTGGTAGATTGTTCGCAATATCTGGATCTACTGATAGCATAACTCTTGCTTATGGAATTGCAAGAGTTCTCTTTAATATAGTTGGAAGAGGATTGGAGTCTTATACTTGGGCAAATTATGATGGAGAAATGGAAGCCCAATTCCTTGGTCAATCAACAGACAGAAAAGTTCAATTTGTAAGATCTAAACCAACGAGAATAATTATAATTTGATAAATATTTTTATATTAACATAAAATCAATGCCAGATAATGCAGCAAAAAGAGTTCAATTACGAAGGGGAACAGAGCAAGAACACTCTGCTTTTATTGGAGCTGTAGCTGAAGTTACAGTAGATACAACTAAAAAAACTCTAAGAGTTCATGATGGATCTACTAATGGTGGATTTGAAATAACTAAAGCAAGATATGATATTATTGATTCTGCTACAAACTTAAGAGTTAATGTTAAATATTTTGCAGATACAACTTCATCTGCATTTTCTGTTACTTTACCTACTATTAAAAGTGTAGGTGATTGTATTAAAATAGTAGATGCAGAAGCATACTGGGATATAAATAATCTTACGGTTACAACCCAAAATGGAGAGCAATTCAAAGATTATACTGGATTTGTGGAATCCCCTTTAGTATGTGATCTTGCTGGAGCTTCTATAGAATTAATCTGGGAAGGAACTTACTGGAGATTACTAGCATGACAATGTATCTAAGTACAAGCGTCAGAAATGAATTGGGGAAAAATTTTTCCAATTCTAACGATTTTTATATTCATGCTCTAAGAAGAGACTCTAGTGGAATGTTATATTATACCGTAGTAAAAACTACGGATCCTGAATTGATGGATTTCCATAGAACCGATGGTACTCCATACCCAGATTTTATTGATGGAATTGATTATGTAGAAGAGACAACAGAAGAAAAATCTTATACTAATCATCCAGCAGATAAATATCAACAGTATAGATTTGATTTTAGAAGACTTGCATATTACATTGATGATGATGGATATCTCGTAGTGAGATTCGGTAGTTATGATTATTCAGTAGGACCTAAGTAAGGAATTAAAAAACGATGGCAGATTTTAGACTTGGAAGACTCAAATTCAATTGGAGAGGCGATTGGGTAGGAAGTACCGCCTATGTAATTGATGATATCGTAAAATTTGGTGCAAACACTTATGTTTGTACTGCCAATCACACATCAACTTCATCTGCGAATAACTGGGCATCTGTTGATGGAGCAAGATGGTCCTTACACGTAAAAGGTATTGAATTTAGAGGGAATTGGGCTACTGAAACTTTCTATAATCCAAATGATATTGTAAAATTTGCATCTGGAACTTATATTTGCGGAACCGCACACACTTCTTCGGCAAGTGAAATTGCTTGGTATCAACAAGATCAGGCAAAATGGACTTTACTCGCTGACGGAATTACTAATAGAGGTGAATTCCAAACCAACACATTTTATAGACCAAATGATTTAGTTAAGTATGGAAATAGTGTTTATATTGTAAATACTGGATTTACCACTACTTCTGGATTTGGAACATCATATGTTAGCGAATTTGTACAGGGATTTGAGTATGAAGATACTTGGAGTTCTGTAACAACTTATCAAATTGGTGATATTGTAACTTATGGTGGTTACAATTATATTGCGACATCTATCCATACTAATAAACCACCGAGTGAAAATTTAGCAACTGATTGGGATATTTTAACTACTGGATTCTCTTTTGCTGGAATTTATAGCACTTCAACTTCATATAAACCTGGAGATGTAGTAAGACATGGTGGATATTCATATGTAGCAAAAGCAAATGCTACAAATAATGATCCAATTGATACAAATTATTGGGATCTTTTAGTTAAAGGTATTAATTGGATTGGTTCTTGGTCATCAACTACAACCTATAAGTTAGGTGATTCTGTAAGAAAAGGTAGTAATAGTTATGTTAGTGTAGCTTCTTCTAATTTTAACGTTGATCCAGAAACCGATTCTTTAGGTGGATTCTGGAATGCTATAGCAGAAGGTGCTGAAACAAACGTATTAACAGATCAAGGAGATTTAGTTTATAAATCTGGAGCAGGTCCAGCTAGACTTCCAGTTGGAAATAATGGACAGGTATTAATGGTCTCCGATGGAGGAGTTCCTAATTGGGAAAATAATAACACAACACATCCAGTTTATTATGTTACAGAAGAAGGAAGTGATAGTAATGATGGATCAAATATTAGTCGTTCATTCGCTACTATTGGACATGCCTGTGGTATAGCAACAGGACCAGCTACAATTTATGTAAAAGCTGGTGTATATAATGAAGTTCTTCCAATTATTGTTCCAGAAGAAGTGTCTGTTGTTGGAGACAACATCAGAACAACAAAAATTAGACCTGCTGCTGGAAATGCAAATTATCAAGTAGTTGGAACCGCTTCTACACCATCTAATGTTTCTTATGGATCTACAGTTAGAAATGGTGATGGAACTAAAGTAGCAAGAGTATTGTATTCAAGTTATGATGATACTGTTGTACATATCCAACCACTTATCGGTGGCGCATGGTCTGTAAGTGATACCTGGTATGATAGTGGTTCTACTATTGGACTTTCTACAGTTACAACAAGAACCAACTCTGAAGCAACAATGTTCATGTTGAGCAATAAAACAATGCTCAAAGATCTTGTTATGGAAGGAATGAGTGGATTTGTTCCTGCAGGAACGATTCAATCTGTAACAGGAAGTATTACTGGAACTACATTAGAATCATCTGGTTTAAATAATGATTTTGTTGGATCTACTCTAACTGGAAGTGGAGTTGCACCAGAAACTTATATTGTTAGCGTTCAAGATGCTAATACTGCACAAGTAAGTGTTGCTCAAACAGTATCTCCTACTGCAATTACATTTACTGCACAACCATATGACTTAAATCATGCTACTGTTAAAGGTGTATTTGTAGCATTAAATCCAGCATCTCCAATTACAAAATCTCCTTACGTTTCGCAATGTTCCGCATTCTCTGATGGTGGAGTCGGAGCAGTTGTTGATGGTAGAGTACATAGAGAGTTTGAAAATACTCCACAAGTATCTAACAAATCTATTGTTTTTGACTCATTTACCAATATTCATGATAATGGAGTAGGTTTCTGGATAACACACAAAGCTGCTTCAGAATTCGTTTCTTGCTTTACATATTACGCTTATATTAGCTATTGTGCAACTCGTGGTGGAAGAATTAGATCTCTTGCTGGAAATAGTTCTTGGGGAACTTATGGTCTTGTAAGTTCTGGATTCAATGCTGATGAAGCATTTTTAACAGGAAAAGTTGAAGGATTATCTTTGTCTTATCAACCATTAAGTGTTGAAGGTCCAGGATTTGGTGCGGGAGAAAGAATTATTGGTGAGACTTCTACTGCTGTTGGATATATTCATAGTGTTCAGACTGGATCGAATAAATTATTATATTCTCTTATTACAGCAGGCGCAGGAGTTACTGCTGGACTTGGAACAGGATTTGCTCGTGGTGAATTAATTAGAGGTATTGGAAGCGGTACTACTGCGTTCCTTGCTAATAATTCAAGTGCAAATACTGGACAGGCTGGACTTACATTGATTCTCTCTGGATTATCTACCGCATTCCAACCTGGAGGTAGTATAGAGTTCCTTAAGGGAAGTGGTAATGGTGGTGAAAATAATGTACAGATTGATGGTGCTGAAATCTTTACCTTTGTTGCTCAAACAGTAAGTTACGAGGGTCCTACAGGATTGGGAACAGTTTATGTTCAAAGAGGGGCACTGAATACAGTTGCAGCGGCTCATACTGGTGGTATTGCTGACGTAATTAGTTATCCTCTTGCTGGAGCGACAGCAACTCTATCTGTTCCAGTTGCTACTAGTGATACAACAATTTTCGTTAATGATAGTAGTGGATTTGTAAGTAATGGATTTGTTCTTACTTCTAAGAATGAATTGATGAAGATTACAAGTATTCCTACTGGAACCTCTATGGTTGTTACTAGAGGATCTCAAGGAGCTGGAGTTGCTGCTACTTATGCAACAAATGATACTATAACTGCTATTGGACAAAGTTCAATTATATCTCCAGCACAATATTTGTGGAAAGATATGACTGGAATTCAGACTTTCTTTAGATCGTCTGTTGCTTCTGGTTTCGTTGCAAATAATTATATCAAGATTGATAATGAAATCATGAAGATTAATTCTAGATATATTGATCCTAATGGATTTACAGTTTGCATTCTTGCAGAAGAAAAAGGTGCCCAAACTTATGATGAACAAAATATCAAAGTAAGATATCTTTACAGTCAGGCAAGATTTACTGGTCATGACTTCTTACAAATTGGAACTGGTGGAACTTCTACAACAAATTGGCCAAATGTTCCTCTTGTGGATCCAGTTCCATCTCAAGAGATTATTGAAGGATATCCAGGTCGTGTTTATTATGTTTCTACTGACCAAGAAGGTAACTTCCGTGTTGGTAAGTATTTCCGAGTCAATCAGGCAACTGGATCTGCAACACTGAATGCTTCTGCATTTGATCTTTCTGGTCTTACATCATTGAGACTTGGTTCTATCGGTGCTCAACTTGGCGCATCTATTAGTGAATTCTCAACTGATCCAGGTTTATCTGCTAATAGTAATTCTAAAGTTCCTACTCAAGCAGCAGTAAGAGCATTTGTTGAAAATTATGGAACAAGCAGTCTCGAAGATGCGAAGATTTATTCGTACTTCTTATCACAGAGTCTGTGATAGTTATAAATAAAAAAAGAACGTTAGATTTTTAAGATGGCTTCTGGTATTTTAGGACAATCAGCACCTTCCGCAACGACTCTTACTACAGTATATACAGTACCAGCAAATACTCTTTCTGTTGTGAATGTCAGTATCACTAATCGTGGAACTTCATCCGCAACAGTAAGACTTGCTCTTGCTGCAGCATCTAATCCAGTTAATGCTGAATATATTGAATATGATGCAGTTATTCTGCCAAATGGAGTTCTGGAAAGAACTGGTATTGTTATGGATGCAACTAAGAGAGTAGTAGTTTATTCATCCACTACTGATACTTCTGTATCTGTTTATGGACTTGAGCAATCAACCCTGTAATTTGGAGGATTAGATATAAATGGCAAGATTCTTAGGTACGGCAGCGGGAAGGACTGCTGGGGCATCTACAATAGAAGCCTCTTTTGTTAGGGCAAAAGTTTTTTCTACTCCTGGGACAACGACTTTCCAAGTCCCCCCCGACGCTAAAAAAGCGAAGGTTTTTGTTATTGGAGCAGGATCAAATTATAGATCTGGCACATACTGTTTTCTTTCGGATAACTGTTGCTCAGGAGTGGAGTTTCCTAGATCATGTTATTGCGTTTGTTTTGTAGGGCATCTTACTGGTGCTGGTGGTGGATATGCTGAGAAAACTTATGATTCTGGAATTGCTGGTAAAACTTTAACTATTAATGTTGGATCTGTTGGGGGTCTTAGTGCAAGTAGTGTTGCTGCATCTGGATATACTACAGTTTCTGCAACTAATGCTACAGACACAGTTCATTCTTGGAACTGTACTGGCAATAGTTCAGCAAGAGATAATAGTGTAGATAATCCAGTAGCATTTAACTTCCAACTTCCTAGATGTGGATATGCCAACTTTATTTCTGGATATTATAACTTTGGTGGATGTGCAACTGGTGGAGATGTAAACCGAAGTGGTGGTAGAGGAGTTTTAATTCCAGAATTTTTATATGATGGATATTTGGATGGAACTTCTTGTTCAGTAGGAGGCGGAGCTTTCTCTGGAAATACCAATTCTTGTTGGATCAATCCTAATTTCCAATGTGCGTGTATTCTTGGTTATCACTATGTTTTTGGTAACTATTGTGGATTCAATAATGGATGGAGTAATCAATATTCTTGTGGATGTTGGGGACTTTGTGCAGCAACTAGTGGACTTTCTGCTTGTTCTGGACTCTGCTGTAGAAATAGTTCAAGATTTGCATTTGCAGGAAGATACTCTACAAAATGTACTTGTAATATTAGTGGAGAAGTTGAAGGGGGACCATTTGGGAGCAATCCTGGCGATAATGCCATGATAAAAGATAGACCAATTGGAATTGGTGCTCAGTCTGGAAATAGCTCTGATAATGGGAAACGCGGATCTTCAGAGCAAATGGTAACTTCCGTTACTTATGGAATAGATAGATCTACTACAGGAGGAAGTGCTTGTTGTTTACAGGTTTCGTATCAGCATTATAGTTCTGGATATGATTATAGTTTTGGTGGAACACAATTAAGTTGCTATTGTTCAGTTTATTATCCAGGTTGTTTTTCAAATTGTTATTCGTTTAAAGGATCTAATACTGCAGATTGGTGTTATAGATGTATTGGAACTGGTTGGACTTATGTATTTGGATCTAATTTCTCTGGTGGAGCACATTGTTGGTGTAGTCCTTATGGATTGGTTCAGAATTCTGCTACAAACTGTACTGATTGTAGAAATAGATTCTTAAATGTTGGATTTGTAAATGATAGAAGTTCTATTTTAAATGAATCTTGGGAACTCCCACTTAGTACTCTTATTTCTGATACTGCAAATAATACTAATGATATCAGATATGGAAATGGAGCTACATTTGATTCTGCCGCTGGATATGGTGGCGGAGGAAATAGATCATATCAAACAGGTGGACAAGGACTCGTAGTTGTAGTATACGGTTAATAGGAGGAAAATCAAATGCATTATATTAGAACATTTAAGAATGATTACGATATTGATATAGTAATTGATTTTACAGATAATATTGACTTTGTTCAATCTTCTGGTTTAGAATGGATTGAAATTGGTGATCAAGAAGCAGAAAATGGAAATTATTTTTATGATGGAAAAGTGATTTCTATAGATTCTGATGATTATTCTATAATTCAGAATTTAATTGATGAGAAAGAAGAACCTCTTAAAATTGAAAGAGAAAGAATTCAAGCTGAACTTGATGCTTTAGCAGAAGCAGAATTACTTGCTACTTTAGAAAATCTTGCTATGGAAGAACCAACAGATTTTATTCCACCAGAACCTCCAGATCCAAATGATGAAGAAGCAGTTGCAGCATCCGAACAAGCTGGAGCAGTTGATCCAAGAAAATTTAAAAGACCAATGGCAGCTCCAATTTTGGGAGTTGAGAGTACAGAATCTAATTTAAGAGATTGGGAAAGAAATTACTTAAATATTAGTTCATTAATTTCTGCATTAGAATCTGAGAATTATTCTGAAATTACTAATAATGTAGTTATTTTTGACCCTGCTCATGAATTTCCTGATGGATTCACTCAAACTCATTTCCCATTTCCAGATGATACTGTAACTGATTATATTGATCATCTAAAAGCAGTAAAACAAACATATAAAGATCTACTCGATACTATTTGCACAGATTTAAATTTACCTCCTATTCCAGAAGCATAATTGCAACTTACCTACATAATGAAGTATAATTAATTTTATATATTTTTAATTGGAGTGTTTATGAAAAAAGTTTTTGTAATTAATGGTGGTGCTGGTAGAGTTATTTGCTCACTACCAGCATTACAAAAATACTATAAAATCCATGGACCAGATTTTTATATTCTTTCTGAATCTGGACTGGATTTTTTTATTGGACATCCAGAACTTCAGGATTTAGCGTTTGATTTGGGTCACAAAGGATTGTTCGAAAATATTATTAAACCAAATGAATTAATTAATTTGGAGCCTTATAGAGAACACGGATATTACAATCAGAAAAAGTCTCTAAGTGAATCATTTGATAAACTAATAAACAACACAGATGATCACTCAGATTTAGAAAAACCAAAAATCGTTTTATCTAAACAAGAAGAAATTCAAGCATTAGATTGTATTAATAACGTAAAAGAATATCATAAAAAGAAAAAGACTGTAGTGATTCAACCTTTTGGTAGGGGAGTCTTACAACATAAAAGTGGACATACGTATGACCCATCTAGCAGATCTTTGAGTACAGATGATTATTTTTATATTTCGGAAAGAATAATAAAAAAATATAACTTGATAAGTTTTTCTGAACTTAAATTTGAAAATGATAAAAATATGTATGTTGATACCAATATTAGACAGTGGGCTGCAATTATAGAAGCGGCAGATTATTTTGTTGGAGTTGATTCAGTCGGTCAGCATATGGCATATTCTTTTGATAAACCAGGAAGTGTAATTATTGGAAGCACTTTTGCTGAAAACATTTCCTATCCAAAATATTTCAATATTGTAGAAAAGAAAAATAATAAGAAAAAATATTCTCCAATTAGAATTCATGGACTAGACGGGGATCTAGCAGACAGGTATAATGATACTTGTATGGATTTTACTCAAAGAGAATTGGAAGAAATTACAAATAATATCTTACATCACATTAAACAAAAAATCGGAGAATAAATTATGACAATTATTGCTGCAGTTGCTCGTGGTCACAATGGTAGTACCACGCTACTAAAAGATGGTGAAGTTATTTTTTATTTGGAAGAAGAACGTCTTTCAAGAACAAAATATGATGGATCTCCTCTTTTAGGTCTTCAAAAAGTGTTTGAATATGTTGATCATATTGATCATTTGATCGTATGTCATACTCATAGGCATGGTCCTCAACTTGATTGGACTGGTGAAGACATGTATAGTGGATTTGTTAGAAAAATTTCTAGAAAGAAATTTAAATTTGAAACACATTATATTGATCTGACACATCACAAACTTCATGCTGCTTGTGGATTTTATAATTCTGGTTTCAAATCTGCTGCTTGCGTGATTGCGGATGGCGCAGGTTCATTTTTGAACGTGGATAATCTTAATGATGTTGCATATGAATTTGAAACTATTTTTAAAGTATCATATCCAAATAATTTTGAAACAGTATATAAACATGTTGGAACTAAAGAGTCTATTGGATTGAACGAAGTAGAACCAAATGTTTTTCTGACCGAATATCCAGGACTTACTAAAATGTATGAGGCAGTAACTCAATACTGCGGATTTCCTGCTATTGAAGCTGGTAAATTGATGGGACTTGCTCCATATGGAAATCCAAATGAAGATCTTCCTAAGTTTTTTGCTGATGGATGGGGTAATAGAGAAGTCATTATCCCCACATATCCCAATGCTGCTCAAATTAATATTGGTAGATATCAAGTATTGAAGGATGATGTAGATAATCAAAATACTCCAGGCGAATATACGGATATTCAGAAGGATATGGCGTATGCTATTCAGGAACAAACTTCAGATAAAATGGTTGAACTGATTCGCAAAGCACATGAATTGACTGGAGAGAAGAATATTGTTATTTGTGGTGGATATGGTCTTAATTGTGTTGCTAATTATAAGTATTGGAATGAATTTCCAGATTTGAATATTTACTGTGAACCAATTTCTCACGATGGTGGAACTTCTATTGGTGCAGCAAAACTTCTTTATAATGAATTGATGGAAAATGAAAAACCAAATAAACAGGAATCGGTTTATTATGGTCCCCAATATGATCCTAATACGTATGAGGATTATCTTGAAGGATTAGAAGTTTCTGATACTTCTTATGATGAGATTGCTCAACTTATTAGAGATGGTAATATTGTAACAATGTAACAAGGTCGATATGAGGGTGGTCCTCGTGCTCTTGGAAATCGTTCTATCTTGTTTGATCCCACAATTCAAGATGGTAAAGATATTGTAAATACGGTAAAACGTAGAGAATGGTTCAGACCATTTGCATGTTCAATTCTTCAAGAAAAAGTTAATGATTGGTTTGATCTTGCTGGACGTAAAGAATCTCCTCATATGATGTATGCCGTAAAATGCAAAGAGGGAATCTCCGAAAAGATCCCCTCTGTAATTCATGTTGATGGAACTTGCAGAATTCAAACTGTAACTAAGAAACAAAATGAGCACTATTACAATCTTATTAGTGCATTTGAAAAACTTAGTGAAGTACCAATTTTGTTTAATACATCATTTAATCTTGGTGGTGATCCTCTAGTAGAAACTATAGAGGATGCTATTGATACTTTAGAAAGAAGTGATATTGAATACCTTTATCTTCCAGAAATTCAAAAACTTGTCAGGATTTTGAACCAGCAAGATTCTTAATTAATTGATTATATCTTTTGTATGGACATCTTGGAAAATGTGTATGAATATTATTATATTTTTCTTGAGATATAAATTCACAAGAAAAGTCGATTTCTCTTTCTGTTAATGGAAACAAAGTAAATAATGGAGTGCCGTATGGAATTACTATTTCATACGGTTCTTTTTTTATATCTACAATCATATGAACATTAGTCGCAAATTGATATTTGTAATCAATAAGACCAGGAGCAATAATTATATTATTTTCTCTTAAAATATTTGTTGAATAATGAGACTCAGTAAAAACGTATTTAATATTTTCACTTGATTTTAAAATCCAAGGATTGGTAAGTTTAAATGCAGTTTTACTTTGTTGATATATGTATTGGTATTGATCTGGAGAATGTTGAGAAACTAAAACACCAGATCCAGGATCTTGCGTTCCTTGCAAATGTTCAACCATTCCATCTGGATTCACTCTTACTCTAATTTGAGTCCATGCTTTAAATTTTATTCCGCTATTAATATAGTTATTAATTGCTGGACATTGCTTAGCAGATGCAACATCAAAACTATAATTTCTTTGATAGTCATGATGTTTGTTGGAAGATTTTAGCATTCTCAACCAATCTGCCTGATCTGGTTTATTGAATGTTGGTTTTTCATTTACAAAGATATCATTTTCCCAAGTGTATGCAGTCAATTTTACTTTTTTATTAAACATTAAATTTCTCCTAAATTACGTTATTTTTGATTTCTTTTAAAATCTTATTTCTTAAAAGACTTTTATTAAACACTTTGTAAAGATATTCTAATCCTTTAAAAGATTT
>JACCEC013138974.1_pt1 | contig 23481 bp, 18 predicted proteins | sample 7450121 | NCBI WGS metagenome assembly JACCEC01 (sample SAMN15323455, study PRJNA562643) | freshwater metagenome | isolation source: river surface water | place: USA:Blue River Watershed | collected 2017-08-18 | reverse complement strand
GACCAATGGTGATATCAAAATCAATATATGTGTAAATATCTCCATCATCAGTATATTTATCACAAAATGAAAATACTAAATCAACATCATCATTTTTGAATATTTCAAATGATTTTTTAACAAATTGCTTGTTTTTAATACTTTCAAAATGAATACATTCCCATTCATTCATATTTATATCCAATCTTAAACAAAATGCATCAAATAAATAAGAACTATCTTCTTGATTTGATGTAAAAAATATAAAGAAATTATCTCCATATCTTTTCATTAATTTTTGATATGGTACATCTGCTACATATTCTATCTCTGGATAATCGGATATAATAATATCTAATTCAACATGTTCATGTTCATGTTCATTTCCATTAAAAATCAAATGTATCAAACTATCATTTTCTAATACTACATCATTATATATCAATTGTTGACGACAAACAAAAGGTTTATCACAAAATTTATTAAATAATTCTTCATTATTGTCTGTCCATAATTGATTTTGTTCAAATATCATTTGTTTTAAATCCAGAATTGAATAATTATCAAATTGATTTTTAGTTAAATTTAAATCTAACTCGAAACCCGAAATAAATCGGATTTTTATCATCATCTTCAATTTTTCAATAATTCACGTTAAAAGTATTGCTTGTTTGTATTTGTTTATAAATAGTTTTTTAAAGATTTAAAAATAAAATATTTCATTTTTTTCTAATTATTATATTCAGTCCATGTTTCATCAGTTTGATTATATGTGAACCATTTATTTAAATCAAAATTATATTTTTGTTTAGGAATAAAATCTACACCGTTTAAATTTGTTTTTTCAGCAATGATTGCTTCAGAATCAGTTTTGGTTAATTTTAAATAAAAACTCGGATTAATAGGATAAGGAGATTCACTCATAGATTCCCAATTTTCATCATCAAATAAAAAACGATTCACTGATTTTAAAGCTCTAAAATCATCAACACCACCAAAAAAATATATAAAATTTTTATGTTTAATTCGGTAATATCCTCTTGACTTAAATGGTATATATATTTGTCCCCATTCATTATTGTGAATATTAAATTTGTAAATATTATATTCTGAATAAGATGGAAAATAATAAAGATATGGATAATGATATGATTCAAAAAAAGTTGTTTTTAATTCTTTCATTTTATGAAATTCATTTTTATGCGATACCCATATATTTTTATTTATATCAAATTTAAACATTACACATTCAACTATATGCCTATGATAAAAATAATAACGAAAATCACTTATCCTCTCAAAAGTTAATTTAGAAACAAACTCAAATGGATAAATAATTAACGGATAACTTCCTATCAATATATTAATTTGTATCTCGTTATTCTCTTTCTCTTCTTCAGTTAATTCTAAAGATGATATTAAAACATCATTTTCCAATTCAATACCTGAACGGATAAATTGTTGACTACACACAAAAGGTTTATATTCCAATGAATTTTTATTCTCAAACTCATTTTCATCTTTTGTCCAAAATTCAGGATTCTCATAAATCCTCTGTTTCACATCTTCTATCCTAAAAACATCAAATTCTTCATTTGTTAATTCAATTTTATGTTCATATCCCGATATAAATCTTAAACAGATTTTCATAAAAGACTCATTTGTTTTTGATTCAGATGAAGACGTAGACATTTTAACTTATTCACGTTTTATACGTATTTTTGCTATTTATTATTATTTTTATTAGTTTTACATAAAAATAATCAGTTTTTATTTCAAAAAAGAGGTTTTCTTTAAGTTCAAAATTCCGCTTTGTGTTTATTTATAAAGTTGATAACATTCGTGGTCAATTTGGTTCATATATTCGGTGTTAGCAAAGACATATTCTTTTAATTTTTGATTATCTAAAACATTATTATTTTCATATTTGACTCTTTCAGTGTAATAATCAAACATAAAACGATGATAACTACTTTTAGTTTCATGGAAATCCATAAAAATTACCAAATATTCTCGATTTCCCAGATTTTTAAATTGTGCAGGATATTTTTGCAATATAATTACTCTATATAAATCCTTCCAATTTGTATCATCAAAATGATTCTCTCTTTCCTTTTCCCAATCAATTTGACAATTACCACACCATTTCCCATCAATTTCTTGTATATCTGTTGTCATATTATATTATAAATTATTTCTTCTTAAAAATTACAAAGAAAAAAATAAATGTATTAAAACGCTTCTACTTGAGACTCAAGTAATAATTTTTGTTGTAAATCATCCAAGATTCTTTTGTATTTTCTTAATTCTTCATCATATGCATTAATTAATGCTCGATCAATAACAATCTTCTTTTTAATCAATTTATATGATAAAATACTTTTTAGAAATACACAGAAATTAATCTTGTGAGATGGACCAAAATTACACCTCTTAAATCGTTCCATATATTGAACTATCATATAACATTCTTCACATATCTTATCTAATATATTTTCAGTTGGTTTCTCCATATAATTCTTCAAATGATTCCTCAATTTGTAAACATATAAATAATTCCTCATGATAAAATTATTAGGTGATAATAATCGATTATATATAAAAAATACAATGAATTTATGTTTTAAATCAAAAGCTTTTTTTTCCAATACAACAAATTGTTGTTGTTCTTGTTGTTGTTGTTGTTCTTGTTCTTGACTTAATAACATTAATTTTGTATCATATGATATTCTCGATGGATGATTCATTAATTGTATTTGAAGTTGTTGTTGTTGAAACAATTCTAATTCTTGTAGTTGTTGAAGTTGAAGTTGTTGTTGTTGTAGTTGATACAACTCAAATTCTTGCTGTTGCTGTTGCTGTATTTGTTGTTGAAGTTGCATTTGTTGCAAATATTCAACTTGTTGTTCATCCACATAAAAAGTCTGATTTTCCATTTTCCAATTCCCAATTTCCAATTTCAACTAATTCTTTCTTTCTTTTACTTCATCCCCCTATTATCCATTCTCTCAACTTTTATTTTTTCATTTTTTTTATAAAATAACCACTTTCCCATTCACGTCATCATCCAACGTAATTTTTACGTTGAATTTTAGAAATAATGGATAGGTGGTTTAGGTAGAATAGAAACGATGAAATTGACGGTCAAAGGTTCATTTTCGGGGTTTATTAAACCGAAAATGGCCATTAAACATTTATTTTCATTACCAACAATATAAATTTTCCGGTTATTATTCTTTTCAAGATGAAAACTAATAGTAGAAACAAAATATTCTGTTGATGTATCTTTATTAACAATAGTTTCTCCAATTTGATTCTCAATATATTTTTTAAGAGAATAATAATCATCATTTATGTTAATATTTTGACGAAATCTAATTCCAGAAATACTGTTTAATTCAATAACAATGTCGTTGAAGACAGAAACTGAATAGGATAGATTTCGCAATTCTGGAATATCATATTTACTTAAACATAATATTGAATAGAAAAATATAATTGGATGAAATGTTGAATTTAATTTTACTAAAGAACTCATAGATGACCCTATTAAATAATTACAAACTACATCAAAAAGATGAATATATTCTGAATCAATTCTATTTTTGTGTTTTTTCATTCTTTCATAAATCATATAAATGAAATTAAGGTGAATATCAATTAGAGAATTTAATTCGCCTAAATATTTAAATGGTGATGAGAATGAAGATTTTATAGCCACTTCTTTCAAAAAGAAGAATCTTTTTAAAGATTCAACATAAAAATCATAATAATCGGAATCCATATATTTATGTGTTTTATTGAAAATAATTGGAAACTCATCTTTTTTTATATTTTTATTCACATCCACAATTCTCTGTATGAAACAATTAGCTTCCTGTATTTGAGATGGTGTTGCTGTTGTCGACCTATCAACATACAATATTTCACTATGTGTTGTTAATGACCCCAAATATTTTTTATTTTCAAATCTATAACCTTCTGGATAGAAGTATTTTTCATCATATATTTCTGAACTCGATGAATTCCGTCGCAAATCACATTTTGAACAAATACATTCACATGAATTTGACATCATACATTCCAATGTACAAAATCTGATTTCTGACATCATATTCCCCCTCTTATATACTCATATCCCTATATTCCATATTCTCATATTAAAATATTCATCATTTTTTATGTACTATCAGATAGTACTTTTTCGCTATTAGAGGATATTCACGTTTAAACATAAAAATAGAACGTGACAGATAAAATATTTCCATAAATTAGGAAGAAAATGAATTCTGAACAAAAACTTGATTCAACTTATAACATTTTTATGGATAAATTAAAAATGAACTTAAAGAAAGGATTGTTTAAAACGAAATTACAGAAAGTATCGAAGAAAGCGATGAATATACCGTCGGAAAGGATAATAGAAATGGCTTATGAATATTATGAGATGAATAAAAATGTTCCATCAATATATTATCCTATAAATGCGAAATCAAAAATAAGATATTCAGCAATGAATAATGGGAAATTAGTAGAAACGACAATAGGGACATTTGCTATAGAAAGAGATAAACCGGAAATAGTAAATTTCTATCAGGTTTTAGCAAAATATGGAAAATATACAATAGAAACTTTCAGATTTGGAACACCTATTGATTGTTTCAAAAATGTTCAGAGTATAATCAACCACATAAAACAATTTAAAGTAAAGAAAAAGAAAATTATTACATTTAGTCTTATTACGCCTTGTAACACGGCATTTTGTAGATATATTTCGAGTTTATTAAAGAAAAGAGCTAAAATGTCTGATTTGTTAAGAAGTGGATATCATGCAACACTTGAAAATAAAATCATCGAAAAAGAATTAGATTCAAGTAATAAAAAAATTGGTGGTTTCGAATATAATTCTATTATATTACCATTAAGTTCACAAGTGTATAGTGGTGTAGGTCATAATATTTTAATGAATCCCAAATTGTATGAACATGAGAAAGAACTTTATCAAAAAAACATAAAAGACGAAAAAGTTAGAAAAATATATGATTTTATCGATTATAATAATCACCAAAATGACAAAATCAAAGGTGAACATTTATATAAATCCATTGTTCAAATTTGTGTTTATTACTTTTTATATCTCAAAAATGATTATATTGTGACATATCATTGTAGGTCTGGAAAAGACAGAACATCCGTTTTCGATGCTATTCTCCAATCAGTCTGTTATCATCTCTCCAATATGAAATCATCTTCTAATCTCGAAAGGAACTTATTCATTCTCAATGACCATTTCTATGAAGTTATTAGAGATTATACTAAACATTTTCTTCTTTATGGTTTAATTGTTGCATATCAATCAACAGGAATAGTAGGATTAAAATTAAAAAATATACCAGTAGCTAAATATATTTTTCATGATGATAAAAATCTTTTTAATAAATTTGTCGGAAATTCCAAAAAAGCGAAAACATAAACACTAACACTAATCCTCTTTTTTAGCCTTCTGTTCAAAATAATGAATAAAATAATCAATTGTTTTACAAACCCCTTCTTCAAATGGAGTTGTTATTTCATATTGTATCCATTCTTTTGCTCTTTTTAAATCGGGTTGTCTAATCTTGGGGTCATTTTCATCACTTGTTCCCCATTCAATTTCCAAATCAGTTCTTTTCCCTAAATGTGAATATTTTGTCTCAAATATATCTTTCATCTTTTCATATGTTTCAATTATTGAATATTCTGTGTCATTTCCTATGTTTACAGGTTGATAATGTTGACTATTCATGAGATTAATTAGTCCATTAAGAGTATCATCAATATAATTGAAACAACGAGTTTGTTTTCCACCATTAAAAATCTGAATTGGTTTTTCACACAAAAAACTTTCTATCAATGAGGGAATAATTCTCCCATCTTTTATATTCATAAAAGGTCCATATGTATTAAAAATACGAGCTATCTTTATATCACAACCATATTCTTTTTGATATTCAAAAGCTAATGTTTCCATAATTCGTTTCCCTTCATCATAACAAGAACGAAATCCATAACAATTAACATTTCCAAAATATGTTTCAGGTTGTGGTGATATTGAAGGGTCACCATAAATTTCCGATGTTGATGCTATTAAAGTTTTACAGGTTTTATTATCATTATTTTTATAGTGATTTGTTAATTCGAAGACATGTTTAGAACCAAGATATGAAACATCTAATGTTTCAAAAGGATTCTTTTTATAAATAATTGGTGAAGCAATAGATGCTAAATGATAAATCTCATCAATATGTTCATAATTTGTTTTTATTAATTCAACAAAATCGGGTTTGGAAATATTGTATGGATAAAAATCAACTCTGTCAGGAAACTCTTGATACCATTCATTTAAAATCTCTCCAAAAAAAGAATTCGAACATATCATATTATCCACTATTATTATTTTATAATTCACATTTTTGTCATCTAAAAGATAATTAACAAGATTTATACCTATAAATCCTGCTCCACCCGTCACTAATACATTTCTATTCATTTTCCAAAAAAAAATAATATAATATATATTTCTTATTATTTTATTTGATGGATTTGTCCGATTTTTGAATATAAAACATACATCGGTAATTCATCTTTATTCTCTTTCATCGATTTACATATTCTTTTATACATTTCTATCGGATTCGTATCATTTAATCCCAAAATAATCGTATACAAAATAACTATTCCAAAATTAAATAAAATATCCCTTTCATATATCTTTGTTCCACCTATCAAATAATAAGGTAAGAACTTTATTATTGTCATATTGAATAATTGTTTATATATCGTTTCATATTTATCTTTTCCTATTTTACCTTTCCAATACAAATATATTAAATAAAACCACATTGAAATATTTGATGCTAAAGCCATATATAACAAAGGTAATGGATTAAATGGAATTAAATTGAAATAAAAAAGTATGGATAAAACAAAAATCCATTCTGATAAAATTAAATAAGTTGTATCATATCTTCCTATCTAAGATATGATTTTTTTATAAAAAACTAAAATGCCTAAAATTCTTAAAATTATGAAAATAAATAAATCGCATTTTCATTAACTTTTTTCATTACACTCTTTTTTGGTGTTTGGGGTGTCTTTGGTGTTTGAGGTGTTTGTATGACTTTCTGATTTGACATTGTCATTGGTGTCTCATCTACAAAATCATTTAAGTCCTCTTCAATAATTTGTTCTTTAAAATCTTCTTCACCAAATAAACAATCGGGGGGAATGATACATGAAAAATTTTCATCGAAATCATCTTCCTCATTCACATTCCCCCCTTTTCCTTTTTTTGAATTTTTTTGTGTTGTTGTTGTTGTTGTAGTTGTTGATGACACTGAATTTGATGTTGTTGTTGTTTCCCCTTCCATAAATTCTCTTATATCCCTATCTTTCTTTCCTTTTTCCACTTTTTTCGCTTTCTCAGCCAATTTCAACAACTTCTTCTCCTCTTTAACTTGTTTTATATACTCTTTACACTTCTCAACACCTAATTTTCTAAATTTCTCTACATCATCCCAAAAACTCCGAACCATCGGAATAACTGCATAAAACCATTCATGATTTGCATACACTGGAACACATGAAACATGGTCCAAATACCATGGTGTGTATGTTGAAACTATCTTATTTGTCCCTTTATATTTATTCTCTATCTCTATCTTCCATTGATTCAACTCACAACCATAAATACCTATCTCCGAATATTCATAACTCGTTCCTTTCGTATTCTTATCAAATATCTCCGCAACATATCCCTTCTCATTCCCATTATTATGTCTCGTATAATCATCTTCAAAATTATCTTCAAAATATTCCTCTTCCGAATATTCCACTATCTTACATTCCAAAAAATCACATCTATCCAATAAACATGTATGTAATTGAAATTGTATCTGTGCATAATAATATGGAGGAACTATTCCCGTTATCTCTCTACTTGATGGAACTTTAATCTCCACCATCACACCAGTCTCACTTGCTATACCATCTGGAGATGCACCTACAAAAGGAAATGTATGATGACGAATACATCCAAATTCTAATATAGTCACACCATTCCTCTTCGCATATATCATATTCGCAACATCCTCATATTTTACTCCATGCATTATTGCCGAACCCGTAAATTGCTTAAATGATACCGGTTCAACCTTTGACAACAATACAGACTCCCTATCCTTATAAGGACACATACCCAAAACACTCCCTATATCAGATGCTGTTATCATACTATTTCGCTGTCTTAACCACTCTTCTGATTTCTGCACTGTTTGTGGTATTTTTTTCAATTCTTCAATCTGACTCAATAAATAATTCAATCTATGTGGTGGTGTAGGGGGCAATTCATTATGATACCAAAATTTTAATTCTGACACATCTTTTGGTACCAATTCAGGACTCATATTTGGACTCAAAAATTGCATTCTCTTCTTATTTATAAAATAAATACTTCTATTTTATTAGTCTAATTTCTTTATATTAGATTTATTGATTAATATAAAAACATATAAAAACATATAAAACATACAAAAAATAAAAGTCTAATCACTATCATTTTCAATATAATCACCATAATTACCGTCACCAAGAATTTCGTCTCCAGCATCAATAGCATCTTCATCAATCAATTCACCAATTTGATTTTCTTGCATTTCAATCATTTCATCTTCTAAAAGATTATTTTCAGCTTGTTCAACTGCTTCATCCAATTGACTTTGAGTATATTCCATTCCCATTTTCTTATATGATTCCATAATTTGTTCTCTCAAAACATCTTTTCTGGTTGAATTCATCATTTCATTATCTATCTCTTCTTGTTCTCCTGAAATAGTTTCTTCAATATCAGAAATCTTTGTTGCTGTTTTTGTTTTCATTTGATTCAAATTATAAATCTTCAAGAAATAATTATCATTTCCTAATTCTTCATCTTGGATTGTTTTCAATTTCCCTTCAATAATCTCTTTTATCATTCTATTCTTAATTAATGCAACTTTATCAGAACATCCATCAATCATTTGATGGTCCCTTTCAACAAGTCCAAATATTGTCATGAAAAATTCACATAATGCAAAACATTTTCTGGAATTCTGTTCTATCATTTTCGATTTTTCAACTCCATCCATGTCTTCTCCCGATTTCATCATCTCATCATCCTTCACACACAATATAAAAGAATTTAATTCTCTCATCAAAATTAATAATAATATCATTGAAGCCTGATTATTATCTAAATCTGAATTTTGAATAATATCAGTAAATGTAGAATTATATATTGGGTCCTTTCCATATATTGAATCTACTTCATCAGCTGTCATTTCAAAATTTACATTCATGAAATAATTCCTCTGGTCTTCCATCATAAACTTCTGAAACATATCATATTCTTTAAACATCTCTTGTTGTATCTCTTTTGATACTGATTCAGTCGTATATTCCAATTCTTCAACATATTTATCCAATTTATAACCATTTTGAATCATGGAGAGATGATAACGGAAATATTGATTAAATACTTTTTTAATGTATTTAAGTCGAATCCCACTTTTAAAATTCTGCATCTTAATTTTATTTCTAACATTATCATCATCTTTTGTTAATGGAGGAACAGTATTATCAAATATACCCATATTATTTATAAGTCGTATCATCTTATTATTTTTCTCTGTATCAGATTTCAAATTCAAAACGGACATCATATTTGTGACAAATTTAACTATTTCACTATTTAATCCATTCTCAGCTTCTCTCTTTAATTCTAAAAGACGAATGTTTTTTTGTTTGATTGCTTCCAAATCTGGTTGAATAGGTATAGTTGTGTTTCTCTTTGCTATCTCATTTAATAACATTTTAAATTCATCACGACTATATTCTTTCCCCTTTATCTCTTTACGAGTTTTACCACTTTTAACATCTTTCGCATTTTCTCCATCACCAATATATTCTCTCATTGTTCCAACATATTTTCCACTATCCACATATAATTCAAACTTTTCCTGAATAATAGATTGAGAAACAATATCAGGATTACAAACAACTATGGGATTCATTATAAAAGGATAAATCCTTTCACTTTTAAATGTAGCAAAATTTAAACTACTTGCATCCAAAAAACAATTATATAACAATCCAGATAATCTATTAGCTTCTTCCATAAATTTTATTATATCAATATTCCCCTCTTTTGAATGTATTTGTATATAATACATATATGACATGTATTCATCAAGAGATTCAATACAACAAGATTTTTCGATTAAGGCGGATTTTTCAATAGATGTGTCTGTTTCCATAAATTGTTTTAATCCTCTTTTTATTTCTTGTCCAACATATAACATTCTTTGAATAAGTTGACTTTTCAATTTATCAACTTGTTCCCTTGTTGTTGATTTTTTAACTAATTCAGCGAAATTTTGGGGAATTTGTGGAATTTCAGGATATTCAATTCTTTTTAACATCATAGGTTCATCACCATCGAGTGTTATTGTCTTTTTCAGTTTCAATTCTCTTTCAAAATCTAATTTCTTTTTGAATAATTCTTGAATACTTACAAATTTAATAAAATCATTGTAGGATTGAGAGAGATAAGTTTGAAAAGTCTTTTCTTCACTCTCTTCAAATTCTCTTCCATTAAAAATAATAAATTTCAATTCTTTAAATACACATGCCAAATATTGTATTCCTTCAATTCCATCAAAAGAAACAAAGGGACAAATTGAATCTTTTGAAATTCTTTTATAAGTTGGAATAGATGTTTGAATAGTAATTAGAAAACGAGCTCCAATGATAGAACGGAATTTGATTTGTGTATATTCATTATAATATTTATCAAAGATACCGGCTTTTTCTTGTATTTCAATTTCTCTCTCTGAAATTCTTTTATCCATCATCTTCTTTTTCCTAAATTCAATATAATCCTTCTTGGGAATTCTTTTTTTCATCAATTCCGTTGAATCTCTTATTATCTCTATCAATTCATTTGTTGATATCGAGACTCCCGTCTTCTGACACAAACTTGATAAAACAAATTCACATATCTTCAATGTATAACCTTGCGAATCTAATGAAAAACCTTTCTCCAATAATAAACGACGGAAATCATCATCAGAACAATCAATAATTATATCATATTCTATTTTATCATCTGTTATCTTCTCATCTGATATTAAAATATCCCGACTTTTAATATAAGCACCTGAACTGGCATAACCTTCAACATCATCATAATCAGTTCTGATAAGGGGTTTTCCACAATTTTTACAAGTGATGACATCAGCTTCTGCTTCTCCACCGTCACCAAAAGTGGAAGTGAGTTGATTATAGAGGATATCACGACGGATAACATTTGATGATTTGAATATTTTTTGTTCATATAACCAATGTCCACAAATCCCATTCATTTTCTTTTTGAATTTTTTGGAATAGATGTCGCGACCAATTAATAAACCATCTTTTTCAATAAGACGATATATATAATCGCGTTTTAAATCATCATTTTGTAAATGATTTATGACATTAAGGATTTCAGAGAGTTGTTTTGAATCTGCTGTGTTAGTTTCGGAATCGGTTAATTCAATGATATTAGAATTTTGGGGAGAGGGTTCAATAGTTTCCATTTCTTTCATTTCTTTTTTGTTTATTTTCATTTCATTTTCGATGGAACGGATGTCTTTACTGAAATATTTAAAGATGGAATGGCGAATACCATCTTCGATTTTCTTTTTATAAACTTTCTTTTCAATATATTCTTTCAATTCCTGAAATGAAACTTGTGTCATTTCCACTTTAGAAATTCTATCTTTCAAACGAGCAATAATACGAGTATCACATCCCATATTATCTCTATAAACACAATCAAGACTATCTAAATCCAAATCATGGATTTCTTTTTCACCAAATTCACATAAATAACGAATATGATGGAATTTAGGTTCCATTTCCGACTTTTCCCAAACTTTTTTAGCTGAATCCCATACATAAATAACATCACCAACTAAAGCCATTACCCCTTCCACATTCCCACTAAATTCTTTCTTCTTTCCTTGTTCAACTATAAACATTTTATCATCTTGACGGAAAACTGTTCCATTTGGTAAATAATTTATAATACCACCATCTTCAACTTTCATAGAATGTTCATCATAATCGGCTACTTTTGAACCAGAAGGGACCATATAAACTTCATAATGATATAATTTACAGATTTCTTCTTTTTTCTTTCTGAGGTCAAATTCTTGTTTGAGACGTTTATCTAATTCATCAAATTGTGAAACTGTCAAATTTAATGTTGATTTTACAAATTCAGCCATTGACTCATCAAAAAATTCATCCATATTTTCATATAAAACATATAAAAAATATAGATTACCATGGTCTAATTGTGATGTTATCCATTGTAAACGGAGAAAGAGGGAATCTTCAGGTTGTTTAAAACTGACGAATTTACCATAATATTTATGGATGAAAGGACTATCAATATAAATATCAGCTAAAAAGAGATTAGGATTGGTCATAAGTTTTTTATCGGAATTGTGAAAGGATATTTTGGGAAGTTTTTCATCGATGTTTTTAGCAATTTCTTGTTCTTTCTTTTTCAAATTTTCTTCAAGAATCTTTTCGAGAACACTGAATTGAGAATAATGAATATCAAACATATTAATTCCATATGGTTTAAATATTTCACTCATATCATCCATTGTTTGACACTCTTTCAATTTATTTTCTTCTAAATCGATAATTTCTTGAACAGTTGGAGCACATAATTGTAATATTTCTTCATAAATTTGTTTATTGGGAACTCTCATATCATCGAAAAGATAAAGTTTCATATGTTCAATTGATTCTTCACCATTTTCATAAGTTGTTGAAACGAATTCCTTAATGAAGTTATTATTTTCTTTTTTGATTTTATATTTATCAAATTTAAGATTATCTAATGAATATAATTTACCTTTTGTTCCTTCTTTTATCATGGGAATCTTTCTTTTATTTTTAATAGTTATCACATTATCATCAATTATATTAATAGATTTATGGATACCATTGATACTTGGGACATAATCACAATCTTCGATGATGATGTAATGAGCATCTTTAGAAAGTCCATGATTAGGGAGATTAACAACAATAGTATTTTTATCTTCGGATATTTGTACTTTTTCAATGTTTCCGACAGTTTTATAGGATTTAGAAAGTATATTTGGAGAATAATTGGATGGGGTATATAATAAATCCAAATTTTGTATATTTATTCCTGCATGTGGTAAAACTAAAAAACCGACAGTATTAGTCTCTTCACCACTTACAAGAGTACTTGAAACAATACCTTGTATATGGTCATTAGGGTCTAATAAGTTATCGAAAGTGAGGAATTCTGGTAGATTTTTGTGGATGTTCCAATAGATGGAGTCAATGTCATAAAAACGAATGGATTCTTGTTGGGAAGTGGATGAATTAACTTTGTGATAATAACCGACATCATTGGGAAATTGTTTGACACCACCATTTTGATCATTTTCCGAATTATTATTATTATTATTATTATTATTATCATGGAATGGATTATTTTCGGGATTGACAGGGGGAGGTGATTCGGAATCTTCATTTGGATTTGTTTTTTTGGGTAAATATGGAACAATAATTTTTTCAACATCATTTAAATAGTCTTGATAAGTATATTCATCTTGAAATATATTAGCACGATGAAGTAATTTTTTAAGTTCTTTCATTTGGTCTTTTTGATTAACTTTTTCAACACCTCTTAAATCTTCACGAGTAGCTACAAAACCTTCAACTTCACCACTATTCTCATTATTATTATTATTCATGTTTTCTACAGGTGAAGTTTCACCTTCAATAGTTTCATCTTCTTTCAAAGTGATATAAACGCGATGTAAATCGAGAGAAACGGGAATAATCCATTTGTTGTCATAATTGTATTGAATTCCTTTTTTGATTTTTTCATTTTTGGATTTACCATAGTGTTTAAGAGCAATGAGACTAAGAACTTCTTTTTCAATTCTTTTTTGAATATAAAGTAATCCTTGTTTAGTGACAGGTAAATCACTTAAAAGTTGATTTTGTAATTCTTGTATGTAGATGAAATCATCTTCATAGACTTTTTCACTTTCTTGAAGAGCAATATTTTCTTGAATGGTGATGGAATCAGGTTGTTCAAAGATATTATCAGAACTTGCTTCTTCATTGAAAACGAGTTCTTCATTATTATTGGATTCTATATTTCCATTTTCATCAAGTTTTTCGATGACAATAGTATTTTTGTTATCAAGCATTTCTTGACTTTTTTTGGAGAGGTTTTCATAGACAATTTCTTTGGAACGATTTTGAGAGGATTTTAATTCATCAATAATATCATCTTCCATAAAATTACTGTCTTCATCTTCTTCCATTTCATTTAATTCAATAACAGGCGATTCATCTATTATATTTTCATTATCCCCGAAATCGGATTCTGTATTACTTGCATATTGAATTGATTTACTGTTATTATTGTCATTATCATTACCCATATATTCAATTACAATATCATCATTTTTATTGTTATCGTTATCATTATCTTTATTTGCACTCATTTTTTTAATTATAACAATCTAAAAAAGAAAGTATCTATTATTAATCGATAATTTTTTTTTAAATAATTAGCGATACTAAATATCTTTGGATTATTATTAATTATATACTATCCTCTTCCCTTTTTTTAAATAACAACATATTTTCGACTTAAAGAATTAAAACTATAAATATATAGAATTTGAAAAACACAGATTTTTTATAAAATGGAATTTAAAAGAATTTTAGAAGAAAGAAATATTCAAACATATGAGGATGTTAAGGTATTTTTGGAGAGTGAACCTTATCATTTCCGTTTAAAGGTGGATGAAGAGATTTATCCATCATTATATTGTATTTGTCAGAGTGATAAGACACCAAACAATGAAAAGTGGTTGAGGGAATGTAATGGATTAATTGTTGAGAAGGAGACGAATCGAGTAGTATGTTATACAATGGATAAAATGGATGAATCAACTGAATTAACAATAAATCAGGATATTGATATGTCAACAGTTAATTTGGGATATTCATTGGAAGGTGCTCTTTTGAGGGTATATTATTATGGTGATAAGTGGATGGTATCAACAAAGAGATGTGTGAATGCGAAGAAAGCGAGATGGTTAAGTAAAAAGACATTTCATGAGATGTTTATGGAGACTATTCCGGAGGGGTTTATGGATAAATTAGAAGTGGATAAATGTTATTCGTTTATATTGGGTCATCCAGAGAATAATATGGTAGTTCAATATGTTCGTCCGATGTTATATCATTTAATAACGAGGGATATGGGAACATTGGAAGAGATAGAAGTGGATTTGGGTGTTAATAAGATGCCTATGTTGGAAACAAGGGATTTGGAAGCTGAGATGAAGAATTTGGAATCGATAAATTGGGAAGAATTGGGAGGTGTATCATTGGAAGGTATAGTAATAACAGATGGAAATAAGAATCGTCAAAAGTTTATAACACAATCATATAAGAGGGCTAAAGAATTATGGGGTGAAACAAATTATCGTTTTTATAGATATTTGGAGATAAGAAAGGAGGGTAATGGGGTGATAGAGGAATATTTGAGATATTTCCCACATCATAAAGATGAATTTGTGAAATATGAGAAGGATTTTATAGGATTAGTTCAATTTGTGTTTGATATTTATTATGGAAAACATGTTTTGAAGAATGGAAAAGAGATTCCATATTATTTGAAGAGATTAATATTTGATATTCATGGTGAATTTTTGAGAACAAAGGAGATGACAGATATTGTGAAGATAATGGAATGGATGGGTAAATTGGATGTTAAATTAATTTGTCATATGTTTAATAATTGGAGAGAGTCATTGAAAGAGAAAAGTGTTGAAAGTGCGGAAGTTGAAGAAGAGACAAAAGAAGATGTGAATTAAATTAAAAAGATTTATCATTAAATTAAAAATTATAAATTATAAATTATAAATTATAATAATAATATAAAATTATTATTATATGAATGGGATGAGTGTGATGTTTAGGAAGTAATATTTTTTAACCATTTTATTTTTTATATTGAGTTTAAATTAAAATTTACGTTTAAATCGATATAAAGAAATTGACAATAATTTTTGTATAATTCGTTTGAGTTTGAAAATGGAAGAAAATATAGAAACAATAAGAAAAGAAAATCCAATGAGTGAAATGGTCGCAAAACAAGAAAGTTCTATGGTTAACGTAAATAATATGAAGGGACCGGAACAACATACCTACATGAGAACCATAGATACATTAACGAAGATATTTTCGCAAAAAGACTTATTGATGCAGTCGCTAATTTTGTTCTTTAAAGAACGTAAAAATTTGAATATCGTAATACCAATCATAACGGGTCGCTCTCAGATATCGTTGAGGATTTTGGATTGGTTTGTGACAAATTATAGTAAAAAGAACAATATAAATTATGTTGTGGAATATGATAATAAGAAGAAGGGGACCAGAAATTTCATAGTATATTTGGATTACAAGGCACAATTGAAGGCATATTCAAAGAAATTATTTGATCCATTTTGTAGGCGGGAAAGAATTAGTTTCATAGACCATGATAATAATGAATTGATAACGACAGTAGGACAACTTAATTTTTTTAGATGGGCAATTGAAAACAAGATAATTGGGTATATAAATGATAATTATGATGAAATAGAAAATGATATGAATATAAGTTTAAGGAATTTATATAAGAAGAAGGAGGGTGAAACAGCAAGAAGAAAGAGAACTGAATTATCGATATCGGCAACCAAAACTATAAATAAACATAATGTTTCTATTGAGGTGAATTTTGAATAGAACGTAAATAAAACACAGAAAAAAATGAATGAAAATGGGTAAAATAGATATAATGCAGAAGAAGTAGATATAAAAGTATTTAATAAGATGGACTTTAGGAATTTTCAATCAATAAGAGAGGAAGGGACGAATGGTAAATCAGCAATATTTAATTTAATAAATAAGATAGTATCATTGATTTCAAAAGAATTTTTCGATCAAAATTATTTTGATGAAAAAACGAATGAATTTAAGATAAAATATTTGGAGAATAAACTTATTCTTCGTGAAGAAATAAAAGCAAAACTATTAGATAATACTATTGAAGTATTAGATGTTAACACAGAGTTAAATAATTTTGTTGAATTAACAGAACATAGTGAAAATATGAATTCAATTAATATATTAATGAAATTCAATGATATTAGAGAGAAATCAATATTGATAATAACACATATACAAGGAAGAATTGAATATAGAATAATTGATAAGGGTAAAAGTTATCAATTGACTTGTTTGGCTCCATTGTCAAATAATAATATTTTAGATTGGTTGATTGATACTTATTTGCATAAAATCATGAAAGGATATTATATTTGGAATTGGAAATCAAAAGTGAGTTACATTTCACTATTAATTGAAAGAAAAGTTGCAAATGAATTTATATGTATTTGTGCAAAAAACAATCTTCCTGATATATTACCTGAAGTATTATCTTCATATGTTAATGATTACAAAGTTGAATTTAAAGAAAATTCTCCTGTTTCTTGTTTATATAACTTTACATTGATTTTTAAAGATAAAAAGATGATGATAAAGGAGAATTATTCTTTGGATAAAGCGGAGAAAGTAGAAATAACAATTCAAACATTTGTTGAAGAAGAATATGAATCACAAGATGAAAATGATAATCTTGTTGTAAAGATAAGAAAACAAATGTCAAATGAGAGATTTGAACAAGTAGAAACAACAAATGATGTTATGGATTGTATTCTTCGAGAACTTTATTAAGTTGAATGATTTTGATTTTGATTAAATTCAAATTAAAATCTTTTTATAAAATTAGAGAAAGAAAAAAACAAAGATGAGTGGAAATTATTTATTACCCAATTTCACACCTTTCCGTAGTTCAGGTGGAATTTGTCGTCCCAGCACTGATTATAGAAGTATGGAAAGTCATGAACAAAATTATAAATATGAAAAACAATTAGATAATGCGTTTATTAAGGCTAATGGTGGAACAGCTTATTCAACAATGAATGGTGGAAAGAAAAAACGTTCAGCATCTAAAGGAAAGAAGAAATCAACAACAACAAAGAAAAAGAAAACTAAATCTAAATCCAAATCAACCAAAAAATAAAAAGATTTTTGAGATTTGAAGATTTGAAGATTCAAAGATAATTTTTTTAAATTATAATTATTGAAATGTTATAGAAAAATATTTCATTAAGAGAGAAAAAAAATATATTTAAAAAGTATAGATAGTTAAAGTTCAAATGAGTTCTTATTTAACTCCTACATTTACACCTTTCCGTAGTTCCGGAGGTATTTGTTATCCAAGCAAGGATTATGCTGGATATTCAGCTCCAACAACTGGTGGAAAAAAATCAAGAAAAACCAAGAGTAAAAGCAAAAGTAAAAGTAAAAAATCAATGAGAGGAGGAAGTGCTACTGGTGGAAACTATTCAAATGATAGTTTAATCCCAACAACTGCTGGTGAAGACCATTATGTTGCTCCTAAATATGAAAAAGCTTATGATGCCAGTTTTATTGAAAAAAATAGTGGTATGACATATGGAACTGCTTTCGGTGGTGCTAAGAAAAAACGCACTGTTCGACGCAAGAAAACCAAACGCGGTGGTGCTGAAGGTGAAAATGAAGTAATCACTAACACTATTAACACTACTACTGTTTCAAATACTCCTATGCCCATGAATACTCCTATGCCCATGAATACCCCTATGACTATGAATACCCCTATGTCCATGAATAGTACTATGACTATGAATGTTAATAAGAGTGTTATGAATAGTATTAGTAATAGAATCAAGAAGAATAATGTTTCAGGAAAAGTATCAGTTTCTTCATATGAAGTTGATATGACAAAAAATGGAACACCAGGTCCTGAATACAAATCAATTGTTATTAGTGTATCAACTCCCCAAGGAGAAAGATACTTTGATATTGCTGAATCTGTTGATGGAACAAAATTCAAAGTTCAACACAATATGAATGGAACAGATGAAACAAATGATTTTATGTCTAAAAAAGAACTTCTTAGTGCTTTCGATAACTTCATCGCATCTTTAAATACTCCTATTTCACCTCCTATGGCTACTACTGGTGGAAAGAAATCATCAAGAAAAAATATGAAGGGTGGTAATGCTACTCCTCTTCCTCCTCAATTCTATAATTCTAAAGCTCCTATTCCAAACTATTCAGCTGATAGTGGTAAAGGTGTTATGACAGCTTATGGACCAGCTGACCCTAAAGATGTCGGAACTGGTCTTTTAGCTCCTTATAATGCAAATATTAATGGTCCAAGAGCAACAATGACAAAAACTGGAGGAGCAAGAATTGGTAAAATGTCTGATTCAGTAGTCACTGATGTAAAGAACATTGTTGATGATAGTTTTAAATCTTTAGACAAATTCCTTGCTAATGTTGACCATTCATATGATAAAAGTGTTAAAAGTATTGAAGGTATCAAGGTAGGTGACCAAAATCTCATTCACAATGGTGGAAAGAAGAAAAGAAAGAGTACTAAGAAGACTACCAAAAAGACAAAAAAGACAACTAAAAAGACAAAGAAGACCACTAAAAGACGTCGTTCAATGAGAGGTGGTAGTGGAAGTGATTATGCTACTACATTAAATTCGAGAGGTCCAGTAAATTATCCAGATGGTGTTTGGGGTGTTGATGGTGAAACTTTTTTCAGACAATTCAATAAAACAGGTGAATATATTCCCAATTCACAATTAGCTGTTGCTGCTGCACCACAATCAACAACAAGTGGAAGTAACACTGGTGGTATTGTAACTGGATTCGATAATTTAGGACAATCATGGGCTCCTGTCTCTTTCAAAGCTTAAACTTCCCCCTTTTTTCCTTTTAAAAATATATATGAATTATTATTTTCATATAAATACACAAAAATAAATAAAAAAGAATTAATCTAATAAAGATATAAAACAAAAACTAAGATAAAAAACAGAAATGTATGATGAATTTAGTTTTGATGAAATATATCCAGAAAAAATAACTGTTTATTTATATTATATTGATGATAATACAAATAATACTGATTTAGAAAGTATATTGGAAATGGAAGAGATAAAAAAATATTTTGATGAATTTATAAAAATAAATGTTGAATATGAATCAATCTGTTTGAGAAATACCAATATTGAAAATATTATCGAAAAAATTTATTATAGCAATCCAAATAATTTTATTGTTTTCTTTAACGCCAAATTTACTATATCCGATGTTTCATATACTTTTTCTAAAATAAATAATATAATAAGAGAGGTCCCAACTAATTTTGATATTATTTTATTTAAAGAGACGAATGATAAGAATAAGATAAGGGAATGGATAGAGAATATTCAATTACCGAATTTGGCAATTGTTCGTAAAGATTCACTTTATAAATTGATTCATAAAAAATTCGATGATATACAGATTTTTAACAGTAATGAGAATATTACAAAAAGTTTTATGGAAAATTTGGAAGAATCATTTTTTTCTGTTTATCAGAATTTTGTAGATTGGTTGGATAATTAAACAACAAACAAATTATAACTTGGATTATAATCTTTCAAATTCATATCATTCGCTGAAACATCAAATGAACTATTAAGTTGGTCATCTGGTTTAGTTATAACATTAAAACCTCTCTTTTTATTAACTCTTTGACACATTTGTTCCATTTCTATAACATAATTAGTTAATAAACTTTGTAAGGTTTTAACGGATTTTGTATATTTGGAATCAGTTGCTACAGAAATGGGAAGTTTATAAATAGTTGATTCAAGTGAATTTAATGCATTTTTCACTTCTTCTTTCGCAACATCCAAATTTGAAAATGGGTCTTCTAATCCCAATTCTATTTGTTGATGTAATCTCATTATATTATTTACATGTAAAACAGTATCAACATAGGCTGAAATATTATATTGTGTAAATTCACGAATATTATAGAAGAATTCGACAATAAGGGGATTTCTATAGAGAAAGGATTCTTTGACAGTGGGTTTAATATTCATATCATTATTTGGACCAAAATTACGCCAGCTTTGTCCATCAAAACATAATTTATTAAGAAATTTCAATTGATTTTTTTTGGTGGAAGTGTATTTGTTGAAATCACCGAAATCTTTTTGAATAAGATAACCAATAACAAGAATAACAATGAAAAATGTTAGAAGATGATTAAGTTTAACTTCATAGAAATTAAAGACGAAGAAGAAGAAACTGGCTATGAAGAGATATTGGACGAGGTTATAATTGGGGATTTGATTTAAGATTTGATATAGATTACTGTTATAAATTTCGAATTTATCAAAATAGTTATTAATATTTTTACTGGCTTTGGATGTATCATCCATATATCGGGAGAAGATAAAATCACTCATTAACAAAAAGGGAATATATTGTTATGTCCTACTTTTGTAATTTATTTTTTTTATGAAGATTTCCTCATAAAAAATCTTAGAATAAAATAGAAAATGAGAGCAGTATCAAAAAGAATATCACAAACAGTGAACTCAAATGGAACTCCCAGAACTGTTATTAATATTATGAATCGTTCAAATGATGAAGTTATTAGAACTCAAGCTGTATCAACTAAAGAGAATCCTGAAAAGTTCAATGTAGTGCAACAAAAAATTGAGAAAGAGAATAATGGAACGATAAAGGCGTCAGAAAAGATGTATAAAATGAAAGATGCTGATGTTATTCGTTTATTTAAATCGGCTGAAATGGGTAATTTGGAGAATTTCGGAGCTATTCCCGAAGATAAGAAAAAGAAAAAGAAACATCTTATAAAAACTAAAACCAAATCTAAAACTAAAAGTAAGACTAAAACACATTCTGACAAAGAAAAAGATAAAAAAGTAGTTCTTAAAAAATTAAAATCAAAAGTCAAAATGTCTAAAAAGAAAATGAAAGGGGGAAATTATGATGCTTCAAGTCAAATGAGTCAAGAAGGTGTTCGTGGTTTTGACCCAACAAATTCATTTAGAGATTTAGCTCCATTCCAAACCGTTGAACAAGAAAGACAACAAAAAGGTGGAAATCTTAAAGAAGCTGTTGAAGTTGCCCTCAATAGTGATTTGAAAGCTTCACCTTCAACACCTTCAACACCCGTTGTTGTTAGTGGTGGTCGCAAATTTAAAAAGATAAATAAAAAGGAATAATTGCGACTATTAAATTGAAGAGATGATGAAAGAAGGTTCAAGAATGGAAGTTTTAACAGGGGATGGGGATTGGGATGAGGATTGGGTCGTATCTGTTGTAATGACTGTATTATTTTCTTGTTGGTTTTCAATGTCAATGGATTGGTTGTGTTCATCTTGAATTTGTTTGAGTTCTTGAACAGTTCGAACCATTTGATAATCAAATCTTTCAAAATCATCTTTTAATAATTGATTCACTTTATCTAAAGTAATTTGGTCATAGTATTCCGTATATTTTTTATGTTTTTTAACATTAACACGGACAACAGGGTCATGAATGGGAAGAGTGTATCCTAAATGAAACAATATAAATAAAAAATCATTTTCAAGATTTTCAAAATGACCAATAAAATTCATCTGAATCTCATTTTTATAATTTATCATATGACGAATCTGTGGCATGAATACATGTATGTATTCCATGTCATTAACCATATTCCTCATATGAACATATTGTTTAAAAGGTATTTTTTTTCCTAAATGATTCCAACCTGAAATGATGCGGTCATACGGATTCCTTATAAAACAGAATTTAAAATATTCATCCCATTTTTCCGGTGTCATTCCCATTTTCTTATTGATAGCTTGTGATGTTCTATAATAATTAAAAACACCATGAACACGGTTTTCATAGTATTTCTGTTTGGGATTCGGACGTTTATTAAAACAAAAACTATCATGGTCCGGTCTCTTCAAATAAAATGTCTCAAAACCATAATATTTCTCTAAAGTTCCAGCTATATAACTCCCACCAGTCTTATTTATATGAATAAATATCGCCTTTTTGTCATGATTAATACTACACATCTTTTAAACGTAAATTTGTTTGAATTTTTCTTTATATTCATTTTATTTTTTAATGTTCTTTTTTAAACGTAAAAAGCTCAAATATATGAACGTATCTTTTTTTTCTTAGTAAAAAAAATGAATATAAAATAATAATAATAAAAGGATAGGTGTTGATTATAATACAAAGAAATCGAAATCAAAAAAGAAATTTTAGAAATGTCAGCATTAATAACTGCAAATGAAACCGGTCAAACCACATCAGAAACTACATCAAATGCTCCAGCAGAGTTGGGGAATGGTGTACAAACACTTGGAGAGAGGACTTACAACTCAATTGAGAGGAAGAAAG
>JACCEC012336592.1_pt1 | contig 23498 bp, 36 predicted proteins | sample 7450121 | NCBI WGS metagenome assembly JACCEC01 (sample SAMN15323455, study PRJNA562643) | freshwater metagenome | isolation source: river surface water | place: USA:Blue River Watershed | collected 2017-08-18 | reverse complement strand
TCATGAAGCTTGGAGCTACGATGTCAGAGGGTGAAGAGGCTGATGATGCTGTAGGCATAGCTTCCACTGAAGGTAACTACTGGATTGTGCACGTAGATAAGGATCTTGACCAGTTACCGGGATGGCACTACAATCCTGTAAAGGATGAAGAATACTATGTTACTGAGTTTGAAGGCTTGTACAGTTTCTACAAACAGATACTGACAGGTGACAGGGTTGATAACATAGAGGGAATCAGAGGTATTGGCCCTGTAAAGGCTGATAAGATCTTGAAAGATTGTACAACTGAAAGGGAACTATATGATGCTTGCCTCAAGGCTTATGATGGAAACTCTGAACGGGTACTGGAGAACGGGAAACTATTGTGGCTAAGAAGGAAACCAAACCAGATGTGGCAACCACCTTCAGTCTCGCAGGAGCAATCTGGACAGTAGAGTTTGCTAATTATCTTGACGATATGGGTAAGTGTGATCCTGAAAAGCAGATCATAAGTATTCGTAGTGGGATGAATATTCAATCTACTGAGCAGACCTTCTACCATGAGTTAGTTCATGCCATTATGTTCACAATGGGTAGACTAAACCACGATGAAGAGTTTACAGATGCTTTCGGAGCTTTGTTGCACCAATATCAAAGGACTAGAGTAGTATGAAGTCTAAACGAAAGAAACCTCTATCTGTACGTCAAGTAGCTTTGAAGCATGGATTCAGGTCAGGCTTAGAAGACAAGATAGCTGAGAATCTAACTAATCTAGGTATTCCATTTGAGTATGAGAAGCTTGTGATTGGTTACATTCAACCAGCTAAGGAGCGTAAATACACTCCTGACTTTGTACTTCTGAACAACAGTATCATCATTGAGAGTAAGGGTAGATTTATCACAGCTGACAGACAGAAACATCTAATGATTAAGGAGCAATACCCTGACTTAGATATTAGGTTTGTCTTTAGTAACTCTAAAGCTAAGCTTTCAAAGCTAAGTCAGACAACATATGGTATGTGGTGTGATAAGCATGGGTTTAAGTATGCTGATAAAGATATTCCTGCAGCTTGGTTAACCGAGAAAGGTAAAGGAACAAAGATATATGCTAAATAAACTTATACAAGTACTTGAGAACTCACAGGAAGCTAAGAATGCTTGGTATGACCTTGCAGACGCTATCACTGTAGAGACTCTTAAAGAGACTTATCTTAACACTATCAGTGGTGGCTTTAGCAGTGATCCTCAAGACATTGTGGAGAACTTAAAAGTCAACAGAGCTATCGCTACGTGCCTGAGATATTTCATGTACAGGCCTGACGCTGAAGAGTTCTTGAAGGAGGCTGAGAGTGAACGTAAACTTGATTAAAGAGCATGAGAACGGTGATGCTACATATCAGTTTGACTTAACTGCTGATGAAGCTCAATCACTCCTTACCTTCGGTATCCTAGAAGCCATAAAAGCTGGTATACGTGAAGGTGAACGATTAACAGTTGAAGGGAATGACATTGAAAATCTTAGTGATACCTGACTGCCAAGTTAAAGAAGGTGTACCTCTAGAGCACTTGACATGGGCTGGTAAAGCCATTGTCGATTACAAACCTGATGTAGTTGTTAACCTAGGTGACTTTGCAGATATGCCAAGCCTTAGTAGCCACGACATCAAAGGTAGTAAGTACTTTGAAGGTCTACGCTACAAGAAAGACATTGAAGCTGCTAAGGAGGCCATGAAGTTGTTACTGGCTCCATTAAGGGAAGCTCAGAAGGCTCAGAAAGATTCCAAACACAAGGTATACAAACCTCGTATGGTATTGACTCTAGGCAACCATGAGAACCGTATCGATAGAGCTGTTAATAACAACCCAACTTTAGATGGCTTAATTTCAACTAAGGACTTAGACTATGAAAAAGACTGGGAAGTACATGGTTTTCTACATCCTGTGTTTATTAACGGTGTTGGTTTCAATCATTACTGGCCTGTGGGTGCGATGGGTAGACCCGCTGGAGCTGCTAGTGCTATCATTAATAAGCTTCATATGTCTTGTGTTGCTGGACATCAGCAGGGCAAACAAATTGCCTATGGTAAGCGTGCTGATGGCAAACCTATTTGTGCTATCATTGTTGGCTCTTACTATCTACACGATGAGTCGTATATGGATCAACTTAGTAACCGTCATTGGCGTGGTTTACTGATGATGAATGAAGTTAACGATGGACACTTTGATGAAATGTTCTTAAGCATTGAATACTTGGAGAAACGATATGGACTTTAAGAAATGTAATACTTGCTTCTATGGTAACTTAGACAAAGGCATCCACCCTTGTAATCATTGCTTTCAATATGATCGATGGGTTGATCGTAATATCTACATCAATCAAGAAGCAGCTAAACCATTAAGTGAAGCTATCAAGGAATGGGTAGATGTTAAGGATGAGGATGATATAGTTAACAAACCTAAGCACTACACTGAACATCCCTCAGGTATTGAATGTATCCAAGTTACTGAGCACATGGGCTTTAACTTAGGTAATGCAATCAAATATATCTGGCGGTGTGACTTGAAGAAAGATGCCATTGAAGACCTAAAGAAGGCTAAGTGGTATATTGACAGAGAGATCGATAAACGTGTTAAACATAACATTTGAAGAACTGAAAGAGGCTCTCAAACGTTTAGATGAGGTCTCACTCTTGGAACTGCTAGGAATCCAGAGTGATGATCTTGTCGAAAGATTTGATGATGTGATTGAGAAAAAACAAGAATACTTAACAAAGGAACTAGATTAATATGACAGCTGTAATGACACCATACCAAGAATACATTGGCAAGAGCCGTTATTCACGTTACTTGGATGATAAGGGACGACGAGAGCATTGGCCTGAGACAGTCAATCGCTACTTTGAGTTCATAACTAAGCAATTGAAGACTAACCATAACTACGACATCCCAGCAGCTATGCGTAAAGAGTTGCAGGATGCTGTGACTAACTTGGAAGTGATGCCTTCAATGCGTAGCATCATGACAGCTGGTGATGCTTTGGAGCGTCAGAACATTGCAGGTTATAACTGTTCATACTTGCCCATTGACGATCCTAAAGCATTTGATGAAGCTATGTACATTCTGTTGTGCGGAACAGGTGTAGGCTTTAGTGTGGAGCAAAAGTATGTATCTAAGTTACCTGAGATCCCAACTGAGTTGTACAATAGTGGCACTGTCATTAATGTTAAGGACTCCAAAGAAGGTTGGGCTAAAGCGTTACGACAAGTTATTGCCTTACTGTATGCTGGCGAGATTCCGAAGTGGGACGTATCTGCTGTACGACCTGCAGGTACACGACTCAAGACCTTCGGTGGTCGTGCCAGTGGCCCTGAGCCTCTCGTGGACTTGTTCAAGTATGTTGTTAATAAATTCAAGCTTGCTACGGGACGAAAACTTACAAGCTTGGAAGCTCACGACATCCTCTGCAAAGTTGGTGAAGTTGTTGTGGTCGGTGGAGTGCGTCGAAGTGCTATGATCTCACTGTCAGACTTGAGTGATGACCGTATGGCTCACGCTAAAGCTGGTAACTGGTGGGACGGTAATGGTCAACGTGCCTTGGCTAACAACAGTGCTATCTACGAAGTTAAGCCTGATGTAGGTAAGTTCATGCGTGAGTGGTCAAGCATTTATGAATCACACTCAGGAGAGCGAGGTATCTTTAATCGTTATGCAAGTGAACTTCAAGCAGCTAAGAATGGACGTAGGGAGTTGGGTAAAGAGTGGGGTACAAACCCTTGCAGTGAGATTATCCTTAGACCTTATCAATTTTGTAATCTGTCTTCTGTTATTGTTCGGAGCAGCGATAGTGTGGATACTCTACGGAATAAAGTGCGCTTGGCTACTATTCTGGGGACTTTTCAATCGACGATGACTCACTTCCCGTACCTGCGTAAGGTGTGGCAGACAAACACTGAAGAGGAACGTTTGTTGGGTGTATCAATGACTGGTATCTTGGATAATGTCTTGTTGAATGATCCTGATAATGCTGAGTTACCTGCTATCTTGGAAGGGCTGAAGAATGTTGCTATTGACACTAACGCTGAGTTGGCTGATGCTATCGGTATTAACCGTAGTGCTGCCATTACTGCAATTAAGCCTGAGGGCACAGTCTCTCAGCTTACAGGCACTGCTAGTGGCATCCATCCTCAGCACAGTCAGTACTTTATTCGTCGTGTACGCTCTGATAACAAAGACCCTCTGACTGACTTCCTGAAGTCTCAAGGATTCCCAGCTGAGCCATGTGTTATGAAGCCTGAGAGTACTACAGTGTTTAGCTTCCCAATGCGAGTTGAGAAGGGTGCTGTACTGCGTGAGGACTTGAATGCTATTAAGCACTTGCGTCTGTGGTTGTTGTTCCAGCGTCACTACTGTGAGCATAAGCCTTCAGTGACAATCTCAGTGAATGAGACTGAATGGCCTGAAGTTGGAGCATGGGTATGGAATAACTTTGATGAGATTACAGGTGTGAGCTTCTTGCCTATGGATGGAGGAACATATCGACAAGCTCCTTATGAGTCCATCAATGAGTTTGAGTATCATGACATGGTGTCTAAGATGCCTTTAGGTATTGACTGGGATAAGTTCATTGAACGTACCGACAATGTTGAAGGTGCTCAGACCCTATCATGTGCTGCTGGAGGCTGTGAAATCTGATGATTACAGTTTACACAAAGGATAACTGTCCAGCTTGTGTATCTTTGAAGGCTACTCTCACACAAGAGGGTAAGCCTTTTAAAGAGATCAAGATAGGTAGAGACATCACAAGGGAAGACTTTATGAATAAGTTTCCAACTGTTAGAACTGTACCTTTTACAGTGATTGAAGGAGAAGCTGTATGACCTTAGAGTTTGAAACTAAAGCTGGTCTAGTGTTTGGCTTAGAAGCTGATCAACTGTACATCATGGATGAAGAGGAGAAGATGCACGATGAGCCAGTACCTGTTATCTATCTACACATAGGATTCGTTACAGTAGCATTCATAATGGACTAGATAACTTCCGTGGTTGCACCACTAAAAAAGCCCCAAAGGATCACTCCTAAGGGGCTTTTCTGTTAGCTTAGCTCAGTACGTGTAGAGCATGGTTGATATGTTTTATCCTATCCTCTAGACCAATCGTACCTCCATTGATACGCTTAGTCATTGTTAGGAAGTCACCTTTATCGGCATACTGGTTCAGCTTATGTGTCTGCCAGAACCATCCAGCTGTTTGAGCTGCATACATAGGTGTACGAACTAACTCAGGTTGCATCACAAAGTCAACTCCTAAGGCTTGACCTGCGTGATAGAAGTTGCTATGACCAGTCAGCTGAAGGAATCCAGATCCACGGAACCTCCACCCATCCCCTGAAGCTTCATCACGATTACCCATACGATTACCGTAAATCCTATTGGCAATCTTTTGAGGTTGTTTCTCGTAAGCTGCAGCTTCCTCAGGAGTGAAACCCCACTGACGCTTAGGTGTCTTAGGGAAGAGCTTTAGCAGTGTAGGTGCTCTGTAGTTCAAGTTCTCTTCTAAGATCCTGAAGTTACCACACTCATGACCACATTGACCAATCCATGAAGCTTGCTGAGCTGGTGTTAAGATACCAAACCTCTGGAAGGTTTCATTGAATGGATCGACTAAGTTAGGATCAATCTTAAGTTGTCGTAATTGATCAGCGTTTACCATTGATAGATTCCCTTACTTCGTTGTAGGCTGCGACACAGGCTGCGTGCTTGGCGATGGCTTTGTCTCCTTCTGCGACGAGGTCGATAAGAGTGTTAATAGTCTGTCGCTCAAGTTCGCTTGGCTCGTCTCTGCTATCTCCTGTGGGAGTGGAGGCACTTGAGCTGGTTTGTACACAACTGGAGGTGGGGAGGCGCAACCTACCAGTGTTAGCAAGCTCACGCATAGCAGACTGTTTCTTAGATATTTCATTCTTAGCCTTTCTCAACTCAGTTTCTTTATCAGCTAACTTAGAAGTCATGTTCTTCTCAAGTTCACGAGCTTCTTCATTCTTCTTAGCTATCTCAATTTGCATCTCTCCATCACGTTCAAGCCATCCATAATGATGACCAACCCTGTAAGTTGTGAACAGAGAGACTATTGCACCTATGATGATCCACGGTAGAGGTATTGGGAACATTAGTCAGCTTCCTTCCTAGCTTCAGCTATCTCAGCTCTTTCCTCATCATCCTCTAAGTGCTCAGGAGGAGTTGTTGGTGGAGGGCCGGGTGTCCAAGATTCATCTAGCTCAGGATTCTTCCACACTGGCATTGCACCAAAGGGTTGACTTGGTAGGCCATAGGCTGACTGTGGAGGGGCATAGCTGCTATTAGGCATACCATATCCACTTCCTCCACAGGGTTGTCCCATCATCATAGGAGGTGTTGTTGGAGGCCTGTTAAAGGCATTGGTAGCTGAGTTAACAGCTCTCTTACCTACAATACCACCGATACCACCTACAATCAACAAGACAATATCGTTAAGCATCTTGGTGTATGCTTGGTCGATAGGAGCCATTGACTTGATAGGCTGTGTCACAAAGGTGACTGAATACAGGAGTGCAAAGACAATACCGAAGAGAATTATAGTGATAGCAACTACTACAAAGCCCCAGATACGTACCTCAATCTCTTCAGGGGTTAGTTTTGGTTTGTTGCTGTTTAGACTGATCAATTTGTTTCTCCAATATAGGTGCTACTAGGTATTCAGGACAGGTCTGAGTAAACTGACATCTAGGTTTCTGACACTGTTCAGCATGGAAGTTATCAGGGTTTTGACAGTAGTATCTGTATCTGTCTTCACAGCCTGTCATCAGGAACAGTAATGGTATTAAAAGATATTTATACATAGACATCTACAGAGCCTGTCTTAACCCAATGAGCTTTGAATCTCTCCTCCGCTTGTCGGTTTAACTTCTCCAGTTCCTTTATGTGTTGTTGATTGATTACCTTCTGGTACTCTTTCAACAGGTTTGCATTGTGTTGGTAAGGTGTTACTTTCATAGCCCAATCTTTCCCAGTAGAAGTGCCACAATCTTGTCTGATAAGTCATTTGGTAAGAATTTAAGGAAGCCTAAGAACCACCAAGCTACGAGCATATAAATGAATATCCTTAGCAGTAAATCAAACTGCTTCTGATACTCGTTCATCTTCCACACCTTTTAGTTGCTTGACAGAAGTCCATGAGTTCATTGACACCGATACCCACGAGGAGAAGAACAAAGGCAATACCACCGATGAGCATAGCCATTTCAAGTTGCTCCTGTTCCTCTTGCTTAGCTTTCTTCTCAGCAGCCTTCAGAGCACTCATCTCCTTAGCATCATCTCTGTCCATCTCAGCTTGTCTAGCCTTGATCTTATTCCAGACATCAATCTTACCTGTCTGCATGAAGAGCATCTTAAGCTCCTCTTCGAAGGCTCTAGCTTGTTCGAGAGCCATCTCAATCTGAAGAGCAGCTCCCATGTTGGAGCCTCTCTTCTCACGTTTAGCTTGGAGCATAGCCTTAGTAGCTTGGCTCTTAGCATCAAACATCTTACCGATCATAGGAGCAAGACCACCGATATCGTTGGCTACCTTGCTTGCCTTCTTGACCATCCCTATTGCTTTTTGTAGCCCATCAAGAGCTGCTATGGGGTCGATCATTTATAGTCCTTTATTTAGTTATTGATTCTCTTGTGGATTCATAGGAACACCAGACAACATTCCTCTCCAAGCCATATTAGGAGGAACTTGTGGAAGCTGACCCGAAGCAATGTCAGACATTAAGCGTGTGACACTTCGTTGACGTAAAGCACCTTGTAACTTATCAGCACCATAACCTAGACCAGCTACAGTGGCAGCAGCTGCTGGGTTTGCAAACGAACCTGCTACAGTACTGGCTTGCATCAAAGCACTACGCTCAGGGTTTAGACGAGCAACCAGAGACAATAAAGGATCTGCTACAGGGCCAGAAGCTACACTCTTAATAGCATTCTTCTCACGCTCTGAAAAGAATCTCATCTTATCTTTGTTAGAAGCTAAGTTAATCAGTTGTCTACGAATCAACTCACCCTCAGAAGCTTTAGGATCTAAGGCACGAGCTTCGGCAACATTCAAAGCATCTTCTAGGACTGTAGCACGAGACAAGTTACGCCAATCCTTACGTGCATCCTGTACAGCTTTAACAGCTTTACCGACATCACCTTCACTAGCCAGTACATCTTTAGCACTTAGCTTAGTGATGTAGTTATCCAGTTCAGACACAGCTTGACCTGCATATTTACGAGTAGCTGAATCTTTAGCTGACTTCAAGTCTACTAAGGCAGATCTCATCTGTTCAAGCTTAGTGAAAGAAACTCTTTGAGTTCCTACCATGTCTCTAACTTGTTCAAGTACTTGGGCAACAGGTTTATGAGCATCTAACTTAGGATTAAAATTCTCCTTAATAAGAGCAGATTCAACATTGTTAAAGTTATCCAAGACACTCTTAGGTTTTAAGAATACACCCTGCTGATCTACAGTTGCATAAGATCTTTGAGCACGTTGCTTAATCTCATCTAGAGTTATAAGAGGCTCACGCTTTGTAGCTGCAGCTGTAGCTCCTTTAGCAGCCCCCGCACCAGCAACAGTACCAGCTGCAATACCTGCAATGGCACTCATCAAAGGGTTATCAGTAGCCTCTTGAACAACATCTGCAGCAGCTTGTCCAGCCACACCACCAACCCCTGCAGCAGCTGTCTGTTGTAGAAGGTTCTGACGTAGTGGAGCCAAAGCAGCTGAAGTGCCTGACAAAGCAGCCTGTGCGGGAACACCTGCCATAGCCGCTGTACCAGTTTGAACAGCTCTCTCAAGTCCTGTCTCAGGTTCAGGTAGACCTGCAGCAGTTAGTACATTCTGAAGTCCTTGAGTTGGTGAAGCCATTACTTGCTTACCAGCCAAGAGATTAACACCAGCAGCTACAGGCTCAGCCAACATAGCAGGTACTGCAGCTAAACCTGTAATGCCAGCACGAGCTGTAAGACCCAACTGACGTCCAGCCTCTTGAGCTAAACTACGCTGAGGTTTCTCAGCAGGTTTAGAGTAGTTCTGCTGAGCATAGGTCAGTACTTGTTCTTGTGTCGCTCCTTCAGGTGCTGTAATTTCATACTCCTTACCGTCAGGAGCTGTAACAACGTATGTAGGCATTATGAATCCTTGTATTAAGACTTAGGTTTAATAGACCATCCGGCAGCCGCAGGTGTAGTAGTTGTAGCAGGTGCAGGAGGTTTAGTAGGAGTACCACCTACAGTAGACAACCAGTTGTTATAATGCAGTTCAATCTTATCTAAATTCTTCTGCAATTCTTTTCTGTCTTGACCCAACTCTAAAGATCCTACAGTAGCTTGCAATGCTTGAAGTTCCTGTACAGCAACCTGACCTAGCGCACCACCTGTAGGACTTGCATCACGCATTTGCTGTAGACGATCAAAGCCAAGGTTAGCTTTAATTGTCAACAAACGTTGCTGTAAGTTATAAGAATCAGTACCGGGAACAAATGAAGAACCTTTACCAATCAAGCCTGTGGTCATTCCAGATACTAATGATTTAGCTTCTGTTACGTCTCCTACAACTTTATTTGCATGGCTAATAGCAAACTGCTTAGCTGCTTCTTTCTTCTCTTCTTTGTCTGTCTGTTTAGACTTTAGATCTGCAAGACGTTGCTCAGCTAGTTCTCGTTGAACACCAGTCATAGATGACTTAGCAGCTGCAGACATAGCAGCCATCTGCTGCTTAAATTCTTGATCACGTTGCTTTTCAATTGCACGTTGCTCAGCCTTTTCACGCTCCAACTCAGCCTTAGCAATACGATTAGCTTCTGCTGTAGATCGACGCTCTAAAGTCTTAAAGATGTCATCAGGCTTACCATACTTACGTACAATACTTTCAACAGCTTTATCATCAGCATCCATAGGTAAAGCAGACAACTCAGCACGTAGTTGTTCATCCTTAGCCTCACCTCGTAGAATCTTACCTTGTTCAGCCAATGCTTTAGCAGCTTGAGCTTCTTGAGTAAGTGTCTTAGCCTGAGCCAACTCCATAGCTTGAGCTTGTTGCATGACCTGCATACCAAGTTCAGGATTAGTGCTTTGAAGTGCTTGAGCCATTTGCTTCAAACCTTCAGGTGTATTGGTATCAAACTGAGAAGCCATCTGACGAAGCATAGTAGCTCGACGAATAGCTGGGTCTTGTACATCAACACCCATAGCACCAGCCAAACCACGACCTAAGTTGCTAGTGTTCTTAAAGATGTTGTAGGATGTCTGTTGCTGAGGAGACATATTAGCAAACTGCAAAGCCTTCTGTTCTACCAGCTGACGTTGCATTTCCTCAGGAGTACCCATGCCTCCGAATAAACCTTGAATTCCTTGTGTAGCCATTATTTATCCTTAATAACCAATTGTCTGGAAGTATGGGTTAGCAACTTGTTGATAGTTAGAAGTTCCACCAGACAAACCACTAATCAACTGACTGATAGGATCTGTTAAACCACCCACTACAGCATTGTTACGTTGCATCTGCAAAGCTGCTGCCTGTTGTGCTGCAGCATTCTGAATGTTAGCTGCATTGGTAGAACCTGCTGTGATAGCTGATCCCAGAGCTGAACCTTGAGTCAAAGCATTCTGACCTAAGTTTTCAAGTGTTGTAGCACCTTGTACATAGGCGTTGTAAGGAGCCAGAGCTTGTGTCTGCAAGCCAAAGCCTTGACCTGCTAAGTTCAAACCACCTGTCATCAATCCCTGACCGAACTGTACTTGTTGCTGACCAGCTTGTTGTGCCTGAGCTGCCAACTGAGCATCCTGCTGAGCTTGAGCATTGTAGTATGCAGCCATCTGAGGATTAGTAGCTTGCAAGCCGGGAGCACCTGCTGTGTAACCTGCTGTAGTACCACCAGTAGCTAGACCTAAACGACCTTGCTGTTGCTGTTGGTTAGTCAAGTTAGCCAGTTGCTGTTCACGACCGGGAGCTAACAGTTGTTGCTGCTGAGCTAAGTAGTTCTGAGCAACCTGCTGAGGATTCTGAGCTGTGTATGTAGCACCAAGATTAAACAAACCAGCAGCTTGAGCATTAACATTAGGTTGATATGCTTGGATCTGTTGAGCCTGACCTAAGCTAGTACCTGCCATGCCCATCAAACCTTCACGGGCTGCAGCTACGTCAGGAGCTACCTGATAACCTGCACCGATCAACTGACCCGATGTAGGATCATACTGAAAGCCTGACTTACCAAACCGTGTAGTAACTCCTACAGGTCGGAACTGTGCAGCCTGTGCAGCTTGGTTAGCTGCGTTAGTGGTAGCATTAGCAGCTTGGTTAGAAGCATATACGCTACCTGCAGTGCCCAACAGAGGGCCAATTAAGTCTGTCCAATCAGCCATTAGTATGTACCTCCGTCCACTGTTGCTGTAAAAGTGCCAGAGACAGTAAGATTAACTGCAGTGGCTGTTCCTGTTAATGCTGCATTATTAGCATCAGGCTTAGAGTTAACTGCTGATTGAATGTTATCAAACTCAGTGTTAACTTCTGTACCTTTAATGATCTTTGAAGGATTACCTGTTGATAGGCTATCCTTAATTGCAAAGTTAGTTGCCTTGGTGTAATTACTCATCTTGTCTTCCCTGTCTTAACGTAGACATCAAGTTTCTGAATGGATATTGATTTATCAAATACTGTGGTTTCAAAACCTAATTGAATAACCTTACCTGATCCACCAATGTTAATGATCTTATTATCGAAGGCTGATCCACCATATTCTGCAATGTTGTACTCAGCTATGTTGTATTCAGCTACTGCAGCATTAGACAAACTAAACTGTCTGAGGTTTAAAATGTCACTGTAATCGAAGCCAAACTTAAGAGTAACTGGATAACCTTGACCTCCGATAATCGTTACACCTACTTTCTTCATAATCTTAATTACCGTAGGTGACTGGAAGTCAAAGTAATTAGTGTAGTACTTCATCAGGTAGTTATTAGCATTGTCTTTATAACCACCATACTTAGCTATGTATCCACCCTTACCCATCAATAGCTCTTTACTGCGAGTGTACTTGAAAGCATAAGGTACTAAGCCATCCCATGTTGTAACCCTGTTAGCACCGTTAGGTAGAGGTGCTCTCATGTCAAAGCAGTACACAATCTGACGAGCTGGTAGAGACAACAGATAGAAGGCTTCCTTGTCTGAGTACACAGCCCTGATCTCATCAGCATCTTCTAAGCTAACTTCCAACACTAAGTCATCACGTACATTGGCACTGATGTCTCGCATTGGAGCTGACTTCTCTTGAATGGTACGCATTAGTGAACGTACACCTGAGTCAGACAAGAAGATTACATCACCGCCTGTAGCTACTACTGAGTCCCTAGCTACACAGCCAATACCTGTAATAGCATCTGACAGTGTTAAGTTGTTAGGATCTGTAGCATTGGAGTAGATCAAGATCTGTCTACGTCCGAACACAATCAAGAAGTTATTATGTGCAGCTAGAGAGATAATCTCATCTGCACCGTTAGGCCACACTTGAGATACATCTAAAGTACCTGAAGTACCTGTATTCAAGACATGACCTGATAGTAAGTCTGAGAACTGAATAGTGCTCTTAACTGATGTGTTATTAGCACTCCATGTACGACCATAGGCACTGATTACACAGTTGTTACTCTGTACAGTTCCTAAATAGCCAGTCTTTTCAGTGATACGCTTGTATGTAGTTGAACTGGTCGCAGGATCGAACACTAAAGGATCATGACCAGACTGATACAGGAATATACAACCATTCAACGGAGCCATCTGCCAATTATCGTCTGTAATGGTAGGAGCTGTACCGCCACCTCCGTAGGTCAACTGTGATAGTGTTGTACCTGAAAGCTTGAATAGCTTATTGTTACCTGCAGCAATAATGTATGAGTTACCTGAGTTATCAATCAACTCACCGATAGCTTTGACGTTAGCTTCACCTAAATCATTATTAGATGAGTGTGCTGTAGTCCATCCCTTACGAGCACCAATACGTCCAAACTTATCAATCACACAATTATTAGCTACAGTAGCATAGCCAGCCTCTAGAGAGACTGAGCTATCCTGAGTGTTCAACCCCATGAATCCCGGAGCTGACACTGTAGTAGTTAATATCTTAGCTACCATTAGATACCCACCCAAGTAGTTTCTTCATCGTAGCGGTTACGCTCAATAGCTACAGCATCTGCCAAAGCTAAACGATATTGTTGATAAATCTCACTGAAGGTTGAACCTCCATCTTCACCTCGCTCACCAACAGCTTTAGCGTAGGCTAACATCTGTACCAAGTGATGAGGAACTAACAAAGCATCAGCATCTGCAGACAAGTCAGCTTGAGGGATAACTAACTCAAAGCGTAGTGAATAGACATTATCAGGCTGAGGCCAGACATCCACCTGAGTGTCATCACCGGAGATACCGTTGTAGTTGTAGTACACCGGAGCTGCATTCTGAGTTGTACCTAAGTAATACTGTCTGTTCATCCAGTTAGTAGGTACTTGTCTCATAGGGACATCTTCAGTGTCATTCAGTACATCAACAGTACGGAATCTCTGACCTGAACCTGTCAATGTATAGTTACGAGTACCTGCCACTGTAGACAACACAATAGTCTGTGTGAGGACATTCCAGTCAAGGGCATCCTCAATCTCTCGCTTAGCATCATTAACAAAAACACCTATCAGGGAACTATAAGGAGTATCACCTACCGACGATACTTCAGTCTCCCTTAGACGTACTAATACGTTGTTAACCAACTGTAGATATGTCGTAGCCATTAGTTATTCCTTATATCTCTGTAGTACTATAATACCATACTTTAATGTAAATGTCAAGCTTTTTTCTTAGGTTTCTTAGCTGTCTTAGCTGCAGCTTTAAAGTCAGACTCTGTAGGAGCACCTTTAGAGCCTACCTTACGCATCCTCTCTTTAGAGCCAGCCTTAATACGTGCTTGCTTAGCGTGAATGTTAGCGTATAGTCCTTGTTTCATTTCTTTCTAGCTTTCTTGTTCTTAGCTTGCTCAGCCTCACTCATGGCAATTGCAATAGCCTGTTTACGGGATTTCACCACAGGGCCACCCTTACCACTGTGGAGAGTACCTTCTTTGTACTCACCCATAACTTTCTTCATCTTGTTCTTAGCTGTACGTTGACCACGTGTAGGCATATTCATAATTTATTTAACTCCATGAAATCTGTTGTCTAATGCTAACCAAATAGCTCCGAAGAAAGCACCTATAATAATGATAGGTTTTACAGCTTTAGCGATCCACTCGAGGACTTGGAAAGCCCCTTGAGCTGCATTGAAGGCTTTAACAACCTCGTCTGTATTCTTCTCTATGTTATCCACCTTAGCCTCTACAGCCATTAGGCGATCATAGATGTGTTCGTGGGTGACTTCCTCTTTCATCATAATGTGTTATCCACCCAATCAGGATTATGAGGCCATTCAACATTAACTCGTGCATCAGACACAGTTGCAGGGAAATCACGCAATGTCTGTCGATATGTTGCCCAATCTGCTTTCTTAGGAATGGTGCAGTCAGGAATCTGAGTCCAGTCACAAGCTGTCAACAATGTGTTGCGAGTGGCTCTCAGTTGTGCCATAGCAGAATCTTTAGCTGATTGGATTTCTTCAGCACTCAGACTTGCCACTTGGACAACAGAAACAAACTCACCATCATCGTATGCGTCACAAGAAACCAACTTCTGTGTCAGTCGGTCATGTGCTTTGAAAGCGTTAACTTTCTTGGCATTGTTCGCAGTTAAGAATTCATCACTTGGGCCACTTGGGGGAAATGATGTATTGCTAAACAGTTCACGATAATCGCCTACTGTGATTGGGTTAGTTAAGATTGCAATTTTCATGATGTTCCTTAATATGGGCCTTTGTCAGAGAAAGCAGCAGTAGGTGCTGTGAAATTACTTGTGTATCGGGCATAGCCTTTGGTAATGCGTATGTCATCAATGTAGCCATTAAAGAACCCATCACTTGCACCAAATGCACCAATGTAAGTAGCTTGTGCATCATAGTTAACGCTATTAGTTCCAGATGCTTCTTGAGTACCATTTACAAACAATCTGCAAGTAGTTCCACTACGACTAATTGCAATATGATTCCAATTGCCGTCAGCAACATTGCTAGTGCCTTTTATAAAAGTAGAACCTGTATTCCCAAATACAACTTTTCCTGTACTTATTTCAAGGTAAAGCTGTCCTTGATAACTTGCAGATGAAGTGCCCCACATTGTTCTTGATGCGCCACCAGAAATTGTTGTCGTACTTGTGTTAATCCACATTTCTATTGTAAAGTCTCCAGTACCCCATGCAAGCAGGTTAGTCGCTGGCTCAAACAAATAGTCACCACTTCCATCAAACGCCAAAGACCCTGTTCCATACTTCTTAACACTTGTAGAAATCTGTGCGTTACCAACAGTTTCTAAGTCGTTCATCATGGCGTTGTCAAAGATTGCGCCATTGGTCATGCTTAAAAGCAGACCTGTGCTAGTTGACGAAACAGGGGCAGTTGGAACTGTTGTTATTGCAGAGCCTGATAAAAGTCGGAAATCAGTGATGTAGCCATTGAAAGGCCAATTGTTTCCAGACTGTTGACCAATATAAATAGTTTTACTTGAAGCACCTAGAGTGTCGCTTTTGGTATAGGTACTAACAGTTGTTCCATTTAATTGAACAGTAACTGTCGTGCCAGACCTAGTTGCCGTGAAGTATGTCCATTCATTTAGTTTTACAACACCACTTGAACTGAAAGAAGTTCCAGCAGATGTTAAGAACCTAATTGCACCATTGTTTTGAATTTGAATTAGCCATTCGTCACTAGTCCCACCATCCCAATTGCCTCCAACTACATAGTAGGAATTTGCAAATGATTGAAGATAGAACCAGCAAGAAACTGTGAAATCACCTGACGCAGTAAACTGACCTGTTGATGGAGTATTTAAATAGTCATTACCATCAAAGTACCCTGACCCACCAATCACGCTTGTGGAGTAGGCGGCAGTAGGCGAGAATGGGCTGAAGCGTTGGACGCTTGGTGAGCCTGTGGTTGTAATTGCTAAAGCATTTGTAGAAGCATCAAAGAAACGATTTGCTTGACAAGTCAGCAGGCTTGTTCCTGATACGGCTGTCAGTGGTGCTGTGCTTGGCGTAAATGTTCCTGTGTACAGCGCAGTGCCTTTAACAATTCTAAAATTACTCAAGTAGCCAGTTAACGGCCCTGTAGTTTTATCGTCTGACAAAACGCCAGCGATTACGCCTACGCTTGAAGCGCCATAAGTAAATGATGTTGTATAGGTGCTTCCCACTTGCGTACCATTTACAAACATTCTTACGCTATTGCCAGACCTTGTAACTGCAATGTGATTCCAAGAACCATTATTCCAATTTGTTGCAGTCGCAGAAATTCTTGAGTTGGCGTTTTCAAACCATTGCAACTGACCGCTACTGCTTAAATTCCCAATTAAACCCCACCATCCTGATGAACTAAAGGTATTGTTTTGTCCTATTGGGTCACATCTTGTGGTTTGCGTTGAGTTAATCCAAAACTCAATAGTAAAGTCACCGGTTCCAAAGCTAAAACCTGATGCAGATGTAGCCGTGGTTAAATAATTCCCGGTGCCGCCAAAATAATTAGACCAATTATCACCATAAGGCGAAAAAGAACCTTGGGTTGTATTGCCGTTTCGGGTGATGGTAAAGTTGTTTGTACTGCTATCTAAGAATGTATTGTTTTGTGCGCCATTAGTCCCATCACCATGCAATAGCATAGTGACGTAATTAAATTTATCGTCTGGTGCGCCACCAGAGACTGTTGCTGTTTTACCTGCTGCAAACATTTATCAGTCCTTATGGTGTGTAGTTCTGACCAACTGTAACGCCATACCAGTTTGTACCATCAGCAAAGAAAGAGTAAATATCTTGTCTGCTTGCAGTAGATGTGATTGTCGGTGCAGTACCACCAGCCCACTTAACTGTTGACCAAGTTACTGTGCGTGAGCCTGTTCCATCTTGCTTCAAGTACATGATGAAAGACTTACCACTTGTCGCTGTTGGCATTGTGATAGTAGCGTTACCAGTCAATGTAATAATCTGTACTGTGCCGTTAGTCAAAGCTAAAGTAATGGCTGTAGAACTATTTGCTGTGTAAGGAGTCTCTACATAGTTGGTTACTGTTGGGTTTGTCAGAGTCTTGTTGGTAAGAGTTTGTGTTGCTGTTACCCCTACTACGTCAGTAAGTGTGTTGCTACCATAAGCAATAGTCTTGTTTGTCAGGGTTTCAGTACCTGATAAAGTTGCAAAGGAGCCAGCTGTTAGTGCTGCCTGAGTCCAAGCACTACCATTCCACACCCACAGATTAGAGGATGTAGAGTTCCAGTACAGAGCACCTGTCAACAGCGAGTTACCGTCATTGTCAACTGAAGGAGCTGATGTTTTAGAGCCTAAGTAGCGATCATCGAAGCTATCATAGGATGCTGCAGCTGCTGAGGCACTTGCTGAGGCATTAGATGCACTTGTAGAAGCTGCTGAGGCTGAGTTAGCTGCGTTGGTTGCAGATGTAGCTGCTGCTGAGGCTGATGTAGCTGCAGATGTTGCACTACCAAGAATACTGTCAACGTAAGCCTTACGAGTTAAGTCATCGTCAGTTGTAGGTGTAGCTGTAGATGTAACCTTGTTAGATCCCATGACAATGTTACCTGTCATAGTTCCACCTGCCAAGGCTAACTTAGCATCACCAACAGTGTCTACATAGCCCTTAGTAGCTGCGTCTGTACTAGATGAAGGTGTGCCTAAGCCAGTCACCTTGTTAGTACCCATAGCAATGTTGCCAGACATAGTACCACCAGCCAAGGGAAGCTTAGCTGCAATACTATTAGTTACAGTCGTGGAGAATGAAGCATCATCATTCAAAGCTGCTGCAAGCTCATTCAAGGTATCCAAGGCTGCTGGAGCACCATCAACAACAGCTGCAACGGCTGAGTCAACATAAGCCTTGTTAGCTGCATCACCTGAGTTAGTAGGGTTTGGCAGGTTAGTAATGGTAGCTGAGGAAGCTGCATCCATGTCCAATGTACCGTTAATGGTTACATTGTTAAAGGTTGAACTACCTGTAGAAGCTGTAACATTACCTGTCAAGTTACCTGTAACATTACCTGTGACGTTACCTGTCACATTACCAGTTACGTTACCAGTCACAGCACCTGTAATAGCCCCTACAAAGCCTGTAGTAGCTGTAACTGTAGTACCTGTAACTGCTGCAGCTGTAGTACCACCAATAGGTGTGTTGTTAATAGTACCACCAGTGATAGCGACACCAGCCGATGTACCACCTGTAATGGCAGCTGCTGAAGCCTCTTGATTACCTAGAGAGCCTACCAACTTAACAACTGTACCTGAGTTGTCTTTGGTGTACAGCTTCTTATCTGTTACGTTAACAGCTAACTCACCCTTAGTTAGATCCCCTGACGCAGGTGTAGCAGATGATGTACTGCTATTCTTTGTAATGATCGTTGTCATTTATACTCCAAGTATTTATTTATAAGCTGCCAAGACTTCATCTAATGTAAGACCAGCTTTAGGTGCAAACATACTGTAAGCTTGTTTTACATCTGTAGGACTAACACCATATTGTTTCATTTGAGCTGCTGCTTCAGCTGCTGAAATACCTGACTGAGCTGCGTTAGCAATGTTTTGGTAGTACTGATTTAAACCCATGTCATGAATAATTGCATACTCTTTAGCTGCTGAAGCATTTTGTTCAGTCAGTGCACGTGCAATATCAGCATCTGAGATACTGTACTTAGATTGTTCAGCTTGAATCTGTGCATTAGTAGCTGCTGGGTTTTGAGCAAGCCAATCTACAATGTTTTTATTAACGTCTGACAATCCCATATTATGTGTCAAAGCGTACTTAGTAGCGTCTGAGAAAGTACTTTGACCTAAAGCAGTCTGCACATCTTCATCGCTTACACCTAGATCAGCCTTGATTTTATCAATATCAGCCAAAGAAGCATTAGGATTGTCTAGAATCCATTGATTGATATTATTCAAGTACTGTTGATCTGTCATTCCACCTTGATCAATAGCCCATTTATACGCTGTAGATCCGGGATCAAGAACTACAGGAGGGACTGTTGGAGGAACCACTGGAGGAACTGTAGGAGGAACTGTAGGTGGCACTACAGGAGGAACTTTGGGAGGAATCACCGGAGGAACTACAGGTTTAACTCCTGTAGTAGGAGTAATTGTTCCTGTAGTACTTCCAACCATATCATTAAACAAACTACCTGTGACAGAAGCTCCGGGATTAAACTCAGTTGAGTACCACTGCTGCAAAGGAGTTGCAACATCACGAGGAACTCCGGGCATCAAACTGTTATAAGTACTTTGTACTTGTTTGAAGTAGTCAGGAGAATAACCACCTGCACCACCGCCTAAGTATGTAATAGGAGCTGCTGTAACTGTGTTATTACCGCCTATGTTGGAAATAGCGTTAGTAGCGCCTAAGAGTCCTGCTACGTTAATACCAGTTTTAGCCAAGTTAGCAAGTTGAGCAGTTGTCAGGCCTGTAGCTGTTGTATTAGCTGCTGCATTAGCTGCTGTGGTTGCTGTTGCAACTTCAGAGGCTGGAGCTGCTGCAGCCATCTCAGCAGCCCATACACTGCCAGCAGGAACTGCAGCGGCCGCTAAAGATTCAGCTCCTGCAGTTCCTCCCGCACCCCCTAAAGCCATATCAGCAGAAGCTAATTCAGAGGTTGTAAGACCTGCACCACCAAATAAGGATTCACCGCCCATTAACTGATAGCCACCATAAGCAGCAGCTGCTAAAGCCGCAGCCTTTACAAGATCATCTTTTAAAGTGCTTGAGGAAGCACCTTGAGTAAAGAATATAGGATTACCTTGTGCATCAAAGTTAACACCAAAACCTGTATTACCACTACCTTCGTAAGAACCTGACCAGATATTACCACCTGTACGCTCACCGTATCCAGAGTACAGAGGCTGTCCTGTAATCTTATTAATAATGTTTCCATTACCTTGTCCAACTTGACTAAGGTCTGTAATACCACTTTTAGCTAACTCATCAGCCATATATAAAGCAGATTTATCAGCTCCTAAACCACCTTCCCATTTAGCTCCAGAAGAGGCTCGTTGAGCATTCAAGGCTGCAGCTAACTGGTTAACAGTATCGGCTGTATATGTACTTGGATATGCCATGATAGTTATTCGCCTTTTCTGTATAGCTCAAATGTATTAATAGTATTCATTGTTGAGCCAGCTTCTGACTCTAATCGTACCTGATCACCCTCTTCAAGTACTACAAAAGCACCGTCATTAAACTTAATAAACTGTGTAGGGCTTAGCACGTATTGATCTAAGACATGAATCTCAGTAGCTGTACTAGCGTCATACCAGATAGCATCAATAGCTTTATTGTTGCCTGTGGTGTTAACAACATAACACAAGTTCCACTTAGCATAGTAACCAGTAGGAACTGTGTAGACCGTAGTCTTAGTTGCCGCTGTTAGAATCGTCCCCACTGATACTGGTTTCATCTGCTGTTACCTTAGATTTTTTGGTTGATTTTACAGGAGCTTCTACAACTTCTTGTACTTCAGTGTAGCCTCCATGTTTACGCATTTCAGCGATCTCATGCTCTTGGAAGAACTCTACTGTGTTACCTGATTGATTGCACTTAAATTTTGCCATAATATTAACCTTTCTGATGTACTACCCTTAGCACATTAAAAAGGCTCCCTCCTTTTGAGAGGGAACCTAGTTAGCTATTAAGCTGGAACGACGAGGGCAACGCCACCGTAGTTACGCAACTCAGCGCAGCCGTACAATGTATCAGCTGTGAACAATGTACCGAGGTACTCTTGTTTGTACTGAGTCTGTGAACGGACACCAACTTGCTCCACCAACACCATAGAGTCTTTGTGAGCCATTACGCACACACGACCAAGAGTAGTGCCAGAACCATCAGCGGCTGACTTAGCAGAACCAGCATTGGATGTAACATAGACTGGAACACCATAGATGTCACCAATCATACCGTTACGGATGCTGTTAGCTGTACCAGCTTCACCAACACTGTTGAAGGTTGTGAACTCAGTCAAACCGAGGATAGTGTTACGCACGTTTGGAGGAATAATGAAGAAACGATTGTCCATAGGAACATCGCTATCGTCAAGACGCTGAATTGTGCGACGAATACCAGCAGCTGTCAAAGCTGATGCGTTACCAGCATTGGTGTTAGCTGTGTAGTCGAAAGCTGTAGAGCCATCACCACCGATGAAAGCACCAGCGTAGCGATAGTTACCTGCGCCAGCTGTGGAAACGTTGAACTGTTGAGCCAAGTTAATCAAGTCAGTATCAACTTGCTTACCCAAAGCGTAACCAGCATCATCAGTGTAGAACTGACGAAGGCTAGACAAAGCTTGAGCTTCAACGATATCCTCGATCAAACGTGAATATTCGTAGTGCTTGTTGATAGACACAGTTACTTCGGACTCAGTAGCTGCAATCAATGTAACTTGTGTAGAAGCTGCCTTAGCAGAAGCTGTGCCACGTGCAGGGACTGGAATGTGAACTACGTCACCCTTCTTGCCCTTGAAGCTCATCTTCTTAACTAGGTTAGCTGCAACCAAGCTCTTCTTGTAAGCCGCAACAATCTCATCACTCCATACTTCTGGAATAAACGTTGCTGCGGTCGTACTCGTTACGTGATCTGTTCCTAATGCCATTTTATAAATCTCCTGTTGATGTTAATAATTAAATTACTTCACTCGACCTTCTTGATATGCAGCCATAATTTCTGGTTGTAAAGACTCATATCGGTCGGGATCTGTCATACGTAGCCGGATAAGGTCGGCACGACGATATACTTTCTTAGAAGACTCTCCAGTTCCACCAACATCAACACCAGCTGCTTTCAGATTCTGTTTGCGAACAGCGTTACCTGCTTCAGTAGTTTGTTGTGTCTTAGATGTACGGATCTGTTTGAATGTAGTAATCAGTTCATCAGCTGCATTAAAATCATAGTTAGCATCAGCCATTGCATAGATATTAAGCCTCATGGGAGAAGCTTTAACCCACTCAATAAACTCACCATCACTTACAATATTAGCAAAGTCAGGATGCTTCTTGTTGAGCATTGCTTGTGTCTGAATCTGCTTAAGTTGTAAGGAAGCTTGTTTAGCTGCCAATACGTCTGGATGATTCGCTACAGCACGATTAACGTGACTCTGCGGATCTTCAAAGAAGTCGATCTCTTGTGGTGGATTCTCCACCTTCTGTGGTTGTGCTTGTTGTTGGTTCTTCTGAGCTAAGCTTTGTTTTAAGAGTTCATCCGCTAAACGTCTAACTTCACCAACTTCCTGTGCTTGCCTACCGATTAGCTTTTCAGCCTCTTGGTGCATACGAACAATGTCTTCGAGATTCTTCCCCTTGTACTTCTCAGGGATCTCTTGTGGAGCTTGCTCTGCCTCAGGTTGTTGCTTGGGTTGTTCGCTTGTTTGTTGGGACTGTTTAAAGTCCTCAGCGTCTAACTCACTAACACTACCTAGTTCCTCATTGTGATCAATTAAAGCCATACCTAACCTTTCCCTGTCCACGAATGGATTACAGGATTAACTTATTAAATAGAATTGGGTTGCCTGATGTTACTCCTTATCGCAGATAAGAATCCTTTAAAGATCCTCACTACGTTGCGGGTTACTCAGATCCTCTCTTTTGTTCCTGCTTGAGCCTGTCAGCCCTCACAGCAGCCCATTTAGCTGTAGCACCGGGAAAGTCCCCTGATATAGGGTCTAGTCCGATACTTGGAGCTGAAACGAGCCTGATAGCGTCCTTACTACATACCTTACACTTAGCAGTGGTATGATCACTATCAACTAGCGATTCAGTTATGTGATCGTTAGGACATTTAAAGTCATACAGTCTTCTCATCCCTGCAAGTCCTCAAATACCTTCTCACACACAGCCTTACGCCCTAAAACTAATTCAAGAATATCTAACTGTCCCTTACGGAAATATAAAGAGTGTGTGTCCGTGACAGTTGATAAGTCGTTTAAACTAGCCTTAATCTCTTCGAAGTCCTCTATGAGGAACTCCCAACCCTTAGTACTCATCGTATTAAAGGTTTCTTCGTAATACTTTTGTAAATCAGGGGCCATAAGGCTTATCCCTCCATTAATTACTTAAACAATAGTGTTATTGTAGCATAAAAACAACACTTTGTCAAGCCTTTTGTTAACTATTTTGTTATTTACGTGCTTTAGTCATCATCTGAAGGCTTGCAATACGCTCATTTGAGGCAATATCAGCAGCTTTCAGGTTAACTTGCTTCTCTTTAAGCATCATGTCAGCCAGTTTCAGACGCTTCTCGAAGTCATCACCGTTATCTAGGTTAGTTGCAGCTGCCTGAACCACCTTAACACGATGCTCT
>JACCEC010852564.1_pt1 | contig 23507 bp, 18 predicted proteins | sample 7450121 | NCBI WGS metagenome assembly JACCEC01 (sample SAMN15323455, study PRJNA562643) | freshwater metagenome | isolation source: river surface water | place: USA:Blue River Watershed | collected 2017-08-18 | reverse complement strand
CAATGCATAGTTTATGGAGCGACGGAAGATGGAATAAATTAACGATGGCGCACGGATGTTATTGGGGTAAATGTACTTTTTGTGATATCTCTTTGGATTATATTAAAACCTATGAACCCGCTACAGCTAGTTTATTGGCAGACAGAATGGAGCTAATGATTGCGCAAACTGGACAAAACGGTTTTCATTTTGTGGACGAGGCTGCACCACCTGCATTGATGAAAGCATTGGCTATTGAAATCATCAAACGAAAACTAGTGGTTAGTTGGTGGGCAAATGTGCGTTTTGAAAAAAGCTTTACAAAGGATCTTTGTCTTTTATTAAAGGCATCCGGATGTATTGCTGTGAGTGGGGGATTAGAAGTGGCATCGGACAGATTACTTGAACTAATTCAGAAAGGCATTACGGTGGCACAGGTAGCAAAAGTGAGTCAACACTTTAATGACGCGGGTATCATGGTGCATGCTTATTTGATGTATGGTTTCCCAACTCAAACGGTACAAGAAACGGTGGACTCCTTAGAAATGGTACGTCAATTATTCGAAACTGGCGTTTTAAAATCGGCCTTTTGGCATTTGTTTACCATGACAGCCCATAGTCCTGTAGGCTTAGCGCCAGAAAAATATAAAGTCAAAAAAGTATCCGATACAGTGGGCAGTTTTGCAAACAATGATATCGCACATGTAGATCCTTCGGGAGCCAACCATGAAATTTTTGGTTATGGGTTAAAAAAGGCTATCCTCAATTATATGCATGGTGCTTGTTATGAATTTCCATTGCAAAAATGGTTTGAATTTAAAATTCCAAAGACAAGCATTGCTCCTAATTATATCCAAACACAGTTGGATGCTGTAGAGATTGCATCCACTAATTATAAAGCAATTTGGATTGGATTAATGCCATCTTCAACAATGGTGCAACGTTCCAAGAAGGGCAGTAAGTGGGAAGAGATGAACCTTTGTTTTGAAACCAATCAAAATACAATTTCAATTCATGTAGCACCTCAAAAAGGAACCTGGTTGATTCAGTTATTAGAAAAGATAAATGTACAAACCAATGCAGGTATGACATTGGCGGATATCAAGGCAGATTATATGGCGGCCGGTTTGGAAGATTTTGATTTGTTTTGGGATAATAAACCAATCAATACCTTACATAAAGCAGGGCTGTTAAGAATTTAATTTTTCAATTTTATAAAACACTGAAAGATGCACGTCGAATGGGTAAGAGACTTATGCTTAAGCTTTGAAGATGTCGAAGAGTGTCAACCCTTTGGTCCCGAAAATTTAGTGTACAAGATCAAAGGAAAAATGTTCTTACTCATTTCTTTAGATGATATACCCCCTAGAATCAATATCAAGACGGACCCAGATAGATCTATAGAATTAAGAGAAGCCTATCCCGATAATATCTTACCAGGCTTTCATATGAATAAAAAGCATTGGAATACCCTAGTTTTAAATACAAGACTAAGTCCATCCTTGGTTCAAGCATTAATAAAGGACTCTTATGAATTAGTGCGTAAGTAAAATTTTAATCTTATTTTTGATTCAAATACAACCTATATGGGATTCGCAATCAATAAAAAAATAGCAGACAAAAAAACAGCCTCAAATGCAAAAACCAATGTGCAATCAGGGGGTAGTTCAAAGTTTATTGCTAAAGCAAGTACCAAATCATCTGGTGCAAGTAAAAAACCAATCAAAACTGGTGGATCAAGGGGTAGTTAAGCTCGATCCTTGAAATCAAACAAAATTCTAATGAAAAGTGAATCTGATGAAGATTCACTTTTTTTATGCCCATTATTAAGGAAACTTATAAATAATTATTAAATAAATATAAAAATATAATAATATGTATAATCTTATTAGGTATTTTAATACCTAATAATTTAACACATAGAGCTAGAAACTGATATTATTGTTAAGCTTTTGTTAACGATGTTTAACATTTTTTCATACCTTAACGGCTTAAGTAAAACAAAAACATATGAAGAAATTTGTAACATCGCTTTTCTTTGCTGTTTTGTGTAGTATTATAACAGCTAATGCTCAGGTTCGTCAAGTAACCGGAACGGTGAAAGATGACAAGGGTAGAGCTGTTGCTAGCGCAACAGTAAAAGTAAAGGGCCAAAACGCAGCCTCGGTTGCTGATGAAAATGGCGCATTTAAAGTTAATGCAAGTGCCACTGCAGTATTACAAGTAAGTGCAGTAGGTTTCAAAAGCACAGAAGTGTCTGCGAAGTCTACAGTAGTGAACGTAGTTTTAATGAGCGAAGAAAGTGAATTAGAAAATGTGGTCGTAACTGCACAAGGTATTCGTAAGAAATCTAAAGAAATTGGATACGCTTACGCAAAAGTTTCAAATGATGAAATCAACGTTGGACGTTCTCCACAATTAGCGCAAGCACTTTCTGGTAAAGTGTCTGGTTTAGCGGTGTATAACGTGAACAACAGTGTTGATCCTCAAGTGAAAATTGTATTGCGTGGTTACCGTTCTTTGACTGGTAATAACGAAGCCTTGATTGTATTAGATGGTATGCAAACTACCTCTACTGTATTGTCTTTGATCAATCCTAATGACATCGAAAACGTAACAATCTTAAAAGGTGGTCAAGCGGCTGCTTTATATGGTTCTGCGGGTGTGAATGGTGCAATGATCATAACTACTAAGAAAGGTGCAAAAGGCAAATTAAAAGTAGCTTTCTCTAACGCTACTAACTTCGAACAAATTAGCTTCTTACCTCAATTCCAAGATCAATTCGGTTCTGGATCTCACTATGCAACATCTTATGGTGGTGCTGGTTACAAAACAGATTATTTAGAAAGAATGGCGGATAACTGGAGACCTTTTGAGAACCAACAATTTGGTGATGCTTTTGATGGTAAAGATCGTATTGTTGGTCGTGTTGCAGAATCTGGAGATAAATTAATTCTTCCTTATGCTGCTTTAGAAAATGCAAGAAGAAATTCATTTGATATGGGTGTTTCTACCAACAATCAAATAAGTTTTCAAGGTGGAGATGAAACAAGTACTTTCTACTTATCTGCAGAAAATCAAAAAATCAATGGTATCGTTCCTGGAGATAAGAGCGAAAGAACAGGTATCCGTTTAGCTGCTACTAAGAACTATAATAAGTTAACTGTAGGCTACAACGCATCTTACTCTCAAGCAAAATATGACAGAACGACTTCTGATTTTTATTACAATATCATGAATACTGCTGCGAACATTCCAGTAGATAGAATGAGAAATTGGAAAACAGATCAATTTGCAAATCCTAATGGATATTATAATGACTATTACCAAAACCCTTATTTTTCTGCTGATAACTACCGCACTTCATACCAAGATGCAAACATCTCTGGAACGATTGAATTAAATTATAAAGCAACAAGTTGGTTGAACTTTATGGAGCGTGCAGGTATCATGAACAACTCAAGAATTCAAAAATCTTGGACAGGTAAATTCATCTATACTGATTGGGCTAAAAACTCAGCATACGTTCCAGCTCCTTGGGATTGGGCAAATGATTATGATGGTATTGACCGTGCAGGTACAGATATCTTAGGTGCTGTAAGTGATTATTCTAGAACTGAGAATGTTTTGAACAATGAATTCCAGGCTCAAATGAATAAGGAATTAGGCAAGTTTTCAAATAAATTAGTTTTAGGTTATTCAACTTATCAAAGAAAAACAAAAGATATCTCTGTTGGATCTAGTTCAGTTGTTGTTCCTGATGTGTACAACGTATCTAATAGACAAGGTGAATTATCTGGTTCTGAATCTAATTCAACTGAAAGAAAATATGGTTACTATGCAGATTTAACATCTTCATTTAACAACTATTTGACTTTAGAAGGTATTTTCAGATATGACTATTCTTCTCGTTTCTACAAATCTGACCGTGATTTAAGTTTATTTGCATTCCCTTATTATGGTGTCTCTTTAGCTTTCCAAGCGACTGAAGCTTTCCCACAATTAAAAAGCTCGGTATTGAATGATGCTAAAGTACGTTTGTCTTACAATAAGAATGGTAATGACAACATGACTTTATATGGTTTAGATTTAACTTACCCTAACGCTTCTGGTTTCCCTTACGGAAATACAGTGGGTTTAACAGTAGGTAATACTTTGCCTGACAATGGATTAAAGCCTGAGTTTGTTACTTCTTATGAAGCAGGTACTGAATTGTCAATGTTTAACAACAGAGTTAATTTAGAATTAACAGCGTATAGTTCTCAATCTAAAGGTCAAGTAATCACTGTAAAAGTGCCTAACACCACTGGATTCAGTAACTTGTTAATCAATGTTGGTGAAACAAAGAACTGGGGTTATGAAGGAGATTTAAAAGTACAAGTGATCAGAAAAGGTGCTTTGAAATGGGATTTAGGTCTTAGATATTCATTCAACGACAACAAGGTTGTGAGCTTGTATCCTGGTATTAATCAATTCACAATGAGTGGTTACTCTTATGCATCTACCAACGTAGAAGTGGGTAAGAGCTTCCCATTGTTGAAATCATCAGGTTACTACTATAGCGCAACTGGTGCTAGAAGAGTAGATCCAACAACTGGATATCCTTTACAAAATACAGCGATGGTAGACAGAGGTAGTACTTTGGCGAAGCATATGGCTGGATTCAGTTCTAAGTTAGGTTACAAAAATTGGAACTTATCTATGAACTTAGAGTATCGTGGTGGAAACGTAATGTATTCTGGTATCGGTCGTGATATGACATTTACTGGTTCTGGTAAGTGGACAGAAAACAGAGCACCTCATGTATTCGAAAATTCTTACTACTTAGTGAATGGTGTTGAAACACCTAACACAAGCGTGAATGTACGTGAAGCTGAATATGGATTATGGGTAGACAACTATCGTTTTATTGCTGAGAACTTTGTAAACAAAGCTTGGTTTATCAAATTGAGAGATGTAAATCTTTCTTATAGTCTTCCAAATGCTTTAGTAGCTAAAACAAAGATCTTCAGTGGAGCGAATGTTTCAGTTTATGGTAGAAACTTATTTACAATTATTGATAGCAAAAACTTCTTTACAGATCCGGAGTTTAGCTTTACAACAGGAAACGGTATTGGTATTAACACATCATTACAAACTCCTCCAGTACGTCAATTTGGTTTCAACGTAAACTTTACATTCTAGTAATTAAATAAAAATGATTAAAACAAATTATATGAAACTTAAATCATACTTACTTGTTGCGGTTTCAGTTTTGGCATTTGTTGGTTGTAAAAAGGATTACTTGGATGTGAATACCAATCCTAACCAACTTACGTCAGCTACACCTAGTTTTGTATTAACTGGTGCCCTGAACACAACAACACAGAATTTAGTACTTGCCAATGAGACAGGTAGCTATTTCGCAGGTCAATGGACTCAATCAAATTCTTATATATTGAGTGCAACAACCTTCTCTTATAACATTACAAACAACGATTTCAATTATTGGGATGGTATGTACGATAACGCACAAGACTACCAATATGTAATTAACAATGCAGATGCTTCTGGACAACCTTATTTTAAAGGACCAGCAAAAATCATGAAAGCAATGTTATTTCAATACATCGTGGATATGTATGGTAATGCACCTTATACAGAAGCTTTCAAAGGAACTGCTGCTTTAGCGCCTGCTTTCGATGATCAAAAAGCAATCTACGCGAATTTGGTAACTTTATTAGATCAAGCTATCGCTGATATCAAAGGTTCTACTTTTGATCCTGCTTATGCTTCTTCTGATGTGGTGTTCAAGGGAAACGCAACCAACTGGATTAAATTAGCAAACTCAATGAAGTTGCGTATTTTAATGCACCAGTCTCGTGTACCTTCTTTACAATCTTATGTAAAGACCGAATTGAATAAAATCGCTGCTGATGCGACTGGTGTTCTAACAACCGATGCAGGTGTGAATCCAGGTTATATCGCTACAGATGGTAAAACGAATCCTTTGTACAATCGTTTTGGATACACTCCAGCGGGCGCAGCACAATCTTATGGCCGTTTCCCAAGAGTGACTAAAAACTTGTTTGATCAAATGGTCGCTACTGCAGATACCTTTAGAATAAAGCGTTTGTTGTATGCTGTTGGTGGTGAAAATGGTTCTACTCCAGGCGTAAGTGTAAAAACTGAAATCATTGCAAACTACAAGGCCGTTCCTTATGGTGTGTCTTCTGGTTATACTGCTCCTTCAACTTCAAATCTAGGACCAGCAATCATTGTAAAAGGTAAATTTGACGCTCCTTATATTTTGTTTACTGCGACAGAAGCACAATTCTTATTGTCTGAAGCGAAACAACGTTTTGGCGCTGAGGTTAATTTTACTGGAACAGCACAGTCTTACTATGAAGCAGGTGTGAAAGCCTCTTTCAAATTAGTAGGTTCAACTGATGCAGCTGCAACTGCATTGTTAACTAGTGGAAATCAAGATGCTGATTTTACAGCTTCGACAGATAAGTTAAAAGCAATTGCTACTCAAAAATGGATTGCTTTAACACATTATGCAGGTCTTGAATCTTGGACAGAATACAGAAGAACAAATCTTCCTGTCATTCCTCAAATGAATACAGTAACTGATCCAAACAAGCGTCCTTTACGTTTCTTCTACCCTGGAACTGAATTCGGTTCTAATGGTGCAAACGTAACTGCGCAAGGTGCAATTGACATTTTTGCAACTAAATTGTTCTGGGATATCGACTAATACTCGACATCAATTATATGAAAATGCCCTCCGGTTTCGGAGGGCATTTTTTTTACATTCCCGGTTGTGTGATTTTAAACTTTTCTTTCTCTTTTGCTTCATCAACCATTTGCTTCACCTGCTTTAATAGTAATTTTGCATCGTAAATAATACCATCTTTAATGGTATATGCGACACCTCCAGTTCTCTTCACCTCACCATTAGTATCTAATTCAATAGCGCCGGTGCCGTATAAAACTTGTAAATTTTTTAAAGGGTTTGCATTGACTAAAACTAGATCAGCTAACTTGCCTTGCTCAACGGTGCCTAAGTCTTTCTCTAGTCCTAATGCTTGTGCACCATATAATGTAGCAGAACGAATCACTTCTAAAGGATGAAATCCTGCTTCTCTTAATAATTCTAATTCTCTAACATAGCCAAAGCCATAAGTTTGATAAATAAAACCATTATCAGAACCAGCTGTCACCCTGCCGCCTCTATTTTTATATTCATTTATAAAAGTCATCCATAGGCGATAGTTTTGTTTCCATTCAACTTCCTGTTCTGTGCCCCAGTTGAACCAATAAGAACCATGTGCATTTCTGCTTGGTGCATAAAATCTCCAAAGAGAAGGGAGTGTATAGCTTTCGTGCCACTCTGCTCTTCTAGCTCTATGTAAATCTCTATTGGCATCATAAATATTGAAAGTAGGATCTAATGTAAAATCCATAGCGATCAAGTCATTCATTACCTTATTCCATTTTTCAGAATAAGGTGCCGCAGCTTGCTTCCATAACTTACCTGCATTTTCGAATCTAGTTTGTTCATTGGTATAATTATAGTCTGCAGGAAAATCTTGTATCGTTTTATTTTCAAATAAAGCTTCTGGTAATCCATACCAATGTTCCATACTGGTCATTCCTGCCTTTGCTGATTGTACTACATTCCATCTAGCAACATCTGTTTGTGCATGATGTGCACAAGACTTTAAGCCCAGTCTTTTATTTTCCTTAATTGCGGCTTCCATAATATCGGGTGCTGCACCAAAAAATTTAATACCATCTGCGCCATTTTTTGCGTTTTCATTTACCCATTCAATTGCATCGGCTGGGGTATTAATTGGTTTTTTAGAGCCCATTCCAAAAGCAGTATATGCAAGTATTCTTGGAGCAACAATTTGATTTTCTGCACTTCTTTTCTTTTCATTTAAAACCCATGCTAGACCATTTCCAGCCGACGGATCTCTAATGGTGGTAATGCCGTGGGCAAGCCAAAGTTTGTAAACATATTCTGCAGGAGTGCCTTGTTCTTTGCCTCCAATATGCGCATGCATATCGATAAACCCAGGGAGGGCATACATACCAGATGCGTCAATCTCTTTTCCGCCAGCCGCTAAAACTGGACGTCTTGAAGATTGAATTGGATTGCCTTCTGCACCAACAGTAATGATTCTTTGAATCCTATTTTTTTCAATGACAATATCTACTGGTCCAAAGGGTGGGGCACCGGTGCCATTGATTAGGGTCACACCTCTAATTATGAGTTGTGTATAAGGTCCTTGGCCTTCTTTTCTATCTGGTGCTGGTGTTATTTGAGCTTGAAGTAATTGACTCCAAGCAACAAGTGCCAACACTGTAAAAAGTTGAATTCTTTTTTTCATAAGTATAATTTATTTTACAACTTCTCCTTCAATGACTAATTCAGCTGGTAATTTTTGTCCCGCAAATTTTACGTTTACTTTTTTTCTGAATGCCCCAACAGCAGGTGAGGTATAAGTGACCTTGATACTTCCTTTTTGCCCTTTTAAAATTGGTTTCTGATCGTATTCTGGTTGGGTGCAACCGCATTCTGCATTAGCAAATTCTATTACAGCTGGTCTTGCATCATTATTGGTGTAAGTGAAGATGACAGACTTATGAACGCCTTTTGTCAGCTTCCCAAAATTATGTGCAGCTTTATCAAATTTAATGCCCGATTGAGCTGAACAAAATAATGCGGCAAGTGAAAAACAGAGGGTAAAAATGTACTTCATAGATATATTATTTATTATGGTAATTGGTTGAGCCAAAGTATCAAAATTGAAGCCCTGACCGTTAAATTCTGCTCTAAATTATTGAAATTTCAATAATTAACTGATTTTATCTCTTTCTTGATTTTTATTGCATTTTGACCCCTATTTTTGTTGCATGGAATCCAATTTAGAAGCTGTATCTAATCAGGATATGCTTTCGTTTGAAGCATTTCGAAAAACTGTTTTAGAGGACTACCGAACTGCACTTGCAAGTAGAGAAGTGAGTTTGTTGGGTAGACGTGAAGTATTGACGGGGAAGGCCAAATTTGGCATATTTGGCGATGGTAAAGAAATCGCTCAAGTTGCGCTTGCAAAATTTTTTCAAAAAGGTGATTTTAGAAGTGGCTATTATCGTGATCAAACATTGATGTTTGCATTAGGCACATCTAATGTGGTTGATTATTTTGCTCAATTGTATGCAGACGTAGAAAATGATCCATATAGTGGAGGTCGAAACATGAACTCGCATTTTAGCACTCCATTTGTCAATGAACAAGGAGATTGGTTACCACTTGCAGAGCGTTTGAATGTATCCTCAGATATTGCACCCACTGCAGGACAAATGGTGAGAGGACTTGGATTGGCCCTTGGCTCTAAATTTTTTAGAAATGCAAATTCCAATCCTGCATTTGCTGGATTAACCAATGAAGGGAATGAAGTTTGTTTTTGTACCATAGGAGATGCAAGTACATCCGAAGGACATTTTTGGGAAACCATCAATGCAGCAGGTGTATTACAAGTTCCATTGGCGGTAATTGTATATGACGACGGGTATGGTATTTCTGTACCAACAGAATTACAAACGACCAAAGGTTCTATATCAGAAGTATTGGCTGGATTTGAAAAAAAACCCGGTACCAATGGGATTAAAATTTTTACAGTCAATGGATGGGATTATGCTGCACTATGCGAAACCTTTGAAGAAGGGATTGCCTACACGCGCGCAACCCATACACCTGTTGTATTTCATGTAAAAGAAGTCACACAGCCGCAAGGTCATTCCACAAGTGGAAGCCATGAAAGGTATAAATCTGCAGAAAGATTAGAGTGGGAAAGAAACTGGGATTGTAATAAACAAATGCGTGCTTGGTTGATCTTGAATGAACTGGCTACTGCAGAGTCATTAGATCAATTAGAGTCAGAAGTAAAACAAGATGTTCGAGATAAGAAACAAGCTGCATGGGATCAATATATTTCTCCGATTAAATCAAAAATTCAAGCAGCAGCTGATTTGGTATTTGCTGGATTAGCCCAGGATACGCCACAGTATCGCATGATGCAAGAATTGGTTGCAAACAAAGAGCCTTTAAAGAGAGACCTCTTTAGAGTTTTAAATATCGTGTTGGAGCAGGTGCCATCGCATCCTAATGCAAAAGCAATTAGTGCTTTATTAGCGGATTATTATAAACAGCAAGCGCCTTATTATAGCAAGTATTTATACAACGAGGGGCCAAAGAGTGCATTGAATGTACCAGTGGTTCCAGCGGTAATGGATGCAAATCCAAAACAGTTAAATGGGTACGAAGTTTTGAATCAATATTTCGATCACTTATTTGCAAATAATCCTAAAGTGGTTGCTTTTGGCGAAGACTTAGGAAATATTGGAGACGTGAATCAAGGTTTTGCGGGATTGCAAGCCAAGTATGGAGAAAATAGAATTTTTGATACAGGCATTAGAGAACAAACCATTATGGGGCAAGCGCATGGTTTAGCCATGAGAGGATTAAGACCAATTGCTGAAATTCAATACCTAGATTATTTAATGTATGGGATACAAACATTGAGCGACGACGTTGCAACCTTACATTACAGATCTGTGGGCAGACAAAGCAGTCCAGTCATTATAAGAACAAGAGGGCATAGATTAGAAGGGATATTCCATAGTGGTTCACCAATGGGCATGATCGTTCATGCCTTAAGAGGCATGTTTGTTTGCGTTCCAAGAAACATGGTGCAAGCAGTGGGTATGTACAATACATTATTACAAGGCAACGATCCTGCATTATTGATAGAGTGTTTAAATGGCTATCGATTAAAAGAATCAGTACCATCGAATATCAACGAATTTACTGTGCCATTGGGAATGCCTGAGATTATAAGAGCAGGTGAAGACATCACCCTTGTGACTTATGGTTCTACTTTAAGAATTGTAGAAGATGCAGCGATACGTTTAGCAGCAATGGGAATCGATTGCGAAGTCATAGATGTACAAACCCTTTTACCTTTTGACATCAATCATCAAATTGTTACCTCTCTTAAAAAAACCAATCGAATTTTATTTGTGGACGAAGATGTCCCTGGAGGTGCTACTGCATATATGTATCAACAAGTGATCGAAATTCAAGGAGGATATAAATGGTTAGATGCAAGTGCAAGAACTTTAACTGCTAAAGCACATCGTCCAGCATATGCAAGTGATGGAGACTATTTCTCTAAACCAAATACCGAAGAAGTAATTCAGGTGGTGAAGGAAATGATAGCAGAGTAAAGGATTGCGGAATAAAATTTTTGATTCAATAGCCTTCTAATAACCTTCTAGCTGTTCCGTATAACTTAAAGAGCCTAATCTAACCCTTAATGGAATTTTAGTTTTCTTTTCCAATGCTCTTTCTTGATTGCAAAAAAATCCTGTTTGCGTGGTGTAGTAATTTGGCGCAATTTTATTTTGAATGGAATAGGATGTTTTAGAAATATTTGTAACTAAAGGTGTTGTCGATTTTTTTTCTATTTTCCAATACTCTTTTGCATTTTTTACATTCAATTTTTGCGCAGAGATGGTCTGCGCAAAAATGAAACATAATATAGTGATTGCAGTTTTCGTAGTCGTTGAATTTATCCCATATTGTGAAATACCTTATTCACGTCTTCATCTTCCTCTAATCTTTCAATCAATTTACTAATATCTTCTGCTTGTTCATCTGTTACAGGTACAGTGGTACTTGGGATCCACTCTAGCTCTGATGAAATCGCAGTGATATTTTTTTCTTCCAATGCTTTTTGTAAGCTACCAAAGTCGGTGAAAGCACATCTTAAAACAATAATTGGATTGCCATTATCGTCATTGCTTTCTCCTAATTCATCTAAACCATGGTCAATTAATTCTAATTCCAAATCATCCATCACCAATCCTTCTGGGTTCAATTTAAATACACCCATTTTTTTAAATTGAAAACTTACGCTTCCGCTATTGCCCATCGCACCATTGCCTTTATTAAAATGACTCTTTACATTGGCAACAGTTCTTACATGATTGTCGGTTGCTGTTTCTACTAATATTGCCACGCCATGGGGCGCATAGCCCTCGTATAAAATTTCTTCATAGTTTGATGTATCTTTTCCCATGGCTCTTTTAATAGCTGCTTCTACTCTGTCCTTAGGCATGCCCACACTTCGGGCATTCTGATAACACCTTCTTAAAGCAGGATTGTCGTCTGGGTTAGGACCACTTGCTTTCACTGCTATGACAATTTCCTTACCAATGCGCGTAAACTGCTTTGCCATACGATCAAAGCGTTTAAACATGGTCGCTTTTCTTACTTCAAATATTCTTCCCATAATTGTTCTTTTAAGTGTGTAAAAATAACACAAAAAAAATAGTCCCGAAAGTCGGGACTATTTTAATTTAAATATAAATGAGATTAATCATTCAATTTACTTGTCTTCTTACTATAAAAGAAGTAAACAAATAAACCTAAAATCATCCAAATAAAGGCTACTTTAAGGGTTTGCATGTCTAGCGCGAAAATCATTGCCAAACAAATCACAGCACCTAAGATAGGTACCAATGGCACCAATGGTGTTTTGAATGGACGCTCCATTTCTGGTGATTTACGTCTTAAGATCCAAATACCTAAGCTTACCAATACGAAAGCAAATAAGGTACCAAAACTTGTCAAATCACCTGCAACGCTTCCTGGAACGAAAGCAGCAAATAGACCAACAAATACAAATAGGATCCAGTTTGATTTATAAGGCGTTTGGTATTTAGGGTGTAAATCGCCAAATGCTTTTGGCAATAAACCATCCTTACTCATTGAATAAAAAATACGGCTTTGTCCCATTAACATCACTAAGATCACAGATGAGAAACCAGCTAAAATTGCAATGGTCACGGCTGTGGCTAACCAGCCATATCCTGTCATATAAGTTGAAATAGCATAAGCCACAGATGCTTCTCTTCCTTTTTCTGGATCCACAAAATCTGTCCAAGGTGCAACACCTGTTAACACGTGGCCAAATAAGACATAGAGAATAGTACAAACCACTAAAGATCCTAAGATACCAATTGGCATATCTCTTTTTGGATTCTTAGCTTCTTGCGCAGCAGTTGAAACGGCATCAAAACCAATGAAGGCAAAGAATACAATGGCAGCTCCACCGAGTACGCCACCCCATCCATGCTTAAATGCACCAGAATAATCTGCAATCACTTTGCCAGCACTATCTGTCACAGCAGCTTGACCAGCAGGGATCAAATATGGTGTGTGATTCTCTGGCTTAATAAACTGCCAACCTACAGCAATGAATATGATCACAATGGCTACTTTAATGAATACAATAATTGCATTCACAATAGCAGATTCTTGGGAACCTTTGATCAATAATAATGTTAAAGCTAAAAGGATAATTAATGCAGGGGCATTCATGATACCAGAGTGTGCCACACCCATGCTATCCGTGAAGCTTTCAAAAGGACTATGGCTCCATTCATAAGGGATGGCGCCTCCCGTCAGCTTATTGAGGTATTCGCTCCAAGCGATAGAAACTGTAGCAGCTCCTAAAGCATATTCCATAATTAAAGCCCAGCCAATAATCCAAGCAACTAATTCACCCATAGTCACATAAGAATAAGCATAAGCACTACCTGCAATAGGGATCATAGCAGCAAATTCTGCATAACATAAGCCTGCAAAAGCACAGCCTACAGCTGCAATGATAAAGGAAATTGTAACCGCAGGTCCGGCCGCTTGACCAGCTGCCGCTGCTGTTCTTACAAATAAACCAGCACCAATAATGGCACCAATGCCTAGTGCAATTAGATTACCAGCGCCTAAAGTGCGTTTTAATCCTTTTCCACCATCATCCGCCTGTGATAACATGGCAGATAAATCTTTCTTTCTAAATAAACTCATAATATAATTGGTTTCTATTTAAGTTGAAAAGTAACATTTTTTTCGCAATTATGGAGCTCTTTTTGATAAAAAAAAGGGCCAACTCAAATTTAATGGACGCCTATTTTTTTAGAACTTATGTGTTATATTGCAGCACTAAGCATCCTATGAAAAAATCGAACAAACTAACGGTATACATTGTCATCGCTATGGTGGCAGGTGCCATTTTGGGCTACTTTATTCATGAAAGTAAAGACCAAGCAACCATTGATGGTTTTGCCAAAAATATCAAACTATTGACCACCATCTTTTTAAGATTGGTTCAAATGATTATTGCACCATTGGTGTTTACAACATTGGTAGTAGGGATTGCAAAATTGGGCGATCTTAAAACAGTTGGACGTGTCGGCGGCAAGGCCTTATTGTGGTTTTTGTCAGCCTCTTTAATTAGTTTATTGATTGGCTTGATCCTGGTAAATATATTGAAGCCAGGTGAAGGATTGGATTTAACGGTTGGGGATAGTTCTGGTGTGAAAGATTTAATGGGTAAGACCCAGTCTTTTAGTGTGATAAATTTTGTGGAGCACGTATTTCCAAAGAGCATGTTCGAAGCCATGGCCACGAATGAAATTTTACAAATCGTGATCTTTAGTATCTTTTTTGGTGTTGCTGCTGCTGCCATTGGAGAACCTGCAAAAGGATTTATTAAAGCATTGGATACGGTCGCGCATATCATTTTAAAAATGGTTGGTTATGTGATGAACTTTGCGCCTTTGGGTGTTTTTGGTGCTATTGCAGCAGTCATTGCAACAAAGGGGTTAACCATATTTTTATTTTATGGTAAATATTTATTGTATTTCTTAGTAGGCATAGGCACGCTGTGGGTGGTGCTATTAGGTGTTGGCTATTTAATTTTAAGGCATCGTGTGCCTTCTTTGTTAAAACATATTACCACACCTTTGGTGATTGCATTTAGTACTACAAGTAGTGAGGCTGTATTTCCAAAACTAACCGAAGAGTTAGAGCGTTTTGGATGTAAGGATAAAATTGTTTCATTCATTTTGCCTTTGGGTTATTCCTTCAACTTAGATGGTAGTATGATGTATATGACTTTTGCGAGTATGGCCATTGCGCAAGCATATGGTATTCATTTAGATGTGGGAACGCAATTGACTATGTTGGTGGTGTTGATGTTAACGAGCAAGGGTATTGCAGGGGTTCCAAGAGCTTCTTTGGTGGTAGTTACAGCAACTTGCGCGATGTTCAATATTCCACCAGAAGGCATTGCATTAATATTACCGATTGATCATTTTTGTGACATGTTCCGCTCTGCAACTAATGTATTGGGCAATAGTTTAGCGACAACTGCAGTAAGCAAATGGGAAGGGGAATTAACAGAACCACAACAAGTATAATTTTATATCGACTAGCATGATCACATTATTAGAAGCATTTCATTGGAGTCAATTATTACAGCCTCAATTTTATATTGAGCATGGTGGATTATGGCTGCTTTTATTAGTGGTTTTTGCAGAGACTGGATTGTTTGCTGGATTCTTTTTGCCGGGGGATAGTTTATTGTTTGTAGCAGGCATTTATTGTGCACCATTGGCTGCAGAAATTTATGCTTCCGATAATCAATGGGTCAATTTATGCATACTTTTTATATTTATTTCTACCGCAGGTATTCTCGGTAATTATGTGGGCTATGTCTTTGGCAACAAAGTTGGTCCAACCATGTTTGATTGGAAAGAAAATCTCTTTTTCAAGAAAAAATATTTGGTCCAAGCCGAAGATTTTTATCAAAAACATGGCGGAAGAGCGATTGTAATTGCAAGGTTCATTCCAATTATAAGAACATTTGGTCCAATTGTAGCAGGCATTGTGAAAATGGATAAAGCAAAGTTCATGTATTATAATATCATCGGCTGTTTAGCATGGGTAGGAAGTATGTTGTGTGCTGGGTATTTTTTACAGTCTTGGATTTTGACTCGTTTTAATTTTGATTTGAAAAATCATTTAGAAGTAATTGTATTAGGTATTGTTGGTGTCACTACATTGCCAGTGATCATTAATGTAATTTCACATCGTGTTAAAAAAGCGTAGACCATAAATTCACTCACATGAACAATAAGCAAATTGGACTTTTTTCTTTGCCTGTATTTGTAGCTGCATTGGGCTATTTTGTTGATGTTTACGATTTACTATTATTCACTATTGTTCGTCAGCCAAGTGTGCTTGCAGTTGGATCCTCATTAGAAACTATCCTTGTAGATAGTGCGCATATCATTAACTGGCAAATGTCAGGCTTATTAATTGGAGGTATTTTGTGGGGCGTCGTTGGAGATAAGTTAGGCAGACTTAAAGTATTGTTTGGTTCTATCCTTTTATACTCTGTAGCAAATATTGTTACTGGTTATGTGCAAACAGTAGACCAGTATGCTTATTGCAGATTCATTGGTGGCATTGGTCTTGCTGGCGAATTAGGAGCAGGTATTACTTTGGTGTCCGAAATGTTACCAAAAAATAAGAGAGGACTCGGTACTTCTATGGTGGCGGGGATTGGTTTATCTGGCGCTGTATTTGCTTATTTTACATTTAAGTATACACAGGATTGGAGACTATGTTATAAAATAGGAGGTGGATTAGGTTTCTTTTTATTGATCTTACGTGTGCGTGTTGCTGAGTCCTTTATGTTTGAGTCTGTTAAATTAAGCAATGCTGTGAAGGGTAATTTCTTTATGTTTTTTACATCCTACAAAAGGTTTTCAAAATACATCAAAGCCATTTTGATTGGTTTGCCAACTTGGTTTGTAATTGGTGTTATGGTGAACTACAGTAATAAGTTTGCAACTGGTTTGTATGGAGATAATTTAATTGATTCAGGCAAGTCTGTCATGTTTGCATATATAGGTATTGCAGTTGGAGACTTATTAATTGGATGGGTAAGTCAATATTTTAAAAGCAGAAAAAAAGCCTTGTTTTTATTTTATGTACTCAGTATAGTAGGGATGGTTTTATTCTTTAGCGCCTTCAACAATAGCGATAGTAGGATGTATGCCATATGCGCTTTCTTAGGCTTTAGCACTGGTTATTGGGCCATCTTTAATCAAATGGCAGCAGAACAGTTTGGCACCAATTTAAGAGCCACTGCCGCAACCACTATCCCAAACATGGTCCGAGGCGCTTTGCCACTTATAAATTTTCTATTTTTAGACATTTTACAGAAGTCAATGGGTTGGACGATTGTGCAAAGTGGCATTGTTACAGGTTGTATTGTAATGGGTGTCACCATGCTTGCGTTTGTTTTTACAGAAGAAACCTACCATAAGGATTTAGATTTCATAGAGCAGGATCATCCTTTACCTTAATGTATATTTTCATAAATAGCAATAGTTTAAATTACTAAGCACTATGCGCCTATTATTCATCCGTTTTTCTTCTATAGGCGATATTGTATTCACCACGCCTGCTATTCGTTGCGCTAAGCAGCAAATACCAGGGGTAGAGCTCCATTTTTTAACCAAGGCTTCTATGAAAGCGGTTACTGAGGCCAATCCATATATCGATCATTTCCATTATTTCGATAAAGACCTAAATGCCACCATCAAGAATTTAAAAGCATATCAATTTGATTATATCATTGACCTCCATAAAAATTTAAGGACTTTCCAAATTCAAAAAGCGTTGGGGGTGCCTAGTTTATCCTATCAAAAACTAAGTCTTCAAAAATTATTATTGACCAAATTACATTTGAACTATATGCCTGTTAGACATATAGTAGATCGTTCGCTGGATACTTTATCGGCTTTAGGTGTGGTGAATGATGGAAAAGGCTTGGATTATTTTATTCCTAAAGAAGCTTCACTTCCATCCAACGCATTGCCTGCAGCCTTTCAGTCTGGCTATATCGCTTTGGTTATTGGTGCTTCTTATGCTAGTAAAAAATTACCAGTTACATCACTGCAAGCACTTTGTCATAAAATACCTTATCCAATCGTACTTATTGGAGGCAAAGAAGATCAAGAACAAGGTGCAGCGATTGAAGCAATCAATCCAATTAAAATTTTCAATGCTTGCGGAAAATTTAATTTGCATACATCTGCATTATTGGTAAAGCAATCAAGGACAGTCATTTCACATGACACTGGTTTTTTATACATTGCTTGCGCCTTTCATAAAAAGACCGTGGCTATATGGGGTGCTACTTCTCCCGCTTTACAAGTGGAACCTTATTATCCTGCTGAGGCAGATTCATCCAAACAAAATGAATGGTATTATAATTCGATTGTGCCTAATTTGCCATGCCAACCTTGTTCTAATTATGGCACCAAACAATGTCCACAAGGACATTTTGCTTGCATGAAAAAACAAGATTTGCAATCCATTGCAGATAAAGCAATTGCCTACTTTAAAGAAACGATGGATTAAGCATTATTAAGTCTTCACCTACTTAAATAAATAAAGCCTCGCAATGCGAGGCTTTATTTATTTTGATGCATCTAAAAGATTACAAAGTTTTTAATACGTCGTTCATGCTTCTAACTGCATCTGCACTCTTATTGAATGCTGCTTGCTCGTCTGCAGATAAATCCATGTCAACAATCTTTTCCCATCCATTCTTGCCAATCACTACAGGCACGCCTAAACAAATATCGCTTTGACCGTACTCTCCGTTTAAGCTTACGCAACAAGTGAATAATTTCTTTTCGTCACGTACGATGCTTTCCACCAATGCAGCTCCTGCAGCACCTGGTGCATACCAAGCAGAAGTGCCAAGCAATTTAGTTAAAGTTGCACCACCCACCATGGTATCATTAATCACTTGTTGTTGTTGTTCTTCGTTCAAGAATTTTGTTACTGGAATGCTATTCCAAGTAGCGTGTTTTACCAATGGAATCATAGTGGTATCACCGTGTCCACCAACTACAATGGCATTTAAGTCTGCAGGACTGCAGTTTAAATGTGCACTCAATTGATATTTGAATCTAGCACTATCCAATGTACCGCCCATGCCAATGATTCTATGTTTAGGTAAACCTGTAGACTGCAATGCTAAATAAGTCATTGTATCCATTGGGTTACTAATTACAATGATGATTGCATTTGGAGAATGCTTTAAAATATTTTCACAAACACCTTTTACGATACCTGCGTTTGTGCCAATTAATTCTTCTCTTGTCATGCCTGGTTTACGTGGTAAGCCAGAAGTGATCACCACTACATCAGAGTTCGCTGTTTTGGTATAGTCATTGGTAGATCCAATAATGCGCGTATCAAAACCTAATAATGCAGCTGTCTGCATCATGTCCTGCGCCTTGCCTTCTGCAAAACCTTCTTTAATGTCTAATAATACTAATTCAGAAGCCAATTCTTTACGTGCAATATTATCTGCACATGTTGCTCCAACAGCACCAGCACCAACAACTGTAATTTTCATATATTTTAATTTTAAGTTTTGATTAGATTTAATCGGGACAAAGTTAGTTATTTGCCTCCTATTATCTTGAGTAATTCAGGTACTTTTACGCCTTGTTCATATACTTTTAATAACTGGCCATTCGCATACAATGCTACGAAAGGTGTCATACGAGGTCTAAAGAATACCGGGATAGAAAACTCTGGGTCTCTACCCACGATCACATTGGATTGCTTATCTAAACCATATTTAATTGCAAAGGCTTTAATATCAGCCATTTCCTTGTAACTATTCCAAATAAAGAATACGGACTTAAACTTGTCTGCATTTTTTGTTAATTCAGCTGCTTCGTCTTGGCAATGAGAACAGTCAGGGCTAAAAATGATGATGCAAGTATATTTGGTCTTTGGAATTTGAGTACTGTTAAACGACTTGCCTGTGGTCAAATTCAGGGTAAATTTCGGGATATTTTTATCTTTTAAGAAAGGCGCATTGGGATCAATATTTCCTTGAGCCATTAAAGTCATTGAAGCAAATAAGCTTAAAATGAATAAGCTAAAAAGGGTAGTTACTTTTTTCATAATTTATTTTTTTTGTGCCATCATACGCATGGCTTTTGCGTCCTGTAAAAATCCAGAAGCAAAGATGAAATTGTTTAATAATTTATTTTGGCTAAAGATGATATCTTGGTTACTGCCTTCCCATTCTTTTTTTCCTTTATGTAAGTAGATAATGTATTCGCCAATTTCCATTACACTATTCATATCATGGGTGACAACAAGCGTAGTAATATTAAATTCCTTTGTTAGATCTTGGATTAAATGATCTATCACAATGGAAGTCTGAGGATCTAAACCAGAATTGGGTTCATCGCAGAACAAATATTTTGGTTCTAATACGAGCGCCCTTGCTAATCCAACACGCTTTTTCATTCCACCACTAATTTCCGCAGGAAACTTTTCGTTAACACCTGTTAATTGAACACGTGCTAAAATTTGATTGACTTTGACTATTTTTTCGGCTTCATCTAAATCACTAAACATGTCCAATGGAAATTTGACATTTTCTTGGACCGTCATAGAATCAAATAAGGCGTTGCCTTGGAATAACATCCCAATACTGGTTCTTAATGACTTTTTTTGAGCTTTATTTAAAGTAGTAAAATCAGCATTGTCAAATAAGACTTTACCCTGGTCTGCTTGGATTAAATCTACAATACATTTAACTAAAACTGTTTTACCACTACCACTGGCCCCAATAATCAGATTACACATACCAGGTTTAAACTGCGCACTTACATCGTCGATAATTTTTTTATCTCCAAATGCTTTGTTGATATGCTGAATTTCAATCATGAGGCTACAAAGGTACTTGTAAAGATAATAGGTCCTCAAACTGATCCGCTCTACTAATTAGTTTTGCTTCACCATGTTGAAACAATACTTGGGCGGGCTTGAATCTTGCATTGTAATTGCTGGCCATTTCGTACCCATAGGCACCTGCGTTGTAAAATACCAATAAATCACCTTCTGTAATAGAAGGGATCGCTCTATCCCAGGCAAAAGTATCCGTCTCACAAATATTACCAACCACTGCATATTGCTTTGGTGGATTGTCTGGACTAGAAAGATTATCGATATGATGGTAGGCATCATAAAACATTGGACGAATTAGGTGGTTCAATCCTGTATTTAAGCCTGCGAAAATAAACGCTCCCGAAGTTTTTAATACATTGACTTTGGCAATAAAAAATCCAGCTTCGCTCACCATGTATTTACCTGGTTCAAACCAAGCAGTAAAATTGCGTCCAAACTTTTCAGACAGTTGCTTCATCACCTTGTTCACTTCTGCTCCTAATAAAGCCATATCTGTGCCTTGTTCATCTGGTGCATAAGGCACTTTGAATCCACCACCAAAATCTAGTACTTCCACAGTTGGGAAATGGGGGAGTAGGGTGTCAAACACTTCTGCAGATTTCATGAAAACGGCCACGTCTTTAATTTCACTTCCAGTGTGGATATGTAAAGTGTGAATATGGATCTTATATTTTTCTTGAATGGATTTTAATGCATCTAATTGTGTTAGGGGGATTCCAAACTTACTTTTAGTATGACCAGTTGATATTTTCAAATTACCACCTGCCATCACATCTGGTCTTATGCGCACTCCAATGGCTTTTGTAGCACCAAACTTTTGACCAAATTTTTCTAAGTTAGATAAGCTGTCAATATTTACATTCACTCCTAATTCAATAGCAGTGCTTATTTCATCAAAATCCACACTATTGCTTGTATACAAAATATTGTTTGGCAAAAAACCAACATACAATGCCAGTTTCACTTCATTGATGGAACTACAATCGATATTGCAGCCCATTTCTTTAATCACTTTTAAAATATGGATATTCGTCAATGCTTTACATGCGTAAAAAAATTTCGTTTGAGTAGCCTCAAAATGCGCTTGTAAATTTTGATATTGTTGTTCAATTTTTTCTGCATGGTACACATACAATGGTGTACCAAATTTTTCTGCAGCAGCATTTAAAGAAGAATAAGTAAGACTTGCGTTCATGCTATAAAGATACGGCCAGAACTAGGTTCTGGCCGTATCAAAGTGCAATATTTTTATGAAAATCCATGAAATGGAGGGCGTCAAATATTTACGCTACTGGACTTTCAGGATTGTAATCTTCTTCGTTTGATTCCGCGGTAAAATCTCCAGTTTCTGATTCAGTATTAGGCGTATCTGCTTGTTCGTTTTCTTCGGCTAAAGCTTCAGTTGTTTGCTCAAAAACACTATTGTCTGTAAAATCTTCTGGTTTAATTACGGTCGCTTCTACAATCTGGTCTGCCAAGACTTCCTTAATCTTTGGCAAGTCATCGGTAGAGTTAATACCAAAATAATCCATGAAGTTTCTAGAAGTAGAATAGATCAATGGTTTGCCTGGAAGCAATTCATTACGACCACTAATTACGATCAATTCCTTCTCCAATAACTTTTGCATAGAATAGTCGCTGTTCACACCTCTAATGGCTTCCACTTCTCCTTTTGTAATAGGTTGCTTGTAAGCGATGATGGCCAATGACTCCAATGCTGCATTGGATAAACGCTTCAAAAACTTATCGCCATTCAATTGTGCAATGGTGCTGTGGAAACTAGGCTTGGTTAAAAACTGCCATCCGCCACCGCTTTGCTTTAATTCAAATGGATAGTATTCTGTGCTATATTTTTCTTGGATTCCTTCCAAAGCAGCTTCAACTTGTTCAAGTGAAATGCGTTCTTCTAGGAAACCAAAAGCAGTATTGATTAATTCTGTGATATCATTCGCATTCAATGCTTTATCACTTGCAAAAACCAAGGCTTCGATATGCGGGATGATTTGACTTATTTCCATAATACTTTTGCTTATCCGTTTAATGCAGCTGCACCACTTACGATCTCTGTTAATTCAGTCGTAATAGCAGCTTGTCTTGCACGGTTATAAGATATTTTCAATGATTTCAACAATTCGTTGGCGTTTTCACTTGCTTTATCCATCGCAGTCATTCTAGCGCCATGCTCACTTGCATTGGCATCTAAAACAGCTTTGAATAATTGGGTGTTCAATATTTTAGGCATCAATTCTGCCACTAAAACTTCCTTTTGTGGTTCAAAAATGAAATCTGTTTTTTTAGCATTCGCCTTCTTTACCATTTTTGGAATAGGTAAGAATGGCTCTGATTTAAATTCTTGTGTTGCAGCATTTTTAAATTCACTGTACACAATCTCTATGGCGTCAAACTCTTTGTTTTCAAAGGCTTTCATGGCAGCTTTAGCAGCAGCTTGAACCGTCTCGAATTTCAAGTTTAAGAAAATATCTTTGAAATCTGCATTCGTGTTATATCCTAGTTTACTTAAACTCTCATATCCTTTTTTACCAATGTTCCAGATGGTAACTTTTTGTGTAGGATATTTTTCGGCGATGGTAGCACGTGTCATTTTTACCAAATTAGCATTGTATCCACCACACAATCCACGATCAGATGTTACTACAATAAACAATACATTGTTCACTGTACGTTGTTCTGCTAGGGCCAAATTCATATCCCCCTCCAAGCTACTAATGATATTGCTTAACATGTCTTGCAGTTTGCGCGCATAAGGTCTCATTTGGGTAATGGCATCTTGTGCACGACGTAATTTTGCAGCACTCACCATCTTCATCGCTTT
>JACCEC012617215.1_pt1 | contig 23529 bp, 20 predicted proteins | sample 7450121 | NCBI WGS metagenome assembly JACCEC01 (sample SAMN15323455, study PRJNA562643) | freshwater metagenome | isolation source: river surface water | place: USA:Blue River Watershed | collected 2017-08-18 | reverse complement strand
TTGCCTTTTCAGGGGGGTACAACAGCGGCGGTACGCACTATTACGATGACATTGTCGTTTGGGACGACCAAGGCACCACATTCAACAGTTTCCCCCTCGGACCCAGGCGTATTTCTACCCTGGTTCCCAACGCTGATGGTGACCTCGCGCAGTTCACGCCCAAGACCGGTACCAGCCACTTTGCAATGGTCAATGGCGGTTACAGCTCGACCAATTATGTGAGCGATAGCGGCACCGGCAATGTGGACTTGTACAAGTTCCCATCATTGGCTTACAGCCCGACCAGCATCAATGCAGTGGTGGGCAACTATTACGGTCAAAACACTGGGGCTGGCTCTACCAACCTAATCCCCAAGGTCAAGACCTCGGGTACCACGGCCTCAGGTACTACGCTCACCATGACGGTGGGGACTAACTCCCTGCTGCAAAGCGGTTTCACTACCGATGCCGGAGGCTCCTCCTGGACATCTTCCGCCGTGAACGCGATGCAGATTGGCATGGGAGATTGAGATGACGGTCCAACACACCTACCTGTATTCGGAGGTGGTGGCCGACTGGAACGCATCAGCGGCTAATGCACAGCACACTTACCTGCACTCTGAGGTCATCGCTGCTATTGGCAGCGGTCCGGCAACGGCCACGACGATCAAGCTATACGCTGAGGTAATCCACGCGGTGGACGCCATCACGCCCTCAGCCAATGTTCCGATTTTGATCGCCTGCACCTAAGGCTACCGGATTCTTTTAGCGATATTTAACCAGCCCTCCTGGAATGACTGGGGGGTCAATTTTGGGAAGAACTGTATGCCTGAACCAACAAGCTCGGGAGTGGCCAGCGCTGCTGCCGCCTACAAAGCCATTGGTGGTGCCGCTGGAGCTGCTGTCGGGGGAGCAACCCTTGCGGCAGTTGTTGTGATGCTCATGACTCCGCCCAGATCCATTCGGGAATGGACGGTTGGATTGATCAGTACCGTCGTTTCTAGTATCTGTGGGGGCGCAGTCACCGTCGAATATTTCCAGCTGCATCACTGGGCGTTTTCAACGATTGGTCTGTATGCAATGGGAGGAGTGATATTTGCCTGCGGCTTGCCTGGCTGGGCGATGGTGCGCTGGTTGTTCAATTTCATTGATCAACGGCGAGATGCCTCTATTGACCAAGTAGTCAAGGACATGAAGGAGCTGCTGTGATTCCTGCAGAGTTCATCATGCATCTGACAAACCCTGCGTTGGAGTCTCAGCGCAAGGTAGGAGTACCGGCAAGTATCACGCTTGCTCAAGCGGCTATTGAGTCTGCCTGGGGCGAGTCAAGGCTTGCCAAGTCTGGTAACAACCTGTTTGGTATAAAAGCAGACAGTCGTTGGCACGGGGATATTTTGACTCTGAACACTAAGGAGTTCATCAAAGGTCAATGGGTCGTAATACCCGCTCAGTGGCGTAAGTATATGAGTTGGCAAGAGAGCATCGACGATCACTCACGCTTCTTGCGCCAGAACCCGCGCTATCAGTCCTGCTTCCTCTGCCAAACGGTGGAAGCATTTGTGCGTGCATTGGTCAAGGCTGGCTATGCAACCGATCCAGTCTATGCAGAGAAATTGATGTCTCTAATTTCACAGCACAAGCTCGATCAATTGACCAAAGGTGCACCATGAATTGGCTTTGCAAATTCTTTTTTGCCAATTGGTCGCATTTGTTAGACGCAGTTTTTTTGTCGATTGCCATGTTCATTGGCTTTCAAATTGGCGAATCGAAAGTTAAGCGGAATTGGGACGAGGAGCGCCTAAGAAATTCAGTGCTTCAAGCAAAACGAGAGCAACACACTGAGGAAGTGCACCGTTCACAAACATTAATCAATCACCAGATTTCAAATGAGATCATTCAAAAATCCAAAACTCTGGCTGATCGCGGGTCTTTCACTGATGAGCGCCGGATGTGCAACCTCGAATCATCCGGCATCTTTGGTCTGCCCTCAGTTCCCTCAGCTCCCTCAAGAACTGAAGCTCCCCCCCCCAACAATGTATCTTCTGCCAGCAGAGATCCAGCAGAGGTAAGTTGCTCTCAGTTAATCCAAGATGCCGCGCAAACTACGCTAATGCTGATTGAGTTACAGCGGTGGTTTGCGCTTCAGTCGGAAGCTTTTAAATGATGAATGCCCTCAGTCGCCACATTAGGCTGCTGGGGGCTTTTTTCATTTCAGCGCTTCACGCACTTTTAGGGCCAACTCCACTACTTTGGGGTCATTGCCTGACTTTGTGACCGCCATCTCCAGAACGGACTCGATTGCCGTTTTCATGGTTGGGCTGTATGTCACATTCCTTAGCTTGGCCATTCGTGTGCATTCTTCCTTGGCCAGCTTGATGAGTCCGTTGATGGTTGTCGTGGTGGTCATTAGCTTGCATTCGGCGTTGTTTTCGTTTTTTCAGAAGACCACTGTTCTGGGTGTTACGTCAAATTGCATCTCCCCTTGACCGACCACACCTACGGTGTAATTTCCCGACTAATTTAGTGGGAATAACGGCGGCCGCTGAGGCTTTCAAATTCTCCAGCTGTCCAGGCTCACGCCTTGAGCCCCACCATTCCTACATTCAGCCTTTGTCAGTCTGCCCTATGGTCTAGGGTGGCATTTCGGGAGCAAATTGCCTCATTTATTACGACAGTTGATTGCGACACTAGCAACTGTTAAAATAAACCAAAACGCCCCTTTGACCATGAACACAAAGACATTTACCGCTGACGAGTTGAGCCAGTTGACGGACATACCAAAGAGGACGATCCGCTACTACATCCAACTCGGACTGGTGGACAGACCGATCGGCGAGACCAAGGCGGCTCACTACGTTGACACCCATTTGGATCAACTTCTACGGGTGAAAAAGCTAACTGAAGCCAAGGTTCCGTTAGAGCGAATTCGACAAGTGATGGATGGGGAAGCCGAGGCACCCCCAACCAGCACTAGAAAACCTGGCTCCATGGAGGTGAAAACGCACCTTTATGTGATGCAAGGCGTTGAGATACAGATTTCTGCTGAGGAGACAGGTATGAGTCCAGAACAAATTCGGATGCTGCTCAAGGAAGTAATGGCAGCAACAGAGCGAGTGATGAAGAGAAACAACGGCGAGAGCTGATTGGTGGGGCCAACGTTTGATGGGCAGTAGGGTAAAGCCTTGTAGATGCAACACCCCTCTGTCGGTGGCTCTTGCGGCCCTTAATGATTGTGCAAGTTCCACCCTTTCTCAACCGCGAAACGAGGGACGCGGAATCTACATCTCCCCTCAACTAACAACACCAAGCTGGAGCGCCCTATGAAAACAAAGGCAGGTCTCGAAAACGAATACGGCCAAAACGTTTCCCTCAAATCTGTTCATCTTGATGGAAAGCTTGAAGGCCTCCTGCTCACTATGCTTGTGAAGCAGCGGTACCTGAATGATTCGGAAGAGACGATCGAAGCTAGCTACACGTTCCCGGCAGGTTGGGGCGTTAACTTGATGGGCTTCAGTGTGGAGCTCAACGGCAAGCGGATGCAGGCTGTTGCACTTGCAAAGAAAAAGGCTGAAAAGAAGTACGAAGAAGCAATCGAGAGCGGGGACACCCCTGTCATGCTCGAGAAGTCCCCTCTTGGTCTTTACACGGCTAACCTGGGAAATCTCAAGTCAGGCGAAGAAGCCGTCATCATCATTGAATACGCGCAGCTTCTGCGATTTGAAAAAGGGCGCGTGCGGATTACGGTACCGACGGTTATCGGTGAGCGCTATGGAGATGAGGTGCAAGATGGTCACGTTGCACCTCATCAAACTGTTGACACCGATTTTTTGGCAGAGTTCCCGTTCACAGCCAGTCTCGACATTCTTGGGCAAATGGCCCAAGGTGTGATTTCCTGTCCGAGCCATAAGGTCGATATGGAAAAGATCGAGGATGGAACGCGTGTACAACTAGCTAAGGGCGGAATGCTTGACCGTGACTTCATCGTGACTGTTGAAGGACTCAAGGGCAAGTCATTCGTTTCGGCAAGCGAAGACGACGGTGCATATGCAGTGATTGCAAGTTTCTGCCCAAAGCTGCAAGACAAAGAGCCATCTCCCCTAGGCCTAAAAATTCTTGTCGATTGTTCGGGCTCTATGCAGGGTGACAGTATCGAGCAAGCCCAAGAAGCAATGCATGAGCTGATTCTCCGTTTGACGGAGCGAGACATGGTCTCCTACAGCAAGTTCGGCTCAAAGGTGATTCACACGTCTAATCAACTCGAAAAATGTACGCCTCGGTATATCAAGAATGTGCTTGCAAAAGCCGTGCATGACACTGCCGCTGACCTGGGAGGTACTGAGTTGAATCAGGCTCTTACATCCACATTCAAAATCAGTTTCACGAAGGCATATACCGAAGGGTGCGATCTCTTGTTGATCACAGATGGTGATGTATGGGAAATTGAAGAAGTCGTAAAGCAAGCCAAGATCAGCAATCACCGTATCTTTGCCATCGGAGTAGGCAGTGCTCCAGCAGAAAGCTTGTTAAAGGACTTGGCTGAGCAAACCGGCGGCGCATGCGAGTTGGTTACACCATCAGAGAGCATTGCTGAAGCAGTCCTTCGGATGACTCAGAGAATTCGTTCGGCCAGGACGAGTTCTATTGCAATCCAATGGGGGGGTGAAGTACTTTGGCAGTCAAAGCTTCCAAAGCAAGTCTTTTCAGAAGAAACTATCCATGTCCACGCTCGCGTCAAGAATAAACCCTCAGTCACACCCACGTTGCGATGGACCGTCGAAAACGTCCTCAATGAAGAGTCTGCACCAACAATCGACTGGAATACGACGGGCGCGTTGCCTCGGATAGTCGCCGGGGCAGAAATTGCAACTATCAGCGATGAGAAGGCAGCCGAAGAATTTGCCCTGAAATATCAACTTGCCAGCAAGTACACAAACCTACTTCTCATCCACGTCCGCGAGGAAGAAGGTAAGGCAGAGGGGCTGCCGAAGCTGCAAAAGATCAAACAAATGAGTGCGGCGGGATGGGGCGGATTGGGAACAATTCAGCAGTCAGATAGGGTCTATGCATGCTTGAGAATATCTGATCTGGCAACAACCCAGCCAGATTTTGGCAGCATGGCTGTGCCAAGTGTCTGGCGTACCAATCGCGCTCAGTCTGCGGCAAAAGTGGATTTGTTGGCAGCTGGTGGAATGGATGATTACGAGATTCCAGCTTTCTTGCGAAAGCAGGAGGATCCCTCTCAAAACCTATCGACTTGTATCGGAAATGACTTGAACCCGAATGAGGTGATCGTGCTGTTCAATCAATTAACAGTCACGACAACGAATCTGAACAAAATTACTCAAGCAGTGCTTGATAGATTCGGCAGCAAGGGCGTGATTAAAGTTCTCAAGGAGTTGGCTGGAGCAAAGGGGAACGTCGACTTGTACCTGATTTGTCTGATCAGTTGGCTTTCGGAAGACGTTCCAGGGATCACGATGCTGACTAGGCACTCCAAGCGCTTGATCGGCGCGAAGAGGGCGTCGACTTCAGGTGAAGAATTTACAACTGCAAGTGCGCACTTCTTTAAAGCATTCCCTCAGATTTCAGCTCACTCATGGGGCAACATTGCACATGATGATTCGAACTCGCTGATGGGGCGAATAAAAAGAATTGTGATCGGCGAGTGAAGTGGGTGATCAGGTTTCACAAGCCATGCGAAAAGCCTGCCGCTGCCTGAGTGGACCCAGGCTATTGTCAAAACTACAATAAAAGCTGGATTCTTAGGATTTCATATGCTCCGAAATGTCTTGCTCCTTGGTTTATCCTTCTTGACCACCACGTTCGCCTTTGCAGAAAGTGGTGTGAGCGCACTTTTGAATGATTGGCGCACAATCTTCTTCTTGCTTGTAAATTTATTTCTAACTTATTACTTTGCGTTTCGCCGATTCGACCGATTCGCCGTAGTGCATGGACCAGAAATCCTAACCACTGTAGGCATCTTTGGATGCTTTTTCGGGATTGCTTTCGCCTTGTTGGAGTTCAATACAAGTGATGTACAGACAAGCGTGCCGAAACTTCTAGAGGGAGTGAAGACGGCATTCTGGGCGTCAGTTTCTGGTGTGGGAGGAGCTTTGGTGATTCGTGCCAGGCACAAATTCCAAAAGGCACCTTTGGCTCAACCCGAAGGCGTACCCAAGAGTTCCAGTCTGGATGATGTGGTGATTGCCTTGAACGGAGTAAGGCAAAGTCTCACTGGTGGGGATGAAGAGAGTCTGATTTCGCAGATCAAATTGATGCGCCAAGATCAAAACGATAACCATAAGGCTCTGAAAGCACAAATGTTTGGGGATGAGAATAGTCTGATCTCTCAAGTGAAAATGATGCGACAAGATCAAAATGACAATCAGCAAACACTGATCGCCAAGTTTGAAGAGTTTGCTAAGAAGATGGCAGAGGATGGGTCAAAAGCACTTATTGAGGCTTTGCGCGAAGTGATCGCTGATTTCAATGCGCAAATAAATGATCAATTTGGAGAGAATTTCAAGCACCTCAATGCAGCAGTCGAAAAATTGGTCGTTTGGCAACAGCAGTACAAGGAAGAGTTGGATCGTATTCAACAATTGCAGACTGAAACAACAGAAGGTCTGAATGAGGCTTCGCGAAAATTGGGAGAGATGGTATCCAACAGTGAAAAATTCACTCAAGCTGCCGCTCTATTGGTCAACTTGCTGACTGCACTTAAAACACAGCATGATCAGATCAAGAACGCTCAAGCAGAGTTGGCTAATGTCTTATCGAGCTTGAAGAATGTCACCCCCGAGTTTGCCAAGAACATTGACCTACTGATTGAGAATATCAATCAGGGTGTGAAAAAAGTTCATGATCAGATGTTGCATTCAGCAACCGAATTTGCTGGAAGCACAAAGATTGCTTCAGAGGGTTTGGCAAACAGATTGGGTGAATCGCTTGTGGGGTTTGGTGAACATGCAAAGGTGGCTAATGACAACCTGGTCAAGCAGCTATCAGACGGGATGCTGAAGTCACAATCCAAAATCGATTCACAACTCGAGTCAAATCTTGAGCGGATCAAAAAGGCATACGTAGACTTGGATGAATCTCTTCAGAGTGAACTAAATAGGAGCTTGCAATCCTTGGGGAATCAGTTGGCTTCGCTTTCGAAGAAGTTTGTAGAGGACTACGATCCTCTGACAGAAAAATTGAGGGAAGTTGTTCAGCTTGCAAAAAACCTGGATCAGAAAAATGCAAGTTGAAAGTAATCAGTCACATTGGATTCCACTGGCCGATCTGATGACTGGCTTGATGATGATCTTTCTTTTGCTAACTGCGGCTTTCATGTTGAGGGTTGAGCAGACAACAACACTTGTTGTCAAGGAATTCCAAGTCACCAAGACAAATTTGCAAGAAGAATTGCAAGGTGAGTTTTCGAAAGATCTGAACAGGTGGAATGCCGAATTCTTGGGTGACATGACAATCGTATTCAAGGATCCTGATGTCCTATTTGCCACTGGTGAGTCGCGGCTTTCGCCCAAGTACAAAGAGGTACTTCAGGACTTTTTTCCTAGATACATTCGACTTCTGACCAACGAGAAATTCAATGCTGTCGTAAAAGAAGTCCGAATTGAAGGACATACAAGTGCATTTTGGTCGTCAACGACAAGCCCCAAGACGGCGTATTTCAAGAATATGGATCTCTCACAAGCAAGGACAAGATCGACACTGGAGTTTCTTCTTTCTATGCCTGAGCTGGAGACAAATGAAAAGTGGATCATCAAGAAGGTGACTGCAAATGGTCTTTCTTCTTCGCAGGCAGACCCAAAGGATCCTGACTCCAAAGGAAATCAAAGGGTCGAATTCAAAATAATCACCACATCCGATGAACGACTCGGAAAAGTGGCTGAACAATTGATTGGATCCAAGCGGTGAAGTTGCTGGACTTTGCGCTTGACGATAGTCTGAATCGACTTCGCGAGGAGATGGGTAATGCACCCTTGGAAGTGATATTCCAGACCCCTGTAGTGCCAAGTCGTCCAAGAAAAATAATTACGCTTCCGCCGCGAAAGCTCCTAGATCCTAAACCATCCATGGTCGAAGAGGCGAGAGTGCCGAGGGTCGTTGTTCGATCTCCCTCTGTCGTGCCAGTCAGGCCAGCTCCAGCCTTTGTTAGCTCGTCTAGAGTTAACATGACTGGCGGTGTTTTCGAGGTCGACTATGGTGATGTCTCTGTCGGCTCTCTTGGAGAACTGAGATACCAGGGTAAAAGAGCCATTTTTTACATCCGTGATGTGTCGAGCTATCAAGGAAATTTCTCTTTGCCAAAGTTTCACGTTGCTGATTGTGCTACCCGGCAAGGGATGAAAACCAAGAACCTCAACGAACGATTCATTGCGGCTACGCGTTTTGATGGATATTTCCAGCTCAATGTAGATGGTCGTAAGAGGGATGTCCAATTGTCAGTATGTCAGCATTGTCTTGAAGCACTTTCCTGGAAGGGATTTTCACGTAGCTTGTCGATCGACAAAAAGCAACGAAGGGTCAGGGAATTTTCACTTCAAGAGTATTTGAGCTGATTTCCAAGTTTCCGCATTAGTTTGAAAATGAACCGATCAAAGATGTCGCAAGGACCAGAAAAGTCATTGATTCGAAAAAAGCATAAAAGAATCCTTGAAGGTGCCGCTCCACGCACTCTCGATCTGTTTGCTGGTTGTGGAGGATTGACGCTTGGGTTCGAAATGGCTGGTTTTCATTCAATTGGTGCCGTTGAATTCGACAAGGATGCTTCGAGATCGCATGCGCTGAATTTCATGTCACATCTGAACGCTGAAAAGTTCGAGAGACATGCTCATCCAAAGGACATAACTTCGTTGGAGCCAGAGTCCTTGATCCAATTACTGGGATACGATGGACCGATTGAAGACCAGGTGGATGTAATTGTTGGAGGACCTCCTTGTCAGGCTTTTGCCCGAGTTGGGCGTGCCAAGCTTCGCGAGGTCGCTGCACATCCCGAAGCCTTTCTGAAGGATCCGCGTGGAAATCTCTACCTGCGATATCTGCATTACGTTAGCAAGTTAAAGCCTATTGCCATAGTGATGGAGAATGTTCCCGATGTGCTCAATTATGGAGGGCACAACATCGCAGAAGAAACTTGCGAGATCTTGGAGTCTTGGAACTACGTTTGTAGTTACACCATACTCAATTCGGTTCATTATGGAGTGCCACAGTTGCGAGAGCGAATGTTTCTTGTTGCAGTGGCCAAGCCAATTGCTGAAACCATTCGTTTCCCGGCACCCTCGCATGCGTTTGAACTCCCCAAGGGATACCAAGACAACCGTAAGGCTGCTATCCGTAAGGCCCTGGCCAAAGAGAGCACTCATTACGACGAACTATCGAATTCAAACACCAGGAAACTGAAGCCAGCTATCACTGCACATCAGGCATTGGACGATCTTCCAAGGTTGACCAAGCATCTACAGGGACCCGTGCCGAAGGTCTCGAGATCGAATCCTATCCCGCTTGAATATGGAAACACCAAACCATCACCGTATGCCAAATTCATGCGTGAATGGAGGGGGAAATCGCAGAAGCAGTTGTTAGACCATGTCATCAGGTATCTCCCTAGGGACTTCCCGATCTTCAAATTGATGAAACCAGGGGATGAGTATCCTCAGGCTCATGAGATTGCCCAGTCATTGTTCAAAAAGAGCCTTGCTGCTTATTCTTCAATGCACGGAAGAAGTCCATCGCCGGCTTCCAAGGCATACAAGGAGATGGAGAAGTCCATCGTCCCACCTTACGACGTGAGCAAGTTCCCTAATAAATGGCGAAAGATGGATGCTGATGCTCCTGCGCGCACTTTGATGGCTCACCTTGGGAAAGATGGCTACTCACATATCCATTACGACAGTTCTCAAGCAAGAACCATATCGATCAGAGAAGCTGCACGCCTGCAATCCTTCCCCGATGGGTTTCAGTATTCTGGTCCTGTCGGGGCTGCGTACCGTCAAATTGGAAACGCTGTACCACCACTCATTGCAAAAGCAATAGGTGAAGAGCTTCTAGGGATCCTGAGAGAAAATTGCTCAATCGGGTAGTTCGGACATGACTCCATATGCGGATTTGCCTCTGATCCAGTTGGATAGTGACGTTTGCAATCTTTCTAAATTTGCAGTTGATTTCAGATGGCACTCCCATATGACCATAACTCGCCATCCAAGTTGCAACAATTGACTTGTTGTCTGCCTATCTCTCGACGCATTCGCTTTCAGCTTTGAGAGCCAGAACTCAGGCCTGCTTGAGGGGATCCTCGAGAGTTTGCAGTTTGAATGCATGTGCCAAAAGCAACCATGTACAAAAATTGCCACCTGATACTTGGGTAGAACGATGTCCGGGTTTCCCGGCAACTTCTTGTAGTGAAGCCGAAATCTGAACCCTTGTGCAAAAAGTGCCTTTCTGACGGTCATTTCGGGCTTTGTGTTCTTGCCCCTTATGCCAGCCATCATGGCACTACGCTTTTCTGCTGAGACGATGTCAGTCATCTTGATGCCGCAAATTATTCTGGGAAGTAGTGCGAGTCTCAGCATACTCCAGGTATCATCTGAAAACTACACGGTTCAGTGCATTACTCGGACCGTACCCACATGCCATTACAAACAATGAGAGTTGAATTAATCCCCAGCGCTAAGCGGCTCATCAGATCATTGAGAGACATCGGATATGAATTTGTCGATGCTGTGGCCGATATTGTTGACAATTCAGTAGAGGCTGGTGCAACAGTAATCAGCATTTTTTTGAAGTTTGACGGAGAAGAGTCATATCTGACCATTGCAGACAATGGCATTGGCATGGCTTCGAAGGAAATTCAAGAAGCACTTAGATTTGGTTCCAGCCGCGCATATGGCGAATCTGATGATCTTGGAAGGTACGGACTGGGTCTGAAGACTGCCTCTCTCAGTCAGTGTGAGCGATTGACCGTTTCTGCAAGACGTGGAGAGGAACGGGCCAGAATCAATTCATACTGTTGGGATCTTGGCCATATCGAAAACACCAACAGATGGGAGGTCTTGAAGATCGAAAGAGAGGAGTTGAAAGATGAGGTATGGAATCATCTTCAACAAACTACTGGAACAGTAGTCACATGGGAGCGACTGGGGCGGTTACTGGGATACAAGTACCCATCAGGAGAGTACGCCAGGAAGCAATCAGAGCAGATGTTGTCAAGCTTGAAAATGCACTTGGGTATGGTCTTTCACCGGTTTCTGGCTGGAGAAGTGAGTGGCAAGCGGATTGCAATCTACGTCAATGATCAGCGAGTTCCTGCCTGGGATCCGTACTCCCGAGGGGAGCCAAATACTCAAAAACTGGAGCCGATGCTAATTCCGCTGGAGTTCAATGGCACAACATACAACATAAAAGTCCTGCCATACATTCTTCCCCCTCAATCGCTTTACTCTTCCTCTAAAGCCCATTTGCATGCATCAGGACCTGGTAAATGGAACAAGCAGCAAGGCTTGTACATCTATCGATCCAATCGAATTATTCAGGCAGGTGGTTGGAGTGGACTCAGAACGAGTGACGAACATACAAAGCTTGTTCGAATGGCAGTGTTCATCCCTTCTCAACTGGATGAATTGTTTCAGGTCAACGTAGCCAAGAAGCATGCAAATTTGCCGCGAGAACTTCGTGCCGCCTTGCTTCACGAAATCCAGCCAATTGTCCAGAAAGGACAAGAATTCTATCGAGCAAAGCAGTTGACTCCTGATCTTTCTATCAGTTCAAGTCAACCAACTTTGGAACCTGTTCCGCAATTCAATAGAGCCGATATTGAGGGCCGACAGGCTATGAGCAAATCCGTTTTGAGTAGGTCTGAGGATCAAGCTTCCGGTTCGGTTCAAGGTGATTGGGATCAATTGATCCAATCAGCGAAGAGCAGACTCAAGCTTGCAAACGAAGTTGAAAAACTGTCGGGAATTGTGAACGGAATCTATGGGTGTGCTAATGTGGATGAAAGAAGAGTCTTGAAAGAGTTGCTGAATCGATATTTGTCGATACAAGAGGGAAAATAATCTGGCGATGGTTCCACTTTTAGGCATGAAAATACTCGGTACTCTCGAGTCGTCCCTCTTGATGCCTTTTATTTGCTTCTTGGGCTATTGGCGTCAAATCGACTGGCCACCCACTCCGGATGTAGTAGGGTTCGAGGCAGAAGCTGATGCTTCGTTTGGGAATGCTGCTGATTTCTTCTCCGTTATCTAGGACGGATTCAGGGTGTAGATGTGGAAGGAGAAGATGTATTTTTTTCCATATTTCCTTGAAAGCATTGTCGTCCACAAAGTTGATGGGGCGTATCCAGCAGTCATTGATAAATTGCTCCAAATCATTAATCAAGAGCATGCGTTCTGTCGCGGTCAGAGTTGCTGCTTGCTGCTTGGTGATGGATGAGGCCAAGTACTCATTAATCCCATGACCTACTGATCTGCCTATGAGTGGCGGAACGGCATTTCCAATTTGTGTGAAAACGTGAGATCTGCTACCTGTAAATTTAAAGGTATCTGGAAACGTTTGCACTCTTGCGGCCTCACGAGGGGTGAGTGATCTGGTCTGCGTCGGGTGAATGAACATTAGGCCATCGCTCTTCAAATGTGCCACGATGGTCGAGCACAGACCATTTCTCGATTGACGCGTATAGCGATCCTTGAATGAACTTTTGTCATAGGGGAATTCCATTTCTACACCTCTAGCCAAAGCTCGGCTACAAGTTTCCCCCTCTCGAAGGCGGGCGAAGTCTCTTAGGTCGCGTTCATTGTGAGGCCTGGCACAGTGCCAGGTAAGCTCTTGGGCAATATCAACTTTCAGTACATCTGTAAGAAAATTTCCGGAGTATTTCTCAAGATATTTTTTTCTTAGATCCAAGTCGTATGCCTGGACGACTCTTTCATCTCCAGCTTCCAGAATCGGCAAATCCTCGATTGCTTCGCCAAGTGTCACAATTGGTAAAAGACCTTCTTCTTTGGGAGTTTGGGAGTGAGTCCGTTTTATAAGGTGCGTCGGTACGAAAATTGGCAGCTCGGTCAATGTTCCAATGAAGAGCTGTCGGACACGCTTTTGAGGAACACCATACTCCCATGTTTTAATTTCAATTGGAGCGACACGGTAACCAATTTTCCTGGCTTCGTTCTGGATCGCTGTGAAATAGAAGCCGTTCTGCATTTTCTTGATGCCAAGGACGTTTTCCATGACGAATACTTTTGGACGGAAGTGATCTACAAATTTAAGGAAGAATTTGTAGAGTTCGCGGCGCGGATCATCTACCAGCCGCAGTCCGGAGTTGGAGCCTGAAAATTGCCTTGCAGATGAGAACCCCTGACATGGTGGGCCGCCTATGATTACATCAACGTGATTTGTTCCGATCAGTTCTTCAAGCTCCACTGGTCTGAACTTGGTCATGTCTTTGACCAGCGCGATGGTTTCATCAGAGTGATTTGCTTTGAATGTCTGGATTGCTTGTTCGTTGTGATCAATTCCAGCAAGACAATTCATGCCAGCTTGCTCCAGGCCTGCCGAGAATCCGCCGCAGCCACTGAATAAGTCAATAAAGGTTGGCTTCTTTTTTGGAATGAAATTCATGTCTAATTTCTTGAAAATTCAGATTTGAATATTGAGTCGTTCCAATAGGGTTTTCAATGAATTTTTCTCGGTTTTGGTAAATGTGATTCGACCTGTCTCAAGTTTGGTCAATGCTCTTGAATTATTTTCTGAGATGAGTTGGCGACTCTCTGCCAAACGGCGGATTTCAGAGGCACGGGGAACCAAGTTTGCCAGACCAATTTCGAAATCAAGATCACTGTCCCGTCGAGCATCACGTTTTCCACGCGATTGTTCTTCACTGAATTCTGTGAGTGCAACTCCGTAATCCAGTGTCTTCCGATCTGGTTTAGATATTTTTCCCTTGACATGCAAGGTCCAACAGAAATCCTTCTTACAGAACTCTGTAGGGTTCTTGACGGCTCCGGGTGGGTTGTTGAGTATCCTGTGCACTGCTTGTGCTTGATCAAGCATCCAGTCTAACAATACGGATGGAACTTCCTGGTCGCGCCAGATGCGGATGAGGTCAATCTGTTGGCCTGATTCACGGAAAGCGTCAGCGCAAGCGGCTATGGTGTAGGCGACGGTCTGGGCCTTCAAGCCCTTGTCGTTCTTGTACCAGTCAGAGAGGGCTACTTCCTTGTCGAGGCGCCGAAAAAGGATGCCTTTGGCAACAGCGCACTTGAACCAGACATCATTAAGCTCAGTGATTTCAGCGCTGGTTTTCAAAGAAGTCGTGATGTAGCGATGGAAGCATTTCTGCGCACCCTCCGACACATGATGAGGCCGCCCATCGAAGGCCAATTCAAACTTGGCAAGATCGGTTTTCTCGATGAGCTGCGATTTCGGAAATTCCGTTTCAAGTTTTTTCCGCTGAGACTGTGTTTTGTAGGAGAAGAGGCTCTTGTATTGCCCCCGCGTACGTTCATAAAACCATTTGCTTGCATACAGAGCGCCAGCCTTTTGAGGCACGACAACCTCCTTGGAAAGCCTTTCGATACGAATCTGGACAGGACTGTTAGAAGCAAGATCTGCGAGTGACACCTTGTTTTGAGTGTTGGCATACTCGGATATTTTTGGAACGATTTCCTCAAGCTTGCTCTCCTCCACCACTGAAAGCTTGACTTGTGCGAATACATCAGAGAGGTCGTACTTCAAACCATCCCGTGCGTATAGGATCGAGGCGGTGGTTTGTCCGCCGTTGACTATCTGAAAATCCTTGATGTAGGTGATGGCAAGTGAGCCATCGGGCCTGTTGGATGTTTTTACCAATGAGGCTGTGGCCGTCAAACCATTGTTGTAGGCAAAAAACATTGACGGTTCTTCCGAGATGGTTTTCAGAATGCCTTTGTTCACACTGGTTTTGGCTTGCAAATAAGTTCGAACGTTCTGCTCAAGCAAGCGATTTCCATAAGCGGCAAAGATATCTGCAAGGACAGGCCCTGGAATGGCAAACAGATAGCTCTTGTATCCAGCTGAATTCCCGGAAGCTTGTATGCATGGAATGTCGCCGCTGAAGTCTTCATGCAGATCTATCTCTACAGGATCTGAGCCTGTGCTGGAAATTTTCGCATATCGCTCTAGATCGAAAACGTTTGTATGGATAGTCAGGTCACCAATCTGGCTGGTTTCGAACACCTTCTTTCGGATCTTGAGGTGAGCGTTTGTGAAAACAAGCACTCGAACTCGTGCGATTTTGGAGATGTAAGTCCGTAGAAGCATTGCCAGTCTGTAGTCGTGGCTGGACTCTTCAAGTTCATCAAGTGTTTTGCCTGAGATGGCAAATTTGAGAAAACGTTCAACTTCAGATACGGATTTGTCGATGTCCTTGGCGTTTACAGTCGGTAAGGTGTCATCCTGGAAATAGGAACACACAGAGATGTAAAGATCTCCGGAAGCACCTTCTGCATCATCTGGAATTTCAAATGCGTAGCCATCTACCCGGTAGCCGCTGCCACTCAGTACGGGTGAATAGGAGAGGTCCGGACAATCACCGTTTTCTGCAGCTAGTTCAGCAAAAATCTTGAAGAATTCTTCAACCTTGGGTATGCCGTCGGCGGCTGAACCAATGGCGATGTCTTCTGCCAGATTGAAATATTCTTCTTCAAGATTGCTCACTGAGGTTCTCCACTAATTCATCCCATGTGATCTGGAACTGTGTGATTGCTGCACCTGAAATTTCATATTCGGCGCTCTTGATCCCCTGTGGAACATTGCCATGTGTCAGTCTGGGGAAATCATCACTCACGGTGAAATTGATTCGCTCATCCAGAGCAAACTGCTCCTTGCAGGCTTCCAGATCAGAATCGTATCCAGCAAGTTCGATTTTGAGTTCGAATTCGGATTGAGCACTCCGGCTTGGTATTAGTCGTTGCGTGATGCTCGCAATCAGATCTGCAAGCGATGCTCCCTTGTCTGACGGCGATATACGGTTGAGAATGACCTTCAAGTGATCGCCACGGTCATCCAGTTGGTCGAGCGAGGTAATCCTCAACCCGATACTGCGTGTAGAAAGTTGAGTCTTGATCTCGATCCGATAACCGTTGAACCCAATGTCGCGTTGATCTCCATTGGGACCTCCCCAACCTTGGATGATCTGGTACGGATTGCTTGGTCGCGACACAAGCAATGCATCGAGGGTGGAAAGCTCGCCCCAAAGTCCCATCACTTCGTTCCGGGATAGCCCTTTCTGGCCTCTACGTTTGAGTAGGGCAGCCCAGTCCCTAAGGCTCTCGATGGCGATAACTGCAGCTGCTTCAGTGGTTTCTCCACGTTTTGATCTTTCAGCAATGTCGTAACACATCACTGAAAAGCTATTTACTAACTCGTTGTCGGTCAGCGTCAGGCCGATGCAGACACCATTCAAAATTGGTTTGACAATGAGTTCAAGGTTCTCGAAGCTGGGCAAGTCGCTGAACTCGTGTGTCACGCCTTTGGCTTCAATCATCAACTCCCTGTTTCCGCCGAGTGAGTAGTTGATGAAGAAGTCGAGAATATGGTCAGGATACACACGAAGTCGCCCTCCGGAGTGCCCTGAGGTTGACAAGTCTCTCCATTGAGATTCAAAGTCATTCATCTTCAAGTTCCTCGTCTGTTTCAGTTTCTTCACGCAGATCTTTAAGCATTTCCAATAGCCTCTTGGAGGCTTTGTACCTCCGCTCTGTGCAAGCCAGATTGGTTCCTGGAAGCAGGATTCCGAGTGAAGCAATTGGTTGATTTTTGGAGAGCTTCATTACGAAGTCTTTGTCTGGATCTAATTGCAGAAAATGAAGCAACAGTAGTGGGCGGCTGCGTGCTTTGGTGTGAGCCCAAGTCGATGATGGTTTTTGGGGATTCTTTTCTCCAGCCGCATAAGCAGCAGCCATGGCTTCGGATACAACTTGATCGATTCGGGCTTCATATGACGATGGATCTTCGCCAAGATAGAAATCACTCGTGCCGAAGGCAACGGCATTCTTTTCGTTGACCTTGACCACTGTGTCTGAAACTCTTTTTGTGCCGCTGCGACTTCTGCAATAGGCTGGCCCGCCTGTTTCTATGGGGAGGGGGACTGAATCGGATTTTTCGGTCGTGATGTAAGGAACACCCACATCCCATTCATGAAGTTCGGTTCCGATCCGGTCTTCGATGTACGAAGTAAGCAAACTTGAATCATCAGATGACAGCATGTCAAACTCAGTCTGGGGAAACGACATTGACTTTATAAATTTCAATATCGATGCCGACGGTATTTTTTTCCAGACTATGGCCTTGCGTTCAGTATTGATCTCGAATGAATCGTTATGAGCTTTTTTTAGGTGGTTGATAAAGGCTTGGGCAAGTTCAATGTTTTTCTGATTTTTGGTTACATCATCGTGCAGTGAGTGTGCTTGGATATGACGAGTGGAGAAATCCTCAGCAAGCGAGATCTCCTTAGCTGTCCGCATCTTGTTTGCAGCTGTGATGGCGATGCCCGTTGGACTCTGTCGGACTTTGAGTCCAAACTCATATGGAGTCTTGTTAAGGAAAGCCATTCTCTGGAAGTCGGTTCGCAATTCCTCAACGGATTCGCTTACGGCCGCAAAATCGTCGATCAGATCCTGTGTGGCATGGATTCGGCAGAGCTTTTCAAAGCCAGGTCGGTAGCCAAACCATCGGCCCATCTGGAGCAACGTGTCCGCTGCTCCAACGTTTCTGAGAACGTATGAAATTGCCAGTCCCTCGAGTGTTAGTCCGCGAGCTAATGCCAGACCGCCGATGCCGATCAGGTGAAGACCAGCCGGAGGCGCTTTTTCGTAATCGACCCCTGAACCCTTCATGTTCACAAGTTTTGTTTCGATGGTTTTTATGGCATCGACAAGTTGGCTTCTTGTTTGGTCCCAATTGACGTTCAGTCCTTCTGTTCCCTCGAACTCAGCTTGCCATACACGGTGCAGATCCTTCATGGCGGGGGATTTTTTCCAGTCAGCTCGGGACCATGAATTGATGGCGTCTGCCAGAGAGTTCAGCAAATCATTGACCTTTTCCTGAACTTGTTCCTGTACATGATTGAAGCGACTGACATTGATGAGCATCGCCGAATGTGAGGTGCCATTCCCATCCGCCAGTCGAATTGCTCGGAACAAAACGTATTCCTTGACTGCGTCTTTAAGGCTGTCAGGTAGTTGTGCCACTGGGTGATGAGATTTGTGCTTCAAAGGAAGCAACTCGGTGTAATCATTCGGTATCACCCGTACACATGCATGAAGCAGGTCTCCCTCATCGGTAAACAGTCGTTGTGAACCGACGTAATTGTCTGGTGGGTCCAGGGATTTGATGAAATCAGCAGGAAACAAGTCTTCGTTGACCTCTTTGGTCATATCCTCTGCGGAATCCGGATCAATGAATATGTTGGCGAATGGTGTGGCGGTATAGCCGATGTAGGTGGACTGTTTGGTTGTGTTCAGCAGGAGCCGGATATTTCTGTTGATTGCTGTGGTTTGATCTGGATTTGCATTGGTATTTACACTCGCGTTGTCTGCTTCGTCGTCGATCACAAGCATCGGACCATCGAGGGGGGCTCCGTTGTTAAGCCCTTTCAGCCAATCTGTTATTTTGGCCAGTACCTTGGGGTTTTTCTTTGTGACAAAGAGTATAGGTTCTGCAAAAGTTCCTTGATGTGCACCCACTGCTCCTGCTGTGGCAGTGTTGAAGTCAGATAACTGGGAAGTCCCGCAGAAAGGATGTCTAGCACGATAGTTTTTGTCCCCAAAACCGAGGATGCTTGCAACCTCATATATTTTTGTATGGGTGGCATCACTAACTGAAGACTTGCCTACGAATGTTTTGTCAAGTCGTACTTGCGTCTGATATCTCAAAGAATTCGTAAGACCTGCGAGGACGATGATGATTCGATATCCTGAGTCGGCCGCCTTGGAGATCAGTGCAGAGTAATTGGTGGTCTTGCCCATCTGGACATGGCCCATGACCAGTCCTCTTCTGCGGTTCCAGGTTTCCTTGTCTTTGGGGTTGCCGAGGAACCCCATGATCTCATCAGTCACGGAATCCACGGAGTTCACTACTGCCTTTGGAAGGACTGTCTTTTCTATCCAGAAAGTCTTGAGTCGTTTCCAGTAGTGAAAGTCGATGGATTTCTTCTCTTGTGTATACCATTCGGAGAAATTCTTCTTGAGGATGTGGCCATCTTCCTGAGTGGTTCCATAGACAGTTTCCAGGTGCTTGACGAATCGTTGCACCTCTTGTTCCGAGAGGTTGAAATCTGCACCATGTTCACGGACAGCCTGCTCAAGATAGCCCTTGGGAACGACCAGTTGTCCATCCAAGTCACCGTCTATCAAGTCCCTGAAGTAATTCAGCTTTGCCTTGAATTGTTTTTCATTCATTTGAGACCCCATTGTTCTTTCAGTTCATTCTTGATGTAGCTCTCGGAGTATTTCCACTGGCTGCTGAATGGCTCCATGTTTTTGGCAAATTCAAGGAATTCCTTCAATCTTGGATTTCCTCCCTTTTGCCTGACGCAGGCCATGAAACATGCATCAAGTAGTGAATTGAATATTTCGGGATCTGTGATGGCTTGAACGTGCTCGAGGTGCTGACTCTCTCTGTCCTTGATCATTGATTCGGTAGGGATAAAGGACTCGATCAGATTTATCGCTTCTCTGGCTATGCTTTTGTCTTCGGATTCGGCAATCATTTCCCAGACCATGGGGTGATCGCGATTGATCTGATATTTGATCCGTCCGTTGTGGGCGATTCGCTTCCAGACTGGTTCCTGCTTTTCGATGGTCAGTACCGTTCCTCTGCGTCTGTTTGCGCCGGAAGATCGTTTAGAAAATCTCTTTATGAGTTCCCTTAGCCTTACTCTTAAGACAACTGGGAGTTGCGCGTCTGACTTGTCCAGGGTGATCTTCCAGTCCTTGTCCAGAGTGTTGGGTAAATCGACTCTGACGCGGGTAAGTTGGGACAATTCACCATGTGGTACCAAACGGAACCAAGTCCCATAGATGATCAAGCGCTTGTTTCGGTATACATAGAAGCCTTGATTCCTCACCAGACCCTCATCCCCTCCCAGAGTCTCTTTTTCTTCGACGGTCAGTTTCGAGAAGTGTGGAATGGTGTAAGGTTTGACCCGGATTTCTTCTTTCCCCCTCAATTTGATGATCTCTTCATCAATTGTCTGCGTCGCAGGGTGTTGACTCATGAAGGGGTCAATCGGATCGAGAGAAATCCCTTGAACTTCAATGTTGAATTTGCTGCGCGCCTCGCCAGAGAGATAGCGATGAAAGATCAACGACAGCTGCCTTTGGGCATGACTGATCTTGTCATTCAGTTGTTCATCGATTGAAGTTGAAAGTTGTGTGTCAAGCAGCCGATCGGAGTTGCTCCATATCACCTCTGTGCCTGTTTTGGATTTTTGCGGGGCATCCAGCAACTTCAAGGCTTTATCGCCGGTCAGGAGCTCCATTGACCACTCTTCCAGATCATCAATGTTCCATCTCGCTGCCGAGCAACCTGCAACGGTCCAAGACACAACCGTCAAAACTCTAGCTTGCGACAGAGATGCAGACTTTAAGCCCCACCCAAATCTGCCCAAATCAGAAGCATCTCGTGGGTCTTCAGGATTTGCGCTTGCAGGCCGCATCGCCTGGACAAGCTCGTCTTTTGTCATGCCCTTGCCGTTGTCTCGAATTCGAACAATGACGTCCATTTCTTCCGGCTGAAAGGTGATGGATATTTTTTTGGATGCAGCGCGGATACTGTTATCGATCAAATCCGCAAGTGCTGCTGCAAGGTCGTAGTTTCCGAAACTCCTTGCGGTAGCCATCAGGGATGAGGCCAAGGGTGGGTTGGATATTCTCATGTTGAATAGGTCGTCTCAATGAGGGCGGCTATCTAGTCAGAACGACTAGCGATAAAGCATAGCTGATCTCTTCCCACGTTAATAAGCAAAATTCAGCTCAATGAAGGCCGCGCTTGGTATCCTGTGGTTTGAAGAGCCTGGGGTTCAAAGAAGCATTTATCCGCATCTAATCGTTAGACGAAGTGGTGAGAGCTGGGTCTCGTTCGAGTTCTATCGCATATTTGAACTTATTCATTACTTCCTCGTTGGTTACGCAAATTCTGACCAGATCAATATCTGTCTGCATCTGGGAATACTGTGAGAGCGTCTTGGCGATGATTCTGGCTGCCAGGAGCAGCGGAAATTTGTAGACCCCGGTGCCGATTGCGGGCATGGCCAGACTTCGAATATTGTTCTGCTTTGCCGTATTGATCATCGAACAGACTGCAAAGGCAAGGTATCTTTCAGGCTCTGTATTGTTGATGTAGTGTGCTGCACGTACATGGATGATCCATGGGTTCGAGAGCTGAAATCCTGGAGTGATAAGGGCCGAACCGAGCTCCAAAGGGACGAAGGGCTTGCAGTACTCTTCCAGCTTGGAGCCTGCAGCGTTATGGATTGCGCCTGCCACACCTGAACCCATTCTTAAATTCGCATTGGCCGAATTCACAATTGCATCTACATCAGGTTGATTGGTGATGTCACCAATGACGACTTGAATTTCCATGGGTTTTACTCCAGAAAGACTTGTTGGCGCAAATCGCGCTTAAGTGAGTACGTGAACCGATTCCATTCCTGATCATCTTTCGGGCCGCAGATGGTCTTGTCCCTTTGAGCGACAAACTGACGTTCTATTACAAGGGTGCTTTGATCAACCCTATAGGTTGAGGAGTAGAAGATCGATTCAGACTTGAACTGAGCGTCTTTGGGTATACGTGTAATCCGAGCTTTCGTTGGAAGGATCAGCACGATGTGCTCAACGTGTGCTGAGGAGCCACAAGGAATAGGGAATCTTCGCTCTTCTGGGGCTTTTGACGAGGCGTAGGACATCATCTTCCCGTATGAAAGCCCCACAGGAACTGTCATGGCAGCCACTCCGGGAAGGTTTACCACTGGATCCAGTTTGAACTCCGACTCGACGATCCAGGGAGCCTCTAGTTCCTGAGGGTCTGGATGACGGATCTTGCCAGTCCCCGTCTCATTGAACTTGGCAAGTGCACGTGATACAACTTCGTGCTCCGGTGTGTTCTTGCTCTTAAAGGAATTCTGTCTAGACAGAACCTCGAAATATCCCTGATGCTTGACCTCACTGCTTCCGCTGATGCTCCCATCCTCAAGCACGATCAGTTTCACCTTCGCTACAGACCTGTCGACATCTCCGTTGTCCGCAGGTGTTCGCATTACTTTCCCGCTCGCGGCAAGGACAACCGGTTTATCTTTGAGCCCCGACGGCAGAACTCCCATTGGGGTGAATTGGGAAGTGGAATCCAGAAACAGGTCCATGGATGGGATGTATGTGATCACATGATCAAAAACGCTAGACACTGGGGTCTCCGGCAGTAGATATGCTCGTTCTGCATTGATCAATGCTGGGGTGCTTTCGATCCCGACTGAACGCAGCATTGCCTCAAGAAGGGTGACGTGGTCCTTGCAGTCACCGTATCTGTTTTTGAGAATGCTGGCGGCGGAGTGGGGTACATAACCTCCCGATCCTGCATAGACGCCCAGATAGCGGATGTTTTTGGCAACCCAGTTGTAGATCTTTCGAGTCCTCTCTGCTGGGTCTGTCGAGGATCCGATCAATTCGCGAGCGAGTGCTGAAATTTCTGGAGTGGCACTGGTTTTTGGTAGAGCCCGTGCCTGATAGGCCTGGCCAATCTCGGAATAGCTCTTGAAGCTACTTGCAGAGAAATGTGGGGCAAAGTCAGAGAGATTCACCATCCAGGCTTCCTTGGGGAAGGCCGTGTCCTGGGTGAATGTGAATTTGTACGATACAGGGGCGGATTTTCCTGATCTCTCGGCAGGCTCCATGCCTCCTGACATCCCTCGTGCATCAACTCTAATGTCGATGGAGGGGGCGTGGGAGAAGCGTATCTCAACTTGCTTGAATTTCCTGTGGGGCGAGTAGTACTGGGACCACTCGAATTGGTTGGGGAAGTCTGGTGTGTGCTGAATGGATTCAGCCTTGTAGTAGGTCCTGCTACCTACCCGAAGGTTTGGAAAGATGATGACTTTGACCTTGGATTCGCTGTAGATGCTGTCACCGTCCTCATCCCGATCATCCTGCGTCCTGATGGTTTCAGGTCGAACATGGTCGATGCTGCCATCGGGCTGAATCGTGTAAGCCTTGATGACTCGAACCTTCTCGTGGGCACTGTTGTAGGAGATCTTCTGTTCGCCCAGAACGGAAATCCCCTGGTCTGTCTCGACCTTATTGATAACCTCAATTCGCTGACGAACTGTCCAATTCTTGAAGACGTGAATTTCCGTGACTTCCTTTTCAGTCGAAATGGAAGGCGAGTATTCAGCGAGTACGAATGAACTCGTTAGCAGGCAGAGGATCCCCGCGAGAAAGCGTTTCATATCAGGTCCACTCAGACAAGAATTCATGGACGATTTCTCCGTTTCTGACCACTGCATAACCCTTGACC
>JACCEC010440420.1_pt1 | contig 23545 bp, 20 predicted proteins | sample 7450121 | NCBI WGS metagenome assembly JACCEC01 (sample SAMN15323455, study PRJNA562643) | freshwater metagenome | isolation source: river surface water | place: USA:Blue River Watershed | collected 2017-08-18 | reverse complement strand
TGGAGATCGGTTCTTTGGCGATCTTCATGATCTTGCGGATCTTGTCTTCCGGAATCTCCATCTTCTCGGCCAGGATGGAGGCATCGGGCTCAAAGCCGAACTCCTGCAAGTGCTGGCGCGAGATGCGGTTCATCTTGTTGATGGTCTCGATCATGTGCACCGGGATGCGGATGGTGCGGGCCTGGTCTGCGATCGAGCGGGTGATGGCCTGGCGGATCCACCAAGTGGCATAGGTTGAGAACTTGTAGCCGCGGCGGTATTCGAATTTGTCCACCGCCTTCATCAGGCCGATGTTGCCTTCCTGGATCAGATCGAGGAATTGCAGCCCGCGGTTGGTGTATTTCTTGGCGATCGAGATGACCAAACGCAAGTTGGCCTCGATCATCTCTTTCTTGGCATCACGCGATGAGCGCTCACCGGCGTTCATGCGCTTGTTGATGTCTTTCAACTCGTCCACAGGCACCACCACCTGGGACTGCAGGTCCATCAGCTTTTGCTGCAGGTCTTGCACCGGCGGGATGTTGCGGCCCATGACGGCGCTCCAGCTTTTGCCAGCCGCCGCTTGCTTTTCGATCCATTTGAGGTTGAGCAACTGGGAGGCCACGCGTTTGCCGTTTTTGTCCCGGCCACTGAATTCGGTGATGAACTGCTCTTGTGGGTAGCCGCACTTGTCGACAATGATGCGACGCAGTTCGCGCTCTTTCTTGCGCACATCGTCCACCTGGCTGCGCACCATGTCGCAGAGCTTTTCGATGGTCTTGGCTGTGAAGCGGATGGTCATCAGCTCTTCAGACAGGGCCGATTGCACCTTGATGTAGGCCGGTGTGCCCCAGCCTTCCTTGTCATAGACCTTGTGCACTTTTTCGAAGTAATCGGCGATGCGGTCAAAGCGTTCCAAGGCCTGGTTTTTCAGTTCTTCCAGCTTTTTGGTCAGGGCTTTGGAGCCGCCTTTGCCATCGTCGTCATCGGCCTCGTCGAATTCGTCGAAGTCTTCTTCGGCCACATAGTCGTCGGCTTCGTTCAGGTTGGCAAAACCATCGACCACGGTGGAGATGACGACCTTGCCTTCGCGGATTTCGGCGGCCATGCGCAGGATCTCGGCGATGGTGGCCGGCGAGGCGCTGATGGCGGCCATCATGTCCATCAAGCCGCCTTCGATGCGTTTGGCGATTTCGATCTCGCCTTCGCGGGTCAACAGTTCGACGGTGCCCATCTCGCGCATGTACATGCGCACAGGGTCGGTGGTGCGGCCGAATTCGCTGTCCACGGTGGACAGGGCGGCTTCAGCGGCTTCTTCGGCGTCTTCTTCGGTGGAGCCGGTGGGCGCGTTGTCCGTGATGATCAGGCTTTCGGCGTCGGGCGTTTGCTCGTACACCGCCACACCCAGGTCGTTCAGGGTGGCAATCACCACTTCGAGGGTTTCGGCATCGACCAACTTGTCGGGCAGGTGGTCGCTGATTTCGCCGTTGGTGAGGTAGCCACGGGTTTTGCCCAGCTTGATCAGGGCCTTCAGCCGGTCCCGGCGCTGCTTCATCTCGGCTTCGGTCAGGACGGTTTCGTCCAGGCCAAATTCTTTCATCAAGGCCCGTTCTTTGGCCTTGCTGATCTTCATGCGCAGGGGCTTGGCCTTTTCGGCGGTCTCGGAGCCGGCTTCGACGACCGGTTCTCCTTCGAGTTCGTCTTCGAGTTCTGCCAATTCGTCTTCAAGGCTGGGGGGGGCGATGCTGCCTTTTTTCTTGGGGCCACGTTTGGCACCGGTCACGACTTTTTTGACTTCAGGTTTGCTGTTTTCTGCCGGTGCTGCGGCTTTGGCGGCTTTGGCAGGTTTTGGGGTCACGGCTGCGGCTGCGGCGTCTTTGGCTTTGGCAGCGGTTTTCTTCTCGGTCACTTCGGTTTTCTTGGCGGGCACGGAGGCGGCTTTCTTCACAGGCTTGGCAGGAGTTGCCGGGATCGCCGTTGCTTTGACCTTGCTGGGGGCTGCCTTGGCTGCGGGTTTCGCTGCCGGTTTGGCAGCGACTTTGGCAGGTGCTTTGGCCTTGCTCACCACAGGGGTGGGCTTTTTGGCGGGCGCTTTGGCAACCACTTTGCTGGCTGCTTTGGGCTTGGCGGCAGGCGCGGCGGCTTTTTTGGCAGCGGTGGTTTTGGCAACGGGCTTGGACTTGGCAGCGGCCTGGGCAGGCTTCTTCGACTTTTGAGCAGGCATGAACACCTCGAAACATCAAAACAGACAAGGAAACGGACACAGTCAGCGCCAAATACATCCCGGCGCGGGCGTGGGTTGAGACACAGACAGACGGCCTAAAAGGGCGTCCAATCTGCAATGGCAAGATGTGGGGCGAACATTTGGTGTGCAGTCCTTGCGGAACGGTGACCTGCCCGCATGGGGGCGTCGCACGGATGGCGGTGGTCGGGCCGGAGGTGCTGCTGTCGCTCTTGCCGAAAAGCGTGGATTATACCCCAACGCGTCAGCGTGCTGGGCGTTGGGCGGTCTTGGGGCGAAATGCTTTGCAGACCTCGTCACGTGTTTCCATGTAAGGCCCGCCGATCAAGTCGATGCAATAGGGCACGGCTGCAAAAATGCCGTGCACCACGGCTTGGCCATCGGCGTCTTTCAGGCCTTCAAGGGTTTCGGCAATCGATTTGGGCTGACCGGGCAGGTTGATGATCAGGCTTTGGCCCCGGATCACGGCCACCTGGCGCGACAGGATGGCGGTGGGCACGAACTTCAGGCTGATCTGGCGCATTTGCTCGCCAAAGCCGGGCATTTCCTTGTCGGCCACGGCCAGTGTGGCCTCGGGCGTCACATCCCGCAGGGCCGGGACCGTGCCGCCGGTGGTCAAGACCAGGCTGCAACCCGCATCGACCAACTCGATCAAGGTGGCGCTGATGCGGTCTTTTTCGTCGGGGATCAGGCGCGGCTCGAAGCGGATCGGGTTGAGCAGGGCACGGGTCAACCAGTCTTGCAATGCAGGCAAGCCCTTGTCTTCGTAAACGCCGGTGCTGGCACGGTCGCTGATGGACACGATGCCGATCTTGACCGGGTCAGCTTGCAGCTCACGCATCGTCATCTCCATCTGATTCGGGGGCGTCTTCAACAGCATCACCCGAGAGCACGCTGCGCACCAGCTTGAAGAGTTCGCGGTAGGCGCGGCCCTGACGGGGCGCCAGGCCTTGCGATACGGCCACCTTGGTCACCGGCACGGCGTCCTTGCGGGCCTGTCGCACCAGGGCGCGCAGTTGCTGGATGTCGGTTTGCGGGTGTTGCGCAATCCATTCGCCCACGGCCTCATCGTCGGCGATCAGGCGGTCGCGCCAGGCCTCGGCCAGGTGCAGGGCTTGGGTGTCTTTGGCGCTGCCCAGGCGCTGGATGTCCAGCGCTTCGCGCACGGCTTGCAGGGTTTCGGGGCTGAGCAAACGCATTTGTTTGCCAATGAACTGCATCTGGCGGCGCTTGCCTTCGAAGTTGGTTATGCGCTTGGCTTCGGACAAGCCTTCCACCAGTTTGTCGGGCAGGTTCAGTCCCTCCATCAGGTCTTTGCGCAGGGTGAGCAAGGCCGTGCCGAGTTCTTGCAGTTCGGTGCTTTCGCGCTTGAGTTCGGTGCGGCTGGGGCCATCCAGGCCACCCTTGAGCTCGCGCTTGTACTCCAGGTCCAGTTCGCTGCCTTCGGCAACAAACTGACCACGGACGAAATAGCCTTTTTTGGGTTTACGGGACATGAAGGGGAAACTCGTTCTTGTGTGCAGCGCAAGCGGCTGGGTGGCAAGTATCATAGCGGCCACTGCGGGCCCGGCGCCCGCCATTTTTTTCGAGATCCCTTCTGTGAAAATTTCCGTGAATCAAAACGCCCCTGCCCACGCACCGCATGCGCATGCCCACGACGGCTTCAGCTATTCCCGCGACCATTTTGAAGCGCTGGTGGACATGGCCTTGAACCATGCCAAAAAGCTGGGTGCCACCAACGCGGGTGCCGAAGCCTCGGAGGGCTGCGGCTTGTCGGTCAGCGTGCGCAAGGGCGAGTTGGAAAACGTGGAGCGCAACCGCGACAAATCTTTGGGCGTGACGGTCTATGTGGGCCACCGCCGGGGCAATGCCAGCACCTCGGATTTTTCCAAGGCGGCGATTGAGCGCACGGTGCAAGCCGCTTACGACATCGCCCGCTTCACGGCCGAAGACCCCATAGCCGGTTTGCCCGACGAAGCCGACATCGAAACCAACCACCGCGATCTGGATTTGTTCCATCCTTGGGCGATCAACAGCGAAGAAGCAGCCCAGCTGGCTTTGCAATGCGAAGCCGCAGCGCTGAAAACCAGCCGCCGCATCACCAACAGCGACGGCGCGGCGGTGTCGGCCCAGCAGAGCCATTTCTTCAGTGCGCACACGCACGGTTTTCGCGGCGGTTATGCCAGCTCGCGCCACAGCGTCTCGGTCGCCCCGATTGCCAAACTGCCGGGCCGCAATGCCGAGATGCAGCGCGACGCCTGGTACACCTCGATGCGCTCGGCCGACGAGTTGGCCTCGGTCGAGGCGGTGGGCCGCTACGCCGCAGAGCGTGCTTTGTCGCGCCTGGGGGCGCGCAAAATCGCCACCACCGAGTGCCCCGTGTTGTTCGAGTCTCCCGTGGCAGCGGGTTTGCTGGGCGGTTTTGTGCAGGCCGTGAGCGGTGGCGCGCTGTACCGTAAGAGCAGCTTCTTGCTCGACTCACTCGGCAAAAAAGTGTTCCCCAAACACATCGACATCGAAGAGGACCCCTTTGTGCTGCGCGGCAAAGGCAGCTCGCCTTTTGACGACGAAGGCGTGCGCTCGGCGCGTCGCCAGGTGGTCAAGGGCGGTCGTGTGGAGGGTTACTTTTTGTCGAGCTATTCGGCCCGCAAATTGGGCATGAAAACCACCGGCAATTCGGGCGGTTCGCACAACCTGTCGCTGACTTCGCGCCTGACACAGCCGGGTGATGACCTCAACGCCATGCTGCAAAAACTGGGCACGGGCTTGTTTGTGATCGAGTTGATGGGCCAGGGCGTGAACTATGTGACCGGCGACTATTCACGCGGGGCCAGCGGCTTTTGGGTGGAGAACGGCCAGATCGCCTACCCGGTGCACGAGATCACCATCGCGGGCAACCTCAAGGACATGTTCATGGGCATCGAGGCGGTGGGTGCGGACACTTACAACATGGGTGCCAAATCCACAGGCTCCATCTTGGTCAACCGCATGAAGCTGGCGGGCAGCTGAGCCTGGCGCACTGTGCAGGCAGAACTTTTGGCGGCGCTGGCCGCCTTGTCGTGGGCGGTGGGCAGTTTGTTCTCGGCCGCGGCTTCGAGCCGCATGGGGGCTTTTGCCTTCACCCGTTGGCGTTTGTTTTTTGCGCTCACCTTGTTGTGGGCGCTGGCGCTGTCCACCGGGCAATGGCGCAGCCTCGATGGCTCCAGCGTGGCTTTGCTGGCCTTGTCGGGCTTGATTGGCATCTTCATTGGTGACACGGCACTGTTTGCCTGCATGAACCGGCTGGGACCGCGCCGCAGCGGTGTGCTGTTTGCCACGCATGCTTTGTTTTCGACCTTGCTGGCCTGGCTGTTTCTGGGTGAAACCCTCTGGGGCTGGACTTTGGTGGGCGGCAGTTTGTTGGTGTCGGGCGTGATGGTGGCGATTGTGTGGGGCCGCCGCGAGAGTGAAACCCATGCTTGGGAAAACACCCAGGGGTCTTTGTGGACAGGTGTTGTGTTGGGCTTGGTGGCGGCCTTGTGCCAGTCCGTGGCCACCTTGATGATCAAGCCCTTGATGGCCACGGGGGTGGATGCGGTCTCTGCCTCGGCAGTACGCACATCGGCCAGTTTTTTGGCGCACCTGGCGCTGCTGTGGGCTGGGGCTCAAGTGGCCAAAGTACAAAACCCACTGGATGCGAAGACTTTGTTCAATACCTGGGCCAGTGCAGCAGTGGCGATGGCGCTGGGCATGACCTTGATCTTGCAAGCCTTGCACAGCGGGCAGGCCAATCTGGTGGGGATTTTCTCGTCCCTCACGCCCGTTTTGTTACTGCCTTTGTTGTGGGTGGTCTATCGCCGCCGTCCCGCCTGGGGCGCTTGGGGCGGGGCCAGCTTGGCGGTTGTGGGGGCTGCGCTGATTATGCAGGCCTGACCTTCCACCCCTCTGGTCTGGCCCCCAGCATGGACCGCGATCAACCCGCCAGCGCAGCCTTGACTGCCGCTGACACCTGGCCCATGTCGGCCTTGCCTGCCAGCTGGGCTTTGACCGCACCCATGACCTTGCCCATGTCACCTGGCCCTTTGGCACCCAAGTCGGCCACGATGGCTTGCACCGCTGCCGTGACTTCTTCGGCCGACATGCGCGCAGGCAGGTAGGCCAGCAACACGGCCATTTCCGCTTTTTCCTTGTCGGCCAGGTCCTGGCGGGCGGCTTGTTCAAAAGCGGCGATCGAATCCTTGCGCTGCTTGATGAGCTTGTCCACGATGGCCACCACCGCCACATCGTCCAACTCGATGCGCTCGTCCACTTCTTTTTGCTTCATGGCCGACAGCAGCAAGCGGATGGTGCCCAGACGCTCGGCGTCTTTGGCGCGCATGGCGGTTTTCATGTCTTCGGTGATTTGTTCTTTCAGGCTCATGGGAGGCTCCGTGTGGTGTGTGTGCATGGATGTGCTGATGCACAAAAGACAAAGCCCGCCTGAGCGTCCTCCAGCGGGCTTGTTTGCAGACCTTGGCAGGTCATACAAAACAGAAGATCAATACATCTTCTTGGGCAGCTGCATGCTGCGCACGCGCTTGTAGTGGCGCTTGACGGCAGCCGACTTCTTGCGCTTGCGCTCGGTGGTGGGCTTTTCGTAGAACTCGCGGGCACGCAGATCGGTCAGCAGGCCGAGTTTTTCGATGGTGCGCTTGAAGCGACGCAGGGCAACGTCAAACGGCTCGTTTTCTTTCACGCGGATGGTGGTCATTGAATCAAATTTTCCAAAAATGTGCCGGCTGCGGTAGCAAGGGAGATCGGGCCCTTGAAACCCAGTTACGGCGGTTCCCCGTCACTAACTAGTATTTGGCCGACGGGGGTTTGCCAGCAAAGCTCAAGATTATAGCGCTTGTGCAAGCCGTGCTTGCATCCATTGTGGGATCAACGCATGCCCAAGCGTAAATCTTCAAACGGCGCAGCACCGAAACCTTGAGGCACCTGACCTCAGGACATTATTAGAATGAAAGTATCCAAAAATTGACTATCAAAATGTTCATTAAAAAGTTATCAGCCATACTTTTATGGGGATTGGTGACCCCATGGTGTTGGGGGCAGTCGGCGCCTGCTGCGGCATCAGCGGCCAGCCCAGCGGTGGTGGTGGTACTGGCCGGCGGAGGTGCCAAAGGTTTTGCCCATTTGGCGGTTTTGCGCCAACTGGAGAGAGACCGTATTCCCATTGCGCGGATTGTGGGCACCAGCATGGGGGCGGTGGTGGGGGGCTTGTACGCCAGTGGCATGTCCACCGAAGACATTGAACGCATGGTGGGGGGCCTCGATCCGTCCAAAGTGGCGCTGGATCAACTCAACCGACTGGAGTTGCCTTCGCGCACTCGCGCTTACCAACAAAAATACCCGGTAGATTTGGAGTTCGGCATCAAAGATGGCCGGGTCAGCTTTGCCCGGGGGGTCAGCGATGGACAACGATTCCTGGCTTTGTTGCAGGCATTGACGGCCCATGTGCCGCCGAATGTCCATTTCAACGATTTGAAAATACCGTTCCGTGCCGTGGCGACCCGATACCGCGATGGCGAGATGAAAGTGTTCGACCAAGGGGCTTTGCATCTGGCCATCCGCGCCAGTATGGCGGCGCCGGCCGTCTTTTCTCCGGTCCAAGTGGATGGCGAAACCTATGTGGATGGCGGGTTGGTTGCCAATTTGCCGATTGAAGTGGCTCTGCGTGAGGGGGCCGATGTGATCGTGGCCTCCTTTTTGGGGGAGGAGCTGGACGACGTCAAGACAGAGCAAGCCGGTCACGCACTGGCGGTGGCCAATCGGATGCTGTCGATCCTGATCCATCAGAATGAAAAACGAAACTTGGCGCTTTTACGCCCTTGGGATGTGTTGGTCAGACCCTCGGTGCAAGACATCAATTTTGCCGACTTCAACCGTGCGCCGGAAATTGTTGAGCGTGGTCAACAGGCCGTGCTCATGGTGCAAGAAAAACTGACCGCATTGGCAGCTGTATTTGCCGCCCAGCGCGCACCCGTTGCCACCACACGCCTATCGTTTGACCAGCGTGAAAAACGCATCGTGGCGATCGAAGCTCAAGGGCAAAAGGATGTTTCGCAGACCTACATCCAGACGATGCTGTCACCCATGCTGGGCCAGGAGTTTTCTCCTCAGCTGACCGAGCGTTACATGGACGAGCTCTACACCAGCGGTTTCTTTGACTTGGTCAGTTACACCCTGGAGCAGCAGCGTGGTGATCGCTACAAACTCATCGTCAACGTGCGAGAAAAACCCTACAGCCCTCATTTTTTCAAGAGCACATTGGGCTTTTCCACCGAACGCCATGGCATCACGCAATTCACGGCTGGCTTCGGTTACCGCCGCCCTTGGTTGACGCCCTCAGGTCTGGAGTTTTCGCTGGATGCACGCTTGGGGACCCAGTCTGAATTGGCCGCCCGCTTCTACCAACCGTTGTCGCGTGGCTGGAGTGTGGAGTCAGGCGCCTCCATCGACCGCAACCATTTGCCTTTGTACAAAAGCGCTGTTTTCAATGGCGAGGAAAGCAGCCAGAAACTGGCTTATTTCAACCAAGTGGTGCAAAGCGTGGACGCACAGTTGGTCTATGACTTTGAGCGCAAGATGAACGTCAAGCTGGGGGTCGCCTCCAGTGCAATTCGAAGAAGCTTTGACACCGCCTTCGATGGGTCGGACAGCCTTTTCACAAGCACCAACTTGGTGAAATACGAAGGTGTGAAAGCACAGTTCCAGATCGATCAACTCGACTCTTTCAGTTTTCCTACACGCGGCTACTTTCTGGGGGGCAGTTTGGAGAAGGGCGTTTCGGGTGCCTTGTACAGCGGTGGGCGCTTGACTGCCAAGTGGGCCCAATCGGTGGGCCCGCATATTTTCAACATGGGGGTCAATCTTGCACAGGATCGGGTCACGCTCGACTGTGATGCCTGCCGCTCGCCCAGCCGTTTGATCCTGGGGGGATTTCAAAACATGGGCGCTTACCGCATGGGGCAGTTGATCGGTGATCAACTGGCGCACGTGCAAACCACCTACATGTACCGTTTGAACGATGGGGGCTTGCTGAACCAAAAAACCTATGTCGGAACGGTCTTGGAAGCGGGCGATGCCTGGTACAAGGGTGACCCCATGCGCTGGCGTTACAGCGGGACCTTGTTTGTGGCCATGGACAGCAAAATAGGCGACATCTACCTCGGGGCTGCCGCAGGCTCGGGGAATTCGTACAACCTGTTTTTACAGTTGGGCCGCCGGTTCAATTTTTGACTGGGAGGGCAAGGCCTGCGCGCAGGCATGGGCGCTGGCCCAGGCCCATTGGAAGTTGTACCCCCCCAACCAACCCGTCACGTCGACCACTTCGCCAATGAAGTACAGGCCCGCTTGCTTGGACTCCATGGTTTGCGAAGACAGATCCCGGGTGTCCACGCCACCCAGCGTGACTTCGGCTTTTCTGTAGCCTTCGCTGCCGGTGGGGGTGAGTTGCCAATTCGACAGGGCTTCGGCCAGTTTGTTCAAGGCTTTGTCGGGCACATCGGCAGCGGTGCGTTGCAAGGCCGGTTCTTGGCTCACCCAGGCTTCGGCCAATCGGCTGGGCACCAGGGTGGCCAGCTCGTTGCTCAGCAGTTTTTTGGAGCGCAATTTGGCTTCTTGCAAGCGCTCGGGCAGGTTCATGTCCGGCGCGAGGTTCAGGCGAATGGGCGTGCCTTCTTGCCAGTAGCTCGAAATTTGCAGCACGCCCGGCCCGGACAGGCCCCGGTGTGTGAACAGCAGGTCTTCGTCAAAGTGCATGCGGCTCTTTTTTTCGCCCGTCTCGATGCCCACAGGCAAGGCGAGTCCGGCCAGTTGGGCATACGGGGCCCAGGCATCCCCGTCAAAGGTCAAAGGCACCAAGCCTGGGCGGCGCTCCACCAAGCGCAAGCCAAACTGGCTGGCGATGCGGTAGCCCCAGTCGCTGGCCCCGATCTTGGGAATCGACAACCCCCCTGTGGCCACCACCAGCGAGTGGGTGTGGACCAGACCCTGGCTGGTCTCCAGGGTGTAGGGGGCAGGAGGTTCAGTGGGGGCTTGAACCGCTTTGACGCTGCACCCGCTGCGGATCTCCACACCACCCGCTTCGCATTCGGCCAGCAGCATGCGGATGATGTCCTCGGCCGAGTGGTCGCAAAACAGCTGGCCCTTGTGTTTTTCATGAAAGGCGATGCCGTGCTTTTGCACCAGATCGATGAAGTCTTGCGGCGTGTAGCGCGACAGGGCAGAGCGGCAAAAGTGCGGGTTCTGGCTGATGAAGTGCTTTTGCGGGGCCGACGCGTCGAGCAAACGGTTGGTGAAGTTGCAGCGCCCCCCGCCCGAGATGCGGATCTTTTCGGCGATCTTCTCGCTGTGGTCGATGACCAGCACCTCCAGCCCGCGCTGGCCTGCCACGCCCGCGCAAAACAAACCGGCAGCCCCGGCACCCACGATCACCACATCCCATGTATTCATGGGACCAGAGTTTAGCTCGGTTGTGACTTGGTCATGCGCATACAATGCGCACAGAAGGAGCGTGCGCTATGTCTGCTTTTGAATCCATCGCCAAAAAACCTGTCAACCTCTCGCTCAGCGAAGCGCTGGTGCAAGAGTCCCGCGCATATTGCGGCAATCTTTCGGCCAAGGTCGAAGAAATGTTGCAAGCGTATGTGGTGTCTGAACGTCAGGCACGCCAGAAGCATCGTGAGCAGGCGCAGCGGGCCGTGGCCGATTGGAATGCACTGCATGACGCCTCTGGTTCATACGCCGATGGGCACTCTACGCTGTAAGCCGCATCGGAGCCATTCATGCCGCAATACGACGTACACCTGAATCCTGGCCCGATGCGCGAGACGGTTCCCATGGTGGTGCTGGTGCAGTCTTCGCTGTTCGACGGTTACCGTCGCCGGGTCGTGGTGCCATTGGTGCTACGCTCGGCCTTGCCAGCAGGGGCCAAAGTGTCCGGTACCCGCATGAATCCGGTGTTCAAAATCAAGGGCCAGACCTTGGTGCTGCACCCGCTGGACATGGTGTCGGTGCACAGCGAGCAGCTGGGTCCTTGTGTGGGCAGTCTATCGAATCAGGGGCAGGTGATCGCCGATGCCCTTGATGAGTTGCTGACGCGCAGTTGGGGCTGAATTCAGGCCAGTTTCTGTGAGCGTTGTGGTTGCGCTGCCCAGGCCCGCGCCCCCTGCACCACATCCCCCACCACGATGATGCTGGGGCTTGCCAGTTGTTCGCGTTGTACGGTGTGCACCAGTTCACCCAGCGTGGTCAGGGCCTCGCGCTGGGTGGGCAAGCTGGCGTTTTGGACCACGGCCACGGGCGTTTGGGCAGGCAAGCCGCTGAGCAAGCCTTGGCCGATGTGCTCCAAGCTGCTCACGCCCATGTAAATGACCAGCGTGAGTTTGGCTTGGGCGGCGGTGGCGGCCAGTTGGGGCCAGTCGGTGCCGCTGTCGCCGGGTTTGGCGTGGCCGGTGACGAACACCACGCCGTGGGCGTGCTCACGGTGCGTCAGCGGTGCGCCCAGGCTGCTCAGGCCCGCCAGGCCCGAAGTGATGCCATTGACCACCTCCACATCAATGCCCGCTTGGCGCAAGTGCTCCACCTCTTCACCGCCCCGACCAAAAATGAAGGGGTCGCCGCCTTTGAGGCGCACCACGCGTTCTCCCGCGTGCACCGCGTTGATCATCAGTTTGTCGATGAAGGCCTGCGGAGTGCTTTGACAACCGCCGCGTTTACCCACGTGGACAATGCGTGCGGTGGGGGATGCGTGGGCCAGCACGGCGTCGTTGACCAGGTCGTCGACCAGCAGCAAGGTGGCGCTGGCAATCGCTTTGACGGCTTTGAGGGTCAGCAGTTCCGGGTCACCGGGACCGGCGCCGACCAAAGTGCAGCGGTAGGCAAAGTCTTGGCTCATGGGTGTTCAGAAATCAGATCAGAAATGAATTGATCCAATTTTCTGATCTAACAAAGCTACTGCCAAATACTTTATTGGCATAAAGCAAATGACGCAGGTCGCTGGCGTGCCCAGCTGTGGCGACCTTCAGGCGGCGTGCATGCCGTGTTCCACTTTCAGGGTCTTGCACGCTGGCGATGCCCAAAACGCCAACAAAGCCCGCACGGCTTCGGTCTGTGTGCTGTTTGCCGCCACGGAGCCCGAAAACGTGGTGGTGATTTGCACCGCCGCGGGCAGGGGGCCCAGCACGGTGATGCCCGCCACGCCCCGCATCTCGCTGAGCTGCTGAAAGCCCAGCGCCACCTCGCCTTGGGCAATCAGCGCGCCGACAGGAACGCCCGGTTTGGCTTGCACGATGCGGTCTTGGATCTGTTCGGTGATGCCCCAAGCCTCAAATTGTTTGGCCAGTTGCACGCCACTGGGGCCGGTCGAATAACCCAAAGATGGCGCAGCCAAAATGGCGGCCTTGAGCGCGGCTTCGGTCGAAATGTCGGGGGCCGTCTGGCCTGCTGGCACGGCCACCGCCACGCCCGACAGCACCAGATCGACCCGGCTGCCTGCCAACACGTGTCCGCTGGTGATCAACTTGTCGATGGCATCGCTGGCCAGCACCACGCCGTCAAAATTTTCACCCGCCTGAACGCGTTTGGCCGCATCGACGCCGCCGACCGACTCGACCTGCACGCGCACGTCGGGGTTTTGCGTTTGGTAAAGCGAGACCAGATCGGCCAGCAGGGCTTTGGTGGCCATGGAAGAGATGAGGCGCAGGACGGTGGGCATGGTGGTCTGAAGGAAAAACGGCAGATAAAGAATTAAACCAAAGCCAGGGGTGGCGTGCGCAAGCGCCTCTAAACTACCTGTTATGCACATTTTGGGTATCGAATCTTCTTGCGACGAAACCGGTGTGGCCTTGGTGCACACCAGTGGCGAGGCTTTGCCGCGTCTGTTGTCGCATGCGCTGTACAGCCAAATCGAGATGCACCAGGCCTATGGCGGTGTGGTGCCCGAGCTGGCCAGCCGTGACCACATTCGCCGCGTGCTGCCGCTCACCCGCCAGGTGCTGGCCGAGGCCGGTGCCACCTTGGCCGACATCGACGTGGTGGCCTACACCCGGGGGCCGGGTCTGGCCGGGGCTTTGCTGGTGGGCTCAGGTGTGGCCTGTGCGCTGGCGGCGTCTTTGGGCAAACCCGTGTTGGGTGTGCACCACCTGGAAGGCCATTTGCTCTCGCCGTTTCTGAGTGCCGACCCGCCCGAGTTCCCCTTCATTGCCTTGCTGGTTTCGGGCGGGCATACCCAATTGATGCGGGTGGACGGCGTGGGCCGCTACGAACTCTTGGGCGAGACGATCGACGACGCCGCAGGCGAGGCCTTTGACAAATCGGCCAAACTGATGGGCCTGCCTTACCCCGGCGGCCCGGGACTGTCGCGCCTGGCCGAGCAGGGCAACCCGGCGGCCTACAAGCTGCCCCGGCCCTTGCTGCACAGCGGCGACTTTGATTTTTCTTTTGCGGGCCTCAAAACGGCGGTGCTGACGCAAAGCCAAAAAATCGGCCCCGCCGCCCACACCGAAGGCGCGCCTGAGCGGGCCGACTTGGCCGCTTCAACCCAAGCCGCGATTGTCGAAGTGTTGGTCAAAAAGTCGATGACCGCGCTCAAAACATCCGGCATGAAGCGCCTGGTGGTGGCTGGAGGCGTGGGGGCCAACCGCGAGCTGCGAGCCCAATTGAATGCCGCCTGCCTCAAAGCCAAAGTGCGGGTGCATTACCCGGAGCTGCACCTGTGCACCGACAACGGCGCCATGATCGCCATGGCCGCTGCCATGCGCTTGCAAGCCGGCGTGCAGCAAGCCCAAGCGCTTTACAGCTTCGATGTGAAACCGCGCTGGCCGCTGCACGAACTGGTCGCCCCTTGAGGTTTCACAACGCGCGCTGAGCAAACCCCGCTGGAATCCGGGTTAACCCTAGTTTGTGCCACTCGACTGGTTAAACTCCGCTTCTTTTTTTGCGTGGACCGGATCAAGGTCCTTTTTGTCATGCAGTCATTGAGCTTTTTTTCGCGTCGCACCTGGATGGCCTGTTTAGCGGCTTTGTGTTTTGTTCCCACTCTTGCCCCAGCCCAAGCCCAGTCCCCCGCGCCCATCAAACTGGCCCTCATCGAGGGCATGAGCGGTCCTTTTGCCAACACCGGCGAAGCGGTGGTGCGCAACATCGCCTGGGCCGTGGAGCGGGTCAATGCGCGTGGCGGCGTCAAAACCGCCCAGGGCATGCGCCCCATGGTGCTGGAGCGTTACGACAGCAAAGGCCAAAGTGAGGAGGCTTTGTCGGCGCTCAAGTCGGCCATTGACGACGGCGCCCAAGTGATCTTGCAAGGCAACTCATCGGCCAACGCGGCGGCCCTGATCGACGCGATCAACAAACACAACGAGCGCGAACCTGCCAAGCGCGTGCTGTTCTTGAACTACTCGGCTGTGGATCCGATTTTGACCAACGAAAAGTGCAGCTTCTGGCATTTCCGTTTTGACGCCCATGCCGACATGCGCATGGTGGCCCTGATGGACGTGCTCAAAGGTGACGCTTCGGTCAAATCGGCTTACTTGATTGGGCAGGACTACAGCTTTGGCCAAGCGGTGCTGCGTGAAGCCCGCAGGCAACTGGGGCTGCAGCGGCCTGATGTGAAGATTGTGGGCGACGAACTGCACCCCTTGGGCCGTGTCAAAGACTTCTTGCCCTATGCCGCCAAAATCAAGGCCAGCGGTGCGCAGGCGGTGATCACGGGCAACTGGGGCAATGACCTGACTTTGTTGGTCAAAGCTGCCCGCGAAGCCGGCTATGAAGGCAAGTTCTACACCTTTTATGGCAATGCTCTGGGCGCGCCTGCGGCCATTGGCGAAGCCGGTATCGACCGCGTGATCGCCGTGGCCGATTGGCTGCCCAATGTGCCAGGTGCCGCCAGCGAGCAGTTTTACCAGTCGTTTCGTCAGCGCTTTCCCAAGCCGTCTGAGGACTATGTGCATGTGCGCATGCAGCTGATGATCGAAGCTTTGGCCCAAGCTGTTGAGCGGGCAGGGGGCACCGATCCTGTGGCCATGGCCTTGCAGCTCGAAAAAGCCCGCGTCACCATCGCTGGGCAAACCGGCACGATGCGCGCCGAGGACCACCAATTTCAGCAGCCTCTGGTGGTCGGGGTCATGGCGCGTCAGGGCACGCCCGGTGTGCCCTTCGATGTCGAGGGCTCCGGCTATGGCTTCAAGGTGGTGCGCCAGATCAAGGCCGAGCAGGCCCGCATGCCCAGCAGCTGCAAGATGGTGCGTCCCAGCGGCGCTTGAGTCCGGCCCGTCCGACATGACCTAGAATCCAGCGTCCCTGCAAAGGGACACCGCATCATTTTCATCAACCCGTCGCCAGGGGAGTTCCGAAAGGAGCTGAGATTGCGTCTGACTCGACGCTGACCCTGGAACCTGATCCGGCTCATACCGGCGGAGGAAGCGCGACATGCTGTACGTCACTGCAGCCGCTGTTTTTGCGGCACTTGTTTTTTTCATCTGGGTCGCTCTGCGCGAGCGCACACCCGTGGCCAGTCTTGACGACTACCTCACCGCCCGGGGCTCACAAAATTCAACCACCTTGGGTTTGTCGTTTTTGGCATCCGGCATGGGCGCGTGGATTTTGTTTGTACCGCCCGAGATCGGCGCGTTTGTAGGGCCTGTTGCTTTGGTGGGCTACGCTTTGTCGGCGGCGCTGCCATTTTTTCTCTTGGCTTGGTTGGGTCCCGCCATACGCCAGCTGATGCCCCAAGGCCGCACCATTGCCGAATTTGCCCAAGAACGTTTTGGCCAGGGCCTGCGTTTGTGGGTCAGCGCCTTGTCGGTTTTGTACATGCTGTGTTTCATCACGGCCGAATTGACCGCCATTGGGGCCATCACCGGCTTGTTGTCCGAGTTGCCCGGCAGCGTGGTCATCGTCGCTGTGGCGGTCACCACCTTGGTCTACACCACCTGGGGCGGCTTGCGTGCGAGCATGGTCACCGACCGTTGGCAGGCTTGGTTGCTGCTGGCTTTGCTGGCGATTGTGATGGGCGTGACGCTGTTCAGCTTGCCCCAAAACGCCGTGACCCAAGCTTGGCCTGCGGCACCGATCGAGGTGTCACTCAACGTGGCGCTGACGCTCGTGATTGCGGTGACAGCGGCCAATATTTTTCACCAAGGCTATTGGCAGCGTGTCTGGTCGGCACGCAGCGACACCGAGTTGCGCCAAGGCGCTTTGCTGGGCGGGGCGCTCACCGTGCCGGTGATGTTGGCCATGGGCGCTTTGGGCATGCTGTGCATGGCCATGGGCAAGAACCCGGGCTCGCCACCCATTCCCTTCTTTGCTTTGTTGTCCGATGCGCCAGCGTGGTTGGCTGTGCCCGTGTTGGTGCTGGCGGTGGCCTTGGTGGCCTCGTCGGTGGACACGCTGCAAAGCGGCATTGCTTCCTTGGTGGTCACGGCCCGGCCGCAAGTGTCGCTGGGCGCTGCTCGCTGGATCACAGTGCTGCTGATGCTGCCGGTGGTGTGGGTGTCGCTGCAAGGCTTGTCGGTGCTGCGCCTGTTCTTGATTGCCGATTTGTTGTGCGCCACGGCGGTGGTACCGGTCTTGTTGGGCCTTTGGCAACGCATGACACCGACTGCGGCCGTCGCAGGCGCGGTGGCGGGATTGTTGGGCGCCGTGTTGCCGGGCTGGGTCAGCGGGGGCAGCGTGTCCGCAGGCTTGTTGGCGGCCAGTTTCCCCACCAGCGTGCCCACGCTCGCTCCGTTTGCCGGGGCCCTGTTGGCCTCCACCGGTGTGAGTTTGCTGCTGGTTTGGCTCAAGCCACCAGCGCACAAGCACTTGGCTTGACCCCGGACCTCACGCCTTCCAAGCGGGCCTGCACCCGCTTGGCGCGGCGAACGCGAGGGACCGCTCCGCTTTGATCAGGGTTTAACCCTAGCCCTGCTGTCGCCCAGGTCGCTGGTGTTTGCGGGGGTAATTGATTAGCATGCTAACCATTGCCGGTGCCGCAGCGGTGCCGGATGCTCAAACCCGACCAGCATGGCCACACGACAGGGATGCCGGTCCGCACACGGAAAGCCTTGCGCCATGCAAACAGCTGAAAACTACATCCACGGCCAATGGGTCAAGGACTACGACGCCCACAGGCGGGGTGACTCGATCGATCCGGCCACCGGTGAGGTGGCCGCACATTTTGTGGAAGCCACTTTGCCTGAAGTGGACGCGGCCATCGCCAGCGCCCGTGCTGCTTTTGAACGCACCACCTGGGCCCAACAACCCAAGCTGCGCTCGGACGTGCTGCGTTTGTTTGCCGACCGTTTGGAGCACAACAAGGCGCAAGTGGTGCAGACGCTGGTCCAGCTCAATGGCAAGTTGCAGCGCGAGGCCGAGGGCGAAGTCATGGCCGGCATTTCGGAGTTGCGCTACTACGCCGGGCTGGCGCGCAACCTGTTTGGCCGTGTCATCGAGATGGAGCCCCATGTGTATTCGCACATTGAGCGTGAAGCCATCGGGGTGGCCGCCATCATCGTGCCCTGGAATGCCCCAGTGACTTTGCTGGTGCGCTCATTGGCGCCGGCACTGGCTGCAGGGTGTACGGTGGTCATCAAGGCGGCGCACCAAACGGCGCTGGTCCACGCCCAGGTGATGGCTTGTTTGGTGGCAGACGAGCGCATTCCAACTGGCGTCATCCATTCGTTTGTGGAGCAGGGCAGTGAGGCCACGCAGCACCTGTGCGCGCACCCCGAGGTGGACGTCATCAGTTTCACCGGCTCGACCCATGTGGGCCAACAAATTGCCTTGTCCACCGCCAAAAACCTGACCCGCTTGTCCTTGGAGCTCGGTGGCAAAGCCCCGGCCATCGTGCGGGCCGATGCGGACATTCCCGCCGCCGTGCGCGGCATCGTGGGCGGGGCTTGTGTCATGGCGGGGCAAATGTGCACGGCCATCAGCCGCGTGCTGGTGCATGAATCGGTGGCCATCGATTTCTCGGCGCAATTGGCGCATGCCTTGTCGTGCGTGAAGGTCGGCCCGGGGCACTTGCCGGCTTCGGCCATGGGCCCCCTGCTGGACGTGCGCAACCGGGACCGCATCTTGGGTGAAGTGCGCGCTGCCAGCCCAGATTGCCGCGTTTTGCTGGCAGGCATTGTGCCCACCGATACGCCGCGCGGTGGTGCTTTCATCACGCCGAGTTTGGTGGCCACGCAAGACCTGAACAGCCACTATGTGCAGGACGAAATCTTCGGCCCGCTCATCACTTTGGAGCATTTCGAGTCGGATGACGATGCGGTGCACCGAGCCAATGCCACGCGATACGGCTTGGCCGCTTCGGTTTGGACACGGGATTTTCGGGCCGCCCGCAACGTGGCAAGGCGCATCAAGTTTGGCAATGTCTGGGTCAACGCCCACAACCGCTTGTTTGCCGAAATCGAAACCGGCGGCTACCGCCAAAGCGGTTTTGGGCGTTTGCATGGCGTGGAAGGCCTGAACGACTTCATGGAAACCAAGCACGTGTTCATGCCTTGCAACGATCAATAGCCTTCAGGCAACCACGACCCAACCGTCGATCACGGGGCCATGGCTTGCCGAGGGTACCGTGATCACTCCAGCTTGATGTTGGCCTTCTTGATCAAGTCACCAAAACGATCGAATTCCTGACGGTTCATTTGAGCGAACTGCTCTGGCGTCAGGTTGCTCGGTTCGCCGCCCAGGCCTTTGAGCTTGGCCTGAATGTCGGGCATCCTCACAATCTTGGCCAACTCGCTTTGCAGTCGGGCGATCACGTCGGGCGGCGTGCCGGTGGTCACGAACATGCCGTACCAAGTGCTCATTTCAAAACCACGCACGCCTGCCTCGGCCAATGTGGGCACTTGAGGTAACTCGCTGCTGCGGGTGGCCGTCGTCAAAGCCAATGGTTTGAATTTGCCCGCCTTGATCTGGCCCATGGCCGAGGAGGTGGTGTCGAACATGATCTGCACGTTGCCCCCGATGATGTCCAGGTGCGCTTGGCTGCTGCCTCGGTAGGGCACATGGATGCTCTTGACACCGGCGGCCAGGTTGAAGCCCTCGCCAGCAATGTGCTGGGTGCTGCCCACGCCCGATGATGCGTATTTGAACTCGTTGGGCTTGGCTTTCATCAAAGCCACCAGTTCGGCCACGTTGTTGGCAGGCACATTGGACCCGACCACCAGCACGTTGGGCACCGTGACGATCAGGCCCACAGGCGTCAGGTCTTTGATGGGGTCGTAGTTCAGCTTGATCAGGTGCGGCGCGATGGCTTGTCCGGTGTTGGTGGCCACCAGCAAGGTGTGGCCGTCAGCGGGGGCTTTGGCGGTCAGGTCGGCGGCGATCGTGTTGGAGGCCCCCGGCTTGTTGTCCACCACAAAGGAGCCTTTGAACGCCTCGCCCATTTTTTCGGCCAACATGCGGGCAATGATGTCGGTGCCACCGCCGGCGTTGGCCCCCACCATGATGCGCACCGGCTTGGTGGGGTAGTTTTGCGCCAGGCCCAGCAAAGGCGTGGCCAGCAGGGCAGCGAGCAGGATTTTTTTCAGCTTCATGACAAGGTCTCCTTCTAGGTGGTGGCGTCGTTATCGGTTGGCGTGTTGACGGTGGGCGTTGGCCATGCGGGTGGCCAGTTCAAAAGCATTGGTCATGGCTTGCGGGTTGGCCACGCCTTGGCCCGCAATGTCGTAAGCGGTGCCGTGGGCTGGCGTGGTGATGGGGCAGGGCAGGCCACCGTGGACCGTCACGCCTTGTTCGAAGCCCATGAGCTTCATCGCGATTTGGCCTTGGTCGTGGTACATGGTCACCACGCCGTCGTAGCCGCCTGGCGAGCGGATGGCACGCACAAACGCGGTGTCGGCTGGAAAAGGGCCATCGGCCGCAAAGCCCATGTCGGCAGCTTGCTGCACACCCGGTGTGATGATGCGGCCTTCTTCGTCACCGTAATTGCCGTTGTCGCCGTTGTGCGGATTGAGGCCACAGACCGCGATGCGCGGGCGGGTGACGCCCGAGGCCTGCAGGGCCTGCGAGATCATGCGAATCGCATCGGCCACTTTGTCCGGGCTCAGCAAGCTGGAGACTTCGTTCAGGGGGACATGCGAGGTCACACGCGCTGTCCAGAGGTTTTTCAGCACATTCAGTTCGCCGCAAACGCCGCTGTAGTGCATGTGCTCGGCAAACCAGCGCAGTTCGTCCTCTTGCGTCATGCCGCCTTGGCGCAGGGCCGATTTGTTCAGCGGGGCAAAGCAAAAAGCATCGGCTTGGCCCGCCATCACCAGATCCAAGCCAGCGGCCAAGGCCTCGATCATGTAGCGGCCATTGGCAGCGTTGGCCACGCCGCGCTCAAAAGCTGGGGCCCGGTAGCCGCTCCACTCGTGCCAGAGCACCTCTTGGGGCACGCGGATCGCGTCCTTTTGCCCGATCAGGATGACCCGCGCTTGCTTTTGCCAAGTCGGGTTTTGCAGCATTTTTTCGACCAACTCAGGGCCGATGCCCGCCGGATCGCCAGTGAAAAGAGCCAGGGTGGGCAAAGACATCTTGGAAACTTCCATCAAAAAGAGGTGGGCAATACGGCTTGATTTGGCCGTAATCCGTAATTACGGATAATGCTAGGCAGGTGCACAGAGCGGGTCAAGCTCTGGTTTTCCCCGATACTTGGCAACCATGTCTTCACCAGATCCCTCCAGTTTGATTGAGCGCGTCACGCTCCACGAAGAAGTCACCAACCGTTTGCGCGACATGATCGTGTCATTGCGCCTGCGGCCCGGTGAGCGCATCCAAGAGATGGAAGTGGCCCAGTTGCTGGGTGTTTCCCGGACCCCTGTGCGCGAAGCCATCAAAGTGCTGACTGCCGAGGGGCTGGTTGAACTCTTGCCCTTGCGCGGCGCCATCGTGAAGGTTTTTTCGGCCAAAGACGCCCGCGACATGCTCGAGGTGATCGCGCTGGTGGAGTCCTATGCCGGAGAGCTGGCCTGTCAGGCCAGCCAAGACAAAATCGACGAGATCCTGGAGATGCACCGGCAAATGCAGGTGTTCTATGAAGCGCGGGAAAGACCGGCCTATTTCGCGCTGAACCAGCGCATCCACGATGCGCTGATTGCGCTGGCCGACAACGACACCTTGAGCATGACCCACGCCACTTTGAGCAAGCGCATGCGCAGTTTGCGCTACAGCGGCAACGCCACGCCCGAAAACTGGAGCGCGGCCATGGCCGAACATGCGCAAATGATGGTGGCCTTGGCCGCGCGCGACGGCCGCGCCCTGTCCCGCATCATGGGCGAGCACATCCGCAACACTTGGCCGCGCATCCAAGACGTGGTGAACTGACGCGACAAGCCTGCCTCTGGTGGTCTGCTAAGCTGAAAGCATGCGCATCTCCACCGCTGCCCCTGAACACCTGATCGACTCGGCTTATGCCGCGCGCCGCCTCTTGGTCACATTGGCCCTGATGACGCTGGGGGGCTCCAGCATGTATGTGGTGGCCGTGGTGCTGCCCGCTGTGCAGGCCGAGTTCGGTATCAGCCGCGCCGATGCCTCTTTGCCCTACACCTTGATGATGATCGGCTTTGGTGTGGGGGGCCTGTTCATGGGCCGCTGGGCCGACCGCGCGGGCGTGCATGTGCCTTTGATGCTGGGCGGTATCTGCACGGGCTTGGGTTTCATCGCCGCCAGTTGGTCGGACAACATTTGGTGGTTTGCGTTGGCGCATGGGGCACTGATGGGCTTGCTGGGCAGCGCCACCACCTTTGCCCCTTTGTTGGCCGACACCTCTTTGTGGTGGAACAAGCGCCGGGGCATTCCCGTGGCGGTGTGTGCCAGCGGCAACTATGTGGCGGGTGCGATTTGGCCGCCTTTGGCACAGCACGGCATTGAAATCATGGGCTGGCGCAGCACCTATGTGGCGCTGGGTTTGTTTTGCGGCATCGGCATGGTGCTGCTCAGCTTGCTCATGCGCCAAAGGCCCCCGCTTTTGCAAAGCCCGGTGGTGGGCAGTGTGCAGGCCCAGCAGGCCCTGCAGTCGGAGCGGCCATTTGGTTTGAGCCTGAACAAAGCGCAGTTCTTGTTGTGTGTGGCAGGCGTGGCCTGTTGTGTGGCCATGGCCATGCCGCAGGTGCACATCGTGGCCTACTGCACCGACCTGGGTTTTGGCGCGGCACGCGGCGCAGAAATGCTCTCGCTCATGCTGGCCAGCGGCATCGCCAGCCGATTGATTTCCGGGGCCATTTGCGACCGCATTGGCGGCCTGCGCACCCTGGTGCTGGGCTCGGTCTTGCAGGGTGTGGCTTTGCTTTTGTTTTTGCCCTTCGATGGCCTGGTGTCGCTCTATGTCATCTCAGCATTGTTCGGTCTGTTTCAGGGCGGCATCGTGCCGGCTTATGCCATCATCGTGCGCGAATACTTCCCGGCCAAAGAAGCCGGTTCACGCGTGGGCGCGGTCATCATGGCCACGCTCTTGGGCATGGCCTTGGGTGGCTGGATGTCGGGCAAGGTGTTTGACCTGACTGGCTCTTACCACGCGGCTTTCATCAATGGCGTGTTGTGGAATGCGCTCAACCTGAGCATTGCCTTGTGGCTGCTGTGGCGGGTCAAGCGGGCGGGCCTGCAGCCAGTGTGAACCGGCCACAGGCTGGCATTCAACGATCGGCCGCTGCCCAGTTCACGCTGGGGTCCAGAGGGTAAATCGGCCGGCGCAGTTTTTTGAACTGCAGCTCGCTGTAATCCGATGTGCAGGCCCCCGCGCCGGCGCACTCCACCGTGGCGCCAGCCAAGTGGCCCAGGCCCGCGCGCCAGTGCACCCGGCTTTTGAGCACCACAAAATCCTTTTGCGTCGGGTCGATGCCCAGGCACAGCAGGGCATTCACGTCAAAGGGCTCAACATGGCGCGAGATCAACGCCACCTCCACATCGCCCGTGTCGATCACCACCGACAGGCCCATGTTTTGGCGGGCACCCTGGCTCATGGGGCCTTTGTTGCGGTATTTGCCGTTGGAGATCAGTTTGACCACGCCAGTCAGTTCGATCGGTGCGCTGCGGTGCGGCATGAGCGGCATGGCCATCTTGCCGCCCACTTGCAATCGCACCTGCGCGCCGATGCCTGCGGCCATGGCCTCTTGCACCGCTTGCGGGTCAAAAATCGCAAACACCGCCACGTTGCGCAAGCCCTGGCGCAGCACCTCGGCCAGCACGGCGGTGGTGTCCATGGTGCCACCTGAAGCGGCGTTGTCGTAATGGTCCAGCAACATCACCGGCGCGTCGGTCAGCGTTTTGGCGCGGGCCACCGACGCGGCCAAGGGCTCCAGCGCGTACACCCACTGCGCCCGACTGTCCCAGGCCATT
>JACCEC011885875.1_pt1 | contig 23555 bp, 36 predicted proteins | sample 7450121 | NCBI WGS metagenome assembly JACCEC01 (sample SAMN15323455, study PRJNA562643) | freshwater metagenome | isolation source: river surface water | place: USA:Blue River Watershed | collected 2017-08-18 | reverse complement strand
CTCTAAAAGATTTGAAGTTTTTAAGTTGTGTGCAACTTAAAGACATATCTATTAAATCTTGAGTTAAATAGAATCTTTTCAATTCTATTTTTTCATTCGTCATAAATTTTATATACATTAAAGGATCTCCTTCGTTTGTCTTTAATGTATTTTGATTTGGAAATAATTGATATGCTCCTTCTACTGGTCTAAACCATTGTGAAATATCAAAAGAACCTGGAACATAATATGCAGTATCTGTTAGATGTGTTCTATGCATCCAAGGATGTAAAGTTTGGATTTTTAAACTTTCTTCAGTGAAGAAAATCCAATTAATGCAATAATTTATTGTTAAACTATTTTTTACTGAACTTTGTTTTACCAAAGTCGTCATTGCTAAATCATATCCAGTTTTTTTGGGATGATTTGAAATTGATCTTCCATTTTGATATGTGACATCAATTGAATATGGATTTCTCAAGCAATACATATTTTTTAATGTATCTTTAAATGCATAACAATTAAAAAAATTATCCGAAAAGTTTTCTTCGTTTTTTTGTTTTACTAAATCCGAATATACGCTGTCTATATCGTGATAACAAAGATAATTTTCCTTGTATATATTTACATCTCTATACCAAGGAGACCAATAAACCGTGATCATAAAATTGACTATTTCAATAACATACTATATATTTACTAATACTGAACGTCATTTTAATGAAAAAGGTTTTTGTAAATGGCACTTTTGATTTACTCCATACGGGACACTTGGAACTCTTGAACTTTGCAAAATCTCATGGAGATTATTTAATTGTCGCAATAGATGACGATAATAGAGTTAGAGAAAAAAAGGGATTTGACAGACCAATACATAATGAAAATGAAAGAAGGTTCTTTCTGAATATGTTGAAACCAGTAAATCAAGTTGAGATATTTTCAAGTGATGAAGAATTAGAAGAATTGATAAAAGGATTTAATCCTGATATAATGATAGTAGGTAGCGACTACATGAATAAAAAAGTAATAGGTAGTCAATATGCAAAACAACTTAGATTTTTTAAAAGAATAGATGAATACTCAACAACAAAAATCATTCAAAGTATTATTGATAGGAGATAGTTGTGAAGATGAGTATATGTATGGACGATGCGAAAGGATAAGTCCAGAAGCTCCAGTTCCTGTAATGAAATTTTCTAGAGTTGAATCCAAAGCGGGAATGGCAGCAAACGTATATTTTAATTTACTTGCTTTTAATATTGATGTTACTTTTTTGACCAATTCAGAAAAGATAGTTAAAACTAGATTTATAGATGAAAAGTCAAATCAACAAATATTAAGAGTTGATCATGAAGAAAGAATTAAACCACTTCTTCTTCCAGTAATTACAACGGAATTTGATGCAATTGTTATATCCGATTATAATAAAGGATATTTAACTTATAATAAATTATTTGAAATAGTTGAATCATCAAATGTTCCAATTTTTATTGATAGTAAAAAAACTGAATTACCGAATAAATCAAATTGTTTTATCAAAATAAATGAATTGGAAAATGAAAAATTAGTAGGAGACTATGATAATATTATTATAACTAAAGGTAGTGAAGGGTGCATATATAAAAATACTTTGTATCCAGCATCTAAAGTAAATGTTTATGATGTAGTTGGAGCTGGAGATACATTTCTATCTGGGTTAGTTTATGGGTATTTAAAATACAATGATATGGAAAAGTCTATAAAAATAGCAAATAAAGCTGCTTCCATTTCTGTTCAACATCCTGGTACTTATGTTTTAAAAGAAAAAGATGTCGATTTACTGCGTAGATATTGATAACACAATTTGCATTAATGGTTCTTGTGGATCATGTAAATATGAAGGTAGCAAACCCATTCAAGAACGAATAGAAAAGATAAATCAATTGTATGATGAAGGGCATACAATTAAATATTTTACTGCTCGTGGTATGGGAAGATATAAAGATGATGCACAAAAAGCAAAAGATAAGTTTTATATTTTAACTAAAATGCAATTAGATATTTGGGGATGTAAATATCACGAACTTATTCTTGGAAAACCCTCTGCAGATTACTACATAGATGATAAGGCAATAAAAGACAATGAATTCTTCAATTAAATTTGTCCCCAAAGGATGGGGATTTGAAAAGTGGATTGTTAATAACGAACAATATTGCGGAAAACTTTTATATTTTGTAAAAGGAAAGAAGTGCTCTTGGCACTATCACAACATAAAAGATGAGACATTTTATGTTCAGTCTGGAATGTTGATTCTTTTTTATGGATATGATGATGACATTAATTTGGCGAAAAAAATAACCCTCAAAAGAGGGCAAAACTTTCATGTTCCTGTTGGATTAAGACATAGAATGTATGCCTTAGAAGATACTGAGTTGTTTGAATTTTCAACTCAGCATCTTGATAGCGATAGTATCAGGGTTATTCAAGGAGATAGTCTTTAACAGATTTAAATTTATAATTACCTAACCATTTCATATCTGCTTTTGTATTAGTTTGATATTTACCCTTAAGATGTTCGGGGAAGTCGATGTATTCGATTTCTCCTTTTTCTTTTTCTGCAACTAATTCCGCAACTTCTTGAAAGCTAATTGGAGTTCCAGTTCCCAAATCATAAATTCCCGATTCAGCACGATTATATAAAACAATATCTACAACATCATCTACACAAATAAAATCTCTTAAAAATTTATCGGATCCTTTAAAAAGTTGTAGTTTTCCAGTTTCACGAATTTGTTTGGTGAATTTTGAAACGGGACTTGCTTGATCTCCTTTATGTTCTTCTCCATTTCCATAAACATTAAAGTATCTAAAACCTTGGATACTTGAAAATTTATCTATGTTATCTTGAACAAAGTAATCCACTTGGAGTTTCGTAATTGCATAATAGTTTAATGGATTTATTTTTCCTTTGGTGTTTCCATAAACTGATGCTGATGATGCATATTTAACTGGAATTTTGTATTGAATTGCTTTTTCAAAAAGAAATAAACTGAATGCAACATTATAATGATGTAGTGTAGAAATACTTTTTTCAGTTGTAGAAGATATTGCTCCTTGATGGATTATCAGAGATACCTGATTCCACTTATCAAATCCACTAATAAATTTATATGCATTATCTTGTTTAACTTCTATTATTGACTCATCAATTTTTGAAAGAAAATTTTTTCCGATGAAACCTTGAGATCCTGTTACAATTATCATAGTTTTTTTACTTTTATTATAGCATATAAATATTTTAAAGTATAATTTTATAAATGGCTTTCGGTCTATTAGCGTCCGTTGTACCAGAAGTTAATAAAACAACCACGTTATATTCTTCCGTGGAGGATGTTACCGTACAAGGTAAAGTTGTAGTTTCAAACAAAAACTACAATCCAGTAAAGGTTCGTTTAGGAATAACATCTGGACCCTCAACTTCTTATATTGAATACAATAAGATTGTAAATTATGGGGAAACTTTTGAAACAGAAGACATATACTTTGGTGATGGACAATCATTAATTATAAGAACTGATAGTCCAAGCACCGATTTTCTTTTCTATGGCCAAACTTATGTTGATTCGAATCCAGTAAAATCAGGACTTCTTGGGGTAGTAAATTCAACAAACACAAGTAGAAAAGTTTTATTTGAGGCTCCAATACAATCTCAAGCAATTGTATCTTTATCTATATGCAATTTAGATAGTTTTCCAGCTAAAGCAAGAGTAGGTATTACTAGTGCGGTTGGATTTAATACTTCTAATTATATTGAGTATGATGTGGAAGTCCTTCCATTTCAAACTTATAATAGAAAGGAATTATTGTTAGATGCTGGACAATCTTTAATTTGTTCGTCTAATAAAGATTCAAATTTAAGTTTCACTTGCCACGGAAGACTCTACTATATTGGTGGAGGAGGTGGAGGTGCAGAAGATAATTTAGTTGTATTGGGAAATGCAAGAATTGATGGTAATGTTGGAATAGGAACCTTACTTGCTAGAGCTAAATTAGATGTAATTGGAAATACTTTGCTAAGTGGCAATTTAACAGTTGGTGGAGAATTAGTAGCAAATCTAAGTCCTTCAAGTGTTAATACAGCATTAGTTGGATTGGGAACTTTGCCTTCTTTAGATGGTTCTGCTTTAACAGGAGTTATTGCAACTGGAAGTGGAGTTGAAGTAAGAAGTAATGGAGAACCAGTTGGAACTGCTAGAACATTGGATTTTGGTGGTGGAAATTTAGCAGTAGATTTTTCTCAGGGATCTGCAAATATAAGAACTACAGAAGACATTTATGTTCCTTTAAGATTGACTGTTGGACAAAATAAATTTACTGTCAATGGACTTACTGGAAATAGTGCTATTGGTGGATATGTAAGTATTGCATCTACACTCTCTGTTAATGGAGACGTTAATATTCTAAATAATAAAGTTAAGAACGTTGGAATCCCTACAGTTCCAAATGATGCAACAAATAAATCATATGTTGATGCTAGAAGCATTATTATGTCAATCGCTTTATCTTAAAAAGATTAGGAGATAATTTTAAATGGCAAAGAAACAGATCAGAAATTATGTATTTTCTCCTGGTCCAGCTGGAGTTGGATATGTAAAAGTTCTTGATAAGATTCAATTAAATCAAGTTCTTTTAATTACTAATGTAACTGATAATAAAGTACTTTATAATTTTGCTGATCCAGCAAATAAAATACACGTAGAATTCTTTGATGCGGATCTTGATGCGGATTTTCCATATGCAAATACTGCGTCTAATGGTGTTACTACGATAGGATTTCAATTTGATACTTCGGATCAAAGTGCTACAGATTCTATTCAAATTTTTATTGAAGATGAAGAAGTAAGATTTAGACCTTATAATTTTGGTACTGATGCGATTGAGAGGATGCGTGTCGCAACTCCTCAATCAATGCTTGATGCTGACTTTGAATATGGACTTCAACCAACAAAGTGGCAAACAATTGATGTAATGAGAGGATATCCTGGAATTTATGAAGTTCCTGGATCCGACCTTCAAGTTACGGACATTACAACTGATGCAAGTACCCCATTTGGAGGATTTGGTGATTCATTAATTAGTGTAACTACAAGTGAGGCTCATGGATATACTTCTGGAACTGCTGTACGTCTTTTGGGTCTTCTTGATACCGTAACGGGTTCTTCAAGAGCTGAGGGAACATTTGTTGTATTTGATGCTCCAACTTCAACTTCTTTTAGATATTATGCTAAAGGTAAAGTTGGATCTACAAATGGGCAATCTCTTTTAACGTCTTATGTTACTTTAAGAAAGGGTGGTTTTTATACTGGATCGGCAATTGGATCCCCAAGTTTCACGATTCAATCTCAAGGATCTAATGGAACATTTACTTCAAGATTTAATACTAGAGTTGGAAGCACTAGAATTTCAACTGTTGGAGTAGCAACTGCTGTTATTGGTTCATTTTTATCTGCTACTGGAATAACAACTGGAGCACAGGTTACTGGAATAAGTGCATTCTCAACGAGTAGAACACTTGCACTAGATGTAACCGCACCTAGTTATTCAATAACAGTTAATGGAAATACAAATAATATAGAAGTTGGTTCATCTCTTGATGATGGAACTGGAACTTCTACATTTGTTACAAATATAACAGATAACACATTAACTTTATCTGATCCAATTCAAGTAAATCTTGTTGGTAGTTCTGATGAAATTGGAATTAGAACTGGAACTCCTTATAATTTTGGAAGTGGTAGAGGAGCATCTTTTAGAGTAGAGAGAAACAATGGAAGATATTCTGCAGCTATATCCGCAGTTTCTAAAACTTCTGTAACAGGTTCTTCTGGAACATCTTATATTAATGTTGGAAATATTAGTGGAATAGTAGAAGGTCAAACTGCAACTGGAACTGGAGTTGCAGTTGGTGCAACAGTAATTGGATATGTCGGAATAGCAACAGCAGTTCTCTCATTAAATAATACTGGAACAGTTTCTGGAACAGTAGTATTTACAAAACCAGGAATAGGATATAGTACTACCGATAGAATTATTATTCCTGGAAATATTTTAGGTGGAACAAGTCCAGAAAATGATCTTATAGTTAAAGTAGATTCAGTAGATGGAGTAGGAGGTATAACCTCTGTAAAATCATCTAAGTATGTAACTGGTGGAGGAGAAGCACAACTTTCAGCAGCACAGTTTAAAACTGGAGGAACATCACTTCTTTTAAATCCATTAACAGGAAGTACGGATTATGTAAATATCGCTTCTGATCCTGATTTTGAATTTGGAACAGGAAGTTTTACAGTAGAATTTTGGATTTATAGAAATAGGACTACTGCTACAGAATTCTTATTTGATATGAGAACTACGGAACCACAAGTGTCTTCCGTATTACAATTAAACTCAAGTAATCAATTAGTATATTTTGTTAATGGATCTTCAGTAATTACAAGCACATCTACTATTCCTGGTTCTACTTGGACTCATATTGCATTATCTAGAAACGTTGTAACTGGAATTGCTGCAACATCTGAAACTAGAATGTATATTAATGGAGTTCAAGAAGGATCAACTTACTTAGATAATAATAACTACGGGCAAAGACCTGTAAGAATAGGTGCTAATTATCAGGGTAACTTTGGTTTTTATGGACACATTGATGACTTTAGATTAACTAAAGGAATATCTAGATATGTTTCTAACTTTACTCCATCTTCATTTTTTGTTCCAAATGATACTTATAATGTCCTTTTATTGAGATTTAATGGAGATGCAGCATCAACTGCTTTTGCAGATGATTCTAAAGGTATTGCAGTTGCTAGTAGCAGATTCTACTTTTTAAGTGGAGTAACCTCTGGTGGTGGTTTTGGAGCACAGTTTTCAATTCAAAGAATTGGAGGGGCATCTCCATCTTACAGTGTAACTATAGCAACTCCAGGACAAAATTATAATAATTCGGATACCATTACTTTTGATGGATCATTATTGGGTGGATCGAGTGTAATTAATGATTTAACATTAACTGTTACGAGTGTTAGCGGAGGGGGTGAAATTCTAACATTCACTCAATCTGGAACGGCATCAAATGGAAATGACATTTATCAAGCAGTTAGTGGTAATAATTCTGGAACAAATGCTACATTTACGATTGGAAAATCGGGATCTCAATATACAGCACTTGTAGGAGCAGCTGGATCTGGATATTATCCTGGATATCAAATAAAATTTCCAGGAAATACTCTTGGTGGAACTACTCCAACTAATGATTTAATCGTTACTATAGGTGAGGTTGATAGAGACGGTCCAGGAGTAGATCCAGCAAATATTGTTTTAGGTAGAATCGTTTCTGTTGGAAATACTGGAACACCAGTAGTTGGGAGTTCTGTTAATTTTTATCCTTCAGTTTCAATTAGTGAGCCAGTAAATGCAATTATTAATAATACTTCAACAGTTACATTCAGTTCTCTTGCAAGAATTTTAGTTACATTTGCGGCAAATCACGGATTAGTTCCTGGTAATACTGCTTTAGTCTCAATTACTTCATCTGGAACAGGACATAATATTGCTGCTGGTCCTAGACTTATTGATGATGTTCCTGCATTAAATCAACTTGTATATACAGCACGTTCTCCTGGAACAATTAACCCATTAGGAATTGTTGGTCAAATTTATCCAAGACCAGATTGCTTCTATATTCATAGACCTTTTGATGGTGGGGTTCAATTGGGAACTGGTGGTCCTGCTCACGGTGCTCATGCAATTCGTCAAAGTAAAAAATATTTAAGATATCAGTCTGGTAAAGGTATAATGTACACAACTGGTACATTATTTGCACCTGGTTATGATTTAAGATCTGTTACTTCTACTGGAACTACACCAGGAAGTATAATTACAGTTGTAACTGATGGAGTTCCACATGGACTACAAGTTGGAGCAGAAATCGCTTTAAGTGATATTACTACATCTGGTTATGACAATCACTACACTGTTTCAAGTATTATTGATGAGGAATCTTTTACTGTATTATCTGTAGGGACATTAGGATCTACTACTGCAGTTTTGGGAACACAAGCACAAGTCTCATTGTATAAATGGAAAGGTGCTACTGTCCGTGCTGGAGCATTTGATGACCAGAATGGTATTTTCTGGCAATACGATGGAGTTAATCTTGCTGTCGGATTGCGATCCGCAACATATCAATTAGCAGGGACAATAGCAATAAACCAAGATTCAAATACCGTAACTGGTACTAATACTAGATTCCAAGATCAATTAAAGGTAGGTGATAGAATTGTTATTCGTGGTATGACTCATGTTGTTACGAATGTTGCAAATCAAAATAGTATGACTGTAACTCCAGACTTTAGAGGAGTTGCAAACATTAGTGGAGCAAAAGCAGCATTAATTAACGAAATTGTAATCCCACAATATCAATGGAATATTGATAAAGCGGATGGAACTGGACCAAGTGGATATGAAATCAAAGTTAATAAAATGCAAATGATTGGATTCCAATATACTTGGTATGGTGCTGGATTTATTGATTGGATGCTTCGTGGTCCAAACGGAGATTATCTATTTGTTCATAGACTTAAGAACAATAATAGAAACACCGAAGCATTTATGAGATCTGGTAACTTACCAGTTAGATATGAAGTTATTAATGAAGGCGCAAAAACTAAACTTACGCAATCGGTGGGAATTGGATCTACAGTTCTTTACGTTGATGATACAACTCTTCTTCCACACTCTGGATCATTATATATTGATAATGAAATTATAAATTATACTGGAATAGGAACCACTACCAATTCTCTTACTGGTCTTACGAGAGCAGCAACATTTAGTAATTTCTATTCTGGATCTCAAAGATCTTATACTGCTGGAGTTGCTTCTACTCATAGTTCGGGAACTGGTATAGTTTTGTTAAGTAATACTGCAACACCAATCATCAGTCACTGGGGTTCTGCATTCTTAACTGATGGATTATTTGATCAAGATAGAGGATATATCTTTAACTATCAAGCAGTTAATTTCCCAGTTTCTACTATTAAGAGTACAGCATTCTTAATTCGCCTTGCTCCAAGTGTATCCAATGCTATTATTGGAGATTTGGGACAAAGAGAATTGATTAATAGAGCACAGTTATTACTACAGGGTATTGAATTTACTCCAACTGGAGGTTCTTCTGCAACTAGCGTTGTTATTGAGGGAATTCTAAATCCTCAAAATTATCCAACAGATCCAGCTGATATTAGTTGGTTTGGTTTAAGTGGTGCTGGTGCAGGAGGACAACCATCATTTGCTCAAATTGCAAACGGTGATAGTGTAAATTGGATTGGATCAGTTGCTCCTATTACTGCATCTAATGCAGTTACTCAAAATAACAGAACTCAATATATCATATTTAATAGAGCGGCAACTGCAAATGTTAGAACGGGTATGAGTGTTTCTGGAACTGGGGTTCCTGGTGGTACTACTGTAGTTGGATTCTTTGGTCGTGATTCAACCACATGGTACATTCAATTTTCTCAGGCAGTTGTTGCTGGATCAGCAGGATCTAAAAGTTATACATTTAATTCTCCTGTATCTGCTCTTCCTGGAGAAACCATCTTCTCATTCGTGGGTGATGGAACTCAAAAATCATCTCTCGATCTTTCTCAACTTAAGGAACTTAACAATACTCCAATTGGAGGAAGAGGAACGTTCCCGAATGGTCCAGACGTTCTTGCAATTAACGTTTATACTACTGGTGGAGCGGCATTTACTGGAACTGTTGCATTACGTTGGGGTGAAGCGCAAGCATAATTTGACTTAGATTGCAACTTTAATATATAATAGTAAATAAATCCTCCCTTATTGGGGGGATTTCTATTATTAAGATTAGAAGAATTATGAGATTTACAGTCTATTCAAAAAATGGTTGCCCCTATTGCAATAAGATAGAGCAAGTGCTACAATTGGCGGGACTGGAACACAAAGTCTATAAATTGGACGAGCATTTTAATCGTGAAGATTTTTATGCGGAATTTGGATCTGGTTCTACATTTCCTCAAGTTCTTTTAAATGATCAACAAAGACTTGGTGGATGTACTGATACAGTAAAATACCTACAGGAAAACAGTATTATCTAATGAACAGCACATTTCACGAAGTTTATTACGATGTAGAAAAAGCAATTGATCTAGCTTTTAAAGGTCAATTTGTTTTGAAATTTTATGACTATTTGAAAATCAAATCTGTAGTTAAAAGAGAAATCCAAGAGTTTATTGAAAGTTCTACTGCAAGCGAACTCAATAGTCTTGTAATGGATCTTGATGATTATCTAGAAGGTGGTTCAGATGAAATGCACAAACAACTTCGTGAAGCATATGGACATATTCCAAAACCTCAAGCAAGAAAAATTAGAAATTATTTGTATGGCATCCTAGAAGATGCATGGAAATATAATCATGATAGAAGACCAGGAAGGCGAAAGAAAGAAACTAAATAAATCAGAACCGCAAATTAATCGCGGATTCGAATTGATGTTACGTCAGCATAATAGGAGGGAGAAACCATCAGAGCCAAAAACATTTTTAATTCGTTTTGGTAAGATGTTGTCTCTCTTCAGACGAGAGATACACTTTCAATTTGAAGTATTTTTGGATATAAAGAAAAAGTAACTCTCGGGAGAGGACAAATGGAAACGCCTTATATTCTTACATTCACTGTATTATTCTCCTTGATGTTTTTAATGATTGGGAGTATAATTGGTTGGATATTAAAGCAAAGTCAATTTGAAAAAATTTATGGCATTCCGAACCTTCATCCAGAAATGTATGATGAACATGGAAATGTTGTTCCAGATGAAATTTTAGCAGTGAGATTTGAAAACGATTATGACTACGACGACGAAGACGAAGACTGAAAAACCGATTCCCAAACTTCAACCAAATCCTTTTCAGCATGAAATCCTAGATCTTGCATCTAAGCAAAGGACTAATGCTAAAAAAGTAGAAGTTCTTAAACAATATAGAAATGATGGTTTGGTTACTATTCTCATTATGAATTTTGATGAGAGTATAATTAGTGTTCTTCCAGAAGGTAATGTTCCCTACGCAACAGTAGATGGACAAACCTCAATCGGAGGAAACCTTACTGACCTTATTGAAAGTAAGGCAAAAAATGATGGGATGAAAACTACTGGTTACTATGGAACCGAAGAATTTACTAGTGAAACTTTGAAGACTTCTATTAGAAATGAGTGCCACAATTTTTACATTTATGTAAAAGGTGGTAATGATAGTCTTTCTAGACTCCGTAAGGAAACAATGTTCATTAATATGCTTCAGGGACTTCATCCTCTTGAAGCAGAACTTATGTGTCTTGTTAAAGATAAAAGACTTACAGATAAATATAAGATAACGAAAGAAATCGTATCTGAGGCTTACCCAGATATTACTTGGGGAGGCCGTTCATGAATTCCGTAGCCTTGGAGGATGGTGTAAAAGTGGAATGGTCACAAGAAGAAAAAAAATATCTTCCTCCAAGATATGGATGTCAGTTGCTTATTGAAAATGCAACTATGATCCAAGCAAAGGACTCATCTTTGCCCAGTGATGCATATCTAATTTGGTATAAACTAAACGATAAAGTCTTTATGGATATTTGTCGTTGTAAAAAAAGAGCAGATCTTTTTGATCTTTACTATGATAAGTTTGGTCCCGAATCAATTCAAAAAATTGATTTTGGATATGGAAGAGTTAATCCAAAACTTTGGGGATATAAAGCACCAGAAGGAAAGAAAAAAAGATGATTGGAGCAGGTGGTTTTGGTGGAGGAGGAAAAGCAAAAGTAACCCTCTACACAGATGAAGTTAATAATCTGATTAAAAAATATAAAAAAATTAAAAAATATATGAGATCTCCAATGTATCAGGTAAAAACATTGGATGGAACAGAGAAAGTTGTGTCGGAACTTTTAAAAGAATATGAGGAAAATCCTGAACTTTAATGGGCAAGCATTATCTACTTAATCTTTACGGATGCTCGTTCGTTCTTTTGGACGACGAGCGTTGTCTTATAGACTTACTGGAAAACGCAGCAGCAGCAAGCGGAGCAACTGTGGTTCAAACCATTTCAAAAAAGTTTGATCCACAAGGAGTGACTGTAATTTGTCTTCTGTCAGAAAGTCATATTAGTATTCATACTTGGCCAGAAGAAGGTAAGGCAGCAGTAGATGTCTATACTTGTGGTGATTGTAATCCTAAAATTGGTTGTGATATTATTATTCAGCAACTTTATGCAACTGACCATAAATTAACTTATATTGAAAGATAGAATAAATATACTATATCTGGAGAGTTTTTATGCTTTCAACGCAATACAGATTGCGCCTTGAGGCAATTTGTGAAAGAATCGCTAAAGGTGAAGAAGTAAGTCTAGAGGACATGATCTGGGCAGAGAAACTTGCAAAGTCAAATCGCTCTGCTGCAACAATTCTCAGACAAGCAAGAAGACGTGCTGCTAATCCTAATATGCAGGAAGGAAGTCTTGATGATTTTATGAATGCTCTTGATCTTGGAGATCCTGATCCATCAAATCATCGCACAGGATTTAATGGTGCTGATGATATTATTGATTTTTTCACGGGCGATAAACCAGACGACTGGAGACAGAGAGATTAAATTGTAACAAAAGTTACAAAACTATTTGACTATATACGATACAAGGTCTATGATGACCTTACGTTCATCCCTATGGGACGGAAGTAAGCCGACGCGGAACGGATCGTTCATTCGCTATTCGCAAATAGCGAACGCAAACGCCGACTGAAGGAACGCTCTTTAATCTAACACTTAAGGAGAAAACCTAATGTCTAAAGTAGTATATCGCGGTGTTGAGTATGATACTCAAAAGCGCCTGGAGTATCAACAACAAATGATGCAACAACCCCAACAATACAACGAAACCTATCGTGGTGTTAAGTTTGTAAAGGAGGGACATAAGTGATGAAAAAACTCAACGTACTTCAACTCATTAAAGAAAAAAAGCAAAAAGAAAATCGTCGTCACCAAGCATCTCTTGCTCAACTTATTGGTAATAGGTAATGGAAAATTACCATTACCATAATGATGATATGGACAAAGACAATAGACCACCTGCCTGTTATCTTTTAACATATCGTGGTTGTAAATATTGGTCTTGTTACCGTATTCATCTGGTGGAATGGTTTGAAAAATTATTCAAGTCTGAGGGTTCTTGACGAACCCTCTTTTTTTGTGTAGAATTACTGATAGAGGAGATATCTTATGGACAAACAAAAAGTAAAACAAATTGTTTATAACATTGAACTTCTTATTCGTTCTCTAAAAGAGGAATTAGATAAAGAAAACAACTATCAATATGAAGAGATTGCTCCATACATTGACAATTATGAACCAGACTATTATGAAGAAGATGGAGAGGAAGAATAATGTATGAGGATTTAACTGCATTTGAAAGAGCACTTGCTCGTTTTGGTGATAAGGTACAATACATTATTGGTCTAGAAATCACTAATAGGATGAGTCCTGAAACTGCGTATCAGGAAATAAAAGAAATGATGAAGGAACTTAAAAAACTTCGTAAAAAAGAAAAAGAAACTTGGGAGAATGAAGAAGAATGAAACCTGTTAAAGCAAAAGATCTTTTGGAACTTGATAAGCACATGAAAGTTGTGCTTCTAAATTCAACTCCAAATCCCCAAACTCTTGTTTGGCAAGGTGGAAAGAATGATTATAGTGAAGATGCCATTCATACTAAGGCAACACCATCGGAAGTTGATTCTGGTAAATGGGTAATTGAACAACTTCTTGCAAACGAAAGAGGTCATTGGGGTCCTTTGGAGCATCCTGCAATTACTTTAGATTGTGTAGGATTTGTTCATAACGTTATTGTTCAGGCAAGAACGCATCGGGTCGGTGTAAGTTTTGATGTTCAATCTCAACGTTATACTGGACGTAGAGTTTTGAAAGTTGCTAATAATGAACTTCTCCCAGAGGAAGTATTTTATGTTCGCCCTCCAGGTTTATATTTGGACCGTAAAGGTCACAAATATGAATGGTCTAATGAAGATTATGAAAGACAGTTAAAGTTCTGCTTAGCGGCGTCTGAGAGGTACGCTGAGGGGTATCTGAAGCGTGGTATGGCAGAGGAGCACCTTAGAGACTATTTACCTCAAAATATTCGTCAAAACTTTGTAGTTTCATTTTCTCTTCGTGCTGCTCTACATTTTCTTGATCTTAGGGCAAAACTTGATGCCCAACTAGAAATCCAAGCTATGTGTGAAGGAATGATTCCTATTATTAAAAATTGGGTTCCAGAAATTTATTCGTATTATGAAGAAAAGAGACTTCATAAAGCAAGACTGTCCCCTTGATTAGATATGAAAACTTATTGCATCAAAGATCATTTCACAGGAAAGGTTTTTAAAGTTGTTCTCTCAGAAAATGAGTTACATAAATTTCTTAAAGAAAATCCAAATCTTGATGAATGTATTGATTGTATTGAATGTGATGATGCCCCATCTATTTGCATAGAATAAATATTTTTGTATTTTATATTAACTTATGGCGATTTATCCTATTATTCATAAAGAAACAGGTGAGAAAAAAGTGATTGAAATGAGTGTTCATGACATCACGCAATGGTACAAAGACAATCCAGAATGGCAACGAGATTGGTCTGAAGGATGTGCTACTCCAGGAGAAGTAGGTGAATGGAAAGACAGACTAATACAGAAGCATCCAGGATGGAATGAAGTCCTTGAAAAGGCATCTAAAGCACCCAAATCCCGAGTGAAGAAAATCTAATGGCAAGAAAAAGCATGAAGAATCCTGTTCCCTTTGGAACTAGTAACAGGCAAATGAAGAGAAAGAAGCCAATCAGTTCAGAATATATGAAGAAGATTGAGCCTCTTACTGATAACCAGGAAGCACTTTTTAAATCATATAATCTCCAGCAAAATCTTGTAGCATACGGATGTGCTGGTACTGGTAAAACTTTCATTACTCTTTATAATGCTCTGAGAGATGTACTTGACGAAAGAACACCTTACGAAAAAATCTATATTGTACGTTCCCTTGTGGCGACTAGGGAGATTGGTTTTCTTCCAGGTGATCATGAGGATAAATCCTCCCTTTATCAGATTCCATATAAGAATATGGTAAAGTATATGTTTGAGATGCCCGATGATGCATCATTTGAAATGCTGTATGGAAACTTGAAGACTCAAGGAACCATTAGTTTCTGGAGTACTTCTTTTATTCGTGGAACAACTTTGGATAATGCAATTATTATCGTTGATGAATTCCAAAATCTTAACTTCCATGAACTTGATTCTATGATCACTCGTGTCGGTGAAAATAGTAAGATTATGTTCTGTGGGGATGCAACTCAAAGTGATTTAGTTAAAACAAATGAAAAAAATGGCATTATTGATTTTATGAGAATCCTGAGGGTTATGCCTTCTTTTGATGTCATTGAATTTGAAGCAGAAGACATTGTTCGTTCTGGTCTGGTTAAAGAATACATTCTCGCAAAAATGGAATTGAATCTCTGATGTTTAATCATGTTGAATTAGATCTTCCCAAACTTGAAAGGGAAACAATTGATGGTGTTCGTTATTACAAAGTTCCTACTAAAAACGAATTAAAAAAACTTATTTCTATTACTTCAGTTACAAGTAATTATAAGAAAGAATTTTTTAATGAATGGCGTAAAAAAGTTGGAGTAGAAAAAGCAGACGCAATTACAAGAAAAGCAACCAGTCGTGGCACAGATATGCACACACTGGTTGAACATCACCTTAAGAATGAAAAACTTCCTAAGGTTCAACCTCTTTCTGAAATGTTATTTGGTATTTCTAAGCCAACTTTAGATCGTATAAATAATATTCATGCTCTGGAAGGTTCTCTTTATAGTGAGTTTTTGGGAATAGCGGGCACAGTAGATTGCATCGCAGAATTTGATGGAGAACTTTCTATCATTGATTTCAAGACTTCTGCAAAACCAAAACCAAGAGAATGGATTGAAGGTTATTTTGTGCAATGTTGTGCATATGCATGTATGCTTCATGAAATGACTGGATTATCTGTCAAAAAATTTGTTATTATTATGGCATGTGAAAATGGTGACGTGGAGATATATGAAGAAAGAGATAAGGAAAAATATATAAAACTTTTAGTTAAATATATCAAAAAGTTTTTAAACGATAAATTATCTTGACATAAAGATCATTCAATGCTATTCTTTTTGAAGTTATTATGAGAGAAAAAAATTGCCCCTATCTGTACTAGAATTAATGGAGTCCCAAGTAGAAAGAGAATTCGAAAAAGTACTTGAAAAGAAGTTTTTTTGTCCTTCTAGATTTGCTCAAGAAATTGAGAAAATGGTTCAGACTAATGAGGACATGAATTATATTGATGCGATTGTTTCATTTTGCGAAATGAATAGTATTGATTTGGAATCGGTCCCCAAACTGATATCTAAACCTCTTAAGGAAAAGATTAAATACGAAGCAATGGAACTTAACTTTCTTAAGAAAACGTCTCGTGCCAAACTTATTTTTTGATAATTAGTGAATCCCTTTGAATGCTATAAAATTTATTTGTCTATAAAAAATCATTTTACAAAAGATACTTATGATTACCATAAGTATTGTGGAAAGAACAGAGCTACTATTCAATCCTTTTATAAAAGGAAAGATAGATTCTGGTTTGAAAAAATAAGCAGACAAAAATCAGAAAAAGAAATTATAGACTTTTTTGTTTCTAATTTTGTTTCTTGCTCCGATCCACAATCACTTTGGATCGGAGAAATAATAAAAGAAGGAGAATCCAATTATAAAAATTGGTGTAAAAGAATTCAATCCCTTTCTTATATTTTTAAAGAGGAAATAAATTCAGTTTTCTCAAATTCAAATTTTGATAAAGTATTTGAGATTGAAGGAAATAGACATCCACAATTGCTAAAAGAGCATTTGCAAGGTAATATTTCATTGGAAACAATGATAATATTGGATAGAATACTAGGATATAAAAAACAGTTTGATAAAAAACTTGAGGATCCCGTTTGGGAATTTGTTTCTAAAAGAATATTAAAGTATTCATCTTTCCTACATACTGATATATTCAAATTTAAAAATATTTTAAAGGAGTGTGTGCTGTGACTTTTTTCGATTCGGAAGTTGTAAGAGCGGAAATAGCAGAGATTTCAGAACTCCAAGAAGAAATATATGAAAATGTGTTTCAATTTCCTCGTATGAATAACAAGGAAAAAATTGATCATGTAAATCTTTTGCAACGACTTTTAAATAAACAACAAATTCTTTACACACGCCTTAGTCTTTCTGATGATCCAGAAGCTAAAAAAATGAAAGAAAAAATTATGGAATCTGCTTCAATGATGGGACTACCAGAGAATACAGATATGAATGTAATTTTTAATAACATGTCTAAGTTGATTGACATGATGAAAAAGCAGATTGACAAGGAAGGAAGCGTCTGATATATTGTCTTGAGGGCTTGGCATCCCTCCATCTTGAGTGGTAAAGTTGCCCACAAGCCAAATACGGAGAAATCTAATGTCTTTTGAAGCACTTAAAAAACAATCTAAACTTGGTTCTCTCACCGATAAACTGGTGAAAGAAGTAGAAAAAATGAATACTACCAGCGGATCTTCTGATGATCGCTTCTGGAAACCAGAAATGGATAAGAGTGGTGTAGGTTCCGCTATTATCCGCTTCCTCCCTGCTCCTGAAGGAGAAGATCTTCCTTGGGTCAAAATGTATGCTCACGGATTCCAAGGTCCTGGTGGTTGGTATATTGAAAACTCTCTGACTACTCTCGGTCAGAAAGATCCAGTTACAGAATATAATCGCACTCTTTGGAACAGTGGTAACGATAAAGATAAAGAAACTGTTCGCAAACAAAAGCGCAAACTGTCTTACTACAGTAACATCTATGTAGTGAAGGATCCTGCACACCCCGAAAACGAAGGTAAAGTTTTCCTATTCAAGTTCGGCAAAAAGATCTTTGATAAGATTTTGAATGCTATGCAACCCGAATTTGACGATGAAGAACCAATCAATCCTTTTGACTTCTGGAGTGGTGCAAACTTCCGCCTGAAGATTCGTAAAGTTGAAGGTTACTGGAACTACGATAAGTCTGAGTTTGATTCTGCTGGTCCTCTTCTTAGTGATGATGATGCAATGGAAGCAATCTGGAAGAAAGAATACTCTCTTTCCGCTCTGGTTGCTCCAGATCAATTCAAGACCTATGACGAACTTGAAAAGCGTCTGAATTATGTTATGGGTAAAGGTGCAGTTGCTCCTAAATCCTCATCTGCTGATGAAGAAGAAGAGTACGAATCGTATATTCCTAAGAAAACTAAGGAAGACGATGTGATGGCAGAACTTGAAGAGTCTTACCGTAAGAGTAAGAGTGCTCCTTCAATGCCAGAATCTATGCGTCAGGAACTGAACAATCTTCCTAGTTCTTCAAATGACGAAGATGAAGACGATGCACTTTCTTATTTCAGCAAACTTGCAGATGGTTGATTACTCGTAAATCCTAATATTATCTGCTTTTTTCAAGGTAGCACTTACATACTGAGTGCTACCTTTTTTATATGGCATAATTCTTTCCATATCATCTAATACAATTGGTACATACTTAGATTTTAATAAGAATATATTTCTTTTATTGTTATCTAATCTTTCTTCGTATTGATAATTTGTGATTGGGATACCAACATTCGTTATTAATACATCCTTTTCAGTAGCAGAATCATAAAATTCTAATGTATAATCAATAGGAACCCTAAGACCTTGAGGAATCAAAACAACTCCATTCGTGTTTTTTATTTCTCTGGATTCGTAATGATGGACTGCGTTTAATTCCTCATAGGATCCATATTTATTTAAAAGATATTTGTTAAATGCAATTTGAGGTAAAGGCCACTCGGTTTGTATATTTGTAATATTATTAGATAATAAAACTATCCAATCTAATTTGGAATCCTCATAAAATTTTTCTGCAATTTGATCTGGTCTTTCATCTCCAATGATATTATATTTTTCAAAATAGTTTAAATTGGAAAATATATCATCAAGTAACTTAGTTCTTTTAAATAAGTTTTTTACTTCTACGTAATCTCCCAACAATCCAGTTGAATCTGGACCTCTATTGATATATTGAAAGTTTGGTAAGTTTTTAAAATATGAAGACATTTTTAGAATCCTATTGCATCTGCAGAAAGGTTTTTATAATCAGTTTGATAAATTGGATCTAACTCATTAAATGTTAAAGTTATCTCATATGAAGTCATTGTGCCGTCTTGATAAGTCATATAAGTTCCATCTGGAGTATAATTTACACTTACAGATGTTAATGCACAAGTTTTAAATCTATTTAATGAATCTTTCGCTTTTCCATTATATTCAATTTTAAATACATCTGGAGCTTTCAAAAATACATTATTTGTTGATGCATTTACAGCAGAACCTTCTTTGAATTCTCTTATTATACCTTTTACATTTTTTGATTCTTTTGCACTTCTTGGAGTAAGTCTAAATGTAAAAGAGAATGGTCTTAATGCTGGACCATTAAAAAGCAAAGATAAATTTGGGTTTAATATTGATCCAGATGCTCTTGATAATAACCCTTGTACTCCAACTGCTTCTTGAGCAAAATAGTATTTGTACATTCCAGGATTTTCTTTTATAAATCTTGTATATGCCGTTTCTCCAGCCTCTGTTGCAGTTTCTGATAATTTTTTATCTGGATTCATCGCTTTCATTGCTGTAGCTGACATGAATCTTTCAATTTCATTCATACTAGATCCACCCCACTCTACGCTATTATTATCAGATATTCCAGATTGAATTGGTAATATTATTGTACTAATAGGTGCGCCAAGATATGAATTTTCAGTTCCAAGTGTTGTATCATTTAGACTTTTTGGTGCATACTCATGTCTTGAAAAAACTATTCTATCTTGATCATCTTTCATATCTAATGGATATTGTAATCTTGCTGAACCAAAAGATGATACTATTTTATCTGTTTTTTCTTTTGCAGTGTAAGCAGATTCTGGTGTAGGAGCATCTTCAAATGTTATTGGACCACCATTAAATGGATCCGATTCAGTTCCAGAGTCTGGTTGTGGATTGCTACCACCAGCTGGAGGAACGCCTCCATCTGGATTTACCTGTGCCGCATTAGCTTGCTTTGCAGAAACTACCTTTGCAAGTCCTGGATTTCCTGCTGTATTGATAAGTGAATTTTGAACTGCCTCGTAAAACCTACCACCACTTGTGGTTAATGATTGCTGTGCAGTTGTTCCTAAAACTTCATCTCCCACATTTTTTCCTGGAGGAATTTTCCCGAGATCTGCATCTTCTTGTGAGTAATTTCTAAAATTATAAGTTTTTCCATTATCTGTAGTAGATCCAGCCCTAACCCATCCACCTGGATTAAAATTATCTATAGAGTCGGCAGTTCCTGGAGTCCATGTTTTTCCGTCAGAAGTTCTTGCTGCAGGCTTAGGTGCATAATATAAATCAGTTCTTGCTGTTCCTTCTATAGGTTTTCCATTATTATCTACTTTATATCCAGTAATTGTTCTAAAGTAAAAATTTTGATTACTTCCAGGCAATTTTTGTGCAAATTGATTACCGTAGATATATTTTGTCTTATCAGCCATCAGAATTCCTCTCCAGTTACAAGAGGATTAATCATCTCAATTTTTTTTGGAGTATGAGACATTTATAAGAGGATATTTATAATATATTTATCATTATAAATTCAAATCATCTTCTGTAATTATTTTAAATTCTATTAGTCTATCTTTACACCATTCTTCAGCTGCTTTCCATTTTGCTATATTTTTTTCATATGTTATCGCTTCATTAATTAATGTCTTTGCCTTTTTCTTTCCTGGAACTGGAGGTCTGGTTTGTCTTTTTGGTTTTATTTCTATAACGTATCTTTTGATATCTCCATTACTTTCTTTTACTTTCATAAAAAAATCTGGAAAATATCTTCTTACTTTTTTCGTTGTTGGATCATAGTATGGAATAAAAAACTCTTCACTTCCCCATTCTAAAATTGATTGATTTCTATCACAGTATCTCATAAATTCAACTTCCCAAGAACTTCTATAGATTATATTTCTATAATCCCCTTTATATTTTTCTGGGTTTCTTGGATTAAATCTTCCTTGATGATACTTACTTTCAGACATTTCTACTACATAATATATAAGATCTAATATTTATAAATGGCAGCTCCAGCACCAAAAGAAAGAAGTATTTCGCAAATTAAATCTCAATTACTTAATCCTGCACTAACTTCTCATTTTGAATGTAGTTTTAATCCTCCAGATAGTGTTAGAGAGTGGTCTAAGAATAGACAATTAGCAAATGCTGGATCTTTATATAATTCTGATTTTTTAACTTTGTCTTGTTGTGATGCAACTCTTCCTGGATCTTCATTAGTCACTCATGAAATTAATAATGATTTTACTGGTGTAACGGAAAGACATGCTTATAGAAGATTATATGATGATAGATCAGATTTTAGTTTTTATGTTGATCACGATTATACTATAATTCAATTTTTTGAAAATTGGATGGCTTACATTGTAAATGAGCAATTTGCAAATGGTCTTGAAAATTCAAATTATTTTTATAGAATGAATTATCCTGATGGGGAAACTGGGAAAGCGGGAGGTGGATATAGATCACCAGCTTTATACATTAATAAATTTGAAAGAGATTATACTGGGAAATATCTCCAATATAGATTTCTTCAGGCATATCCAATTTCAATAACATCAATGCCAATTTCTTATGAATCTTCAAATTTACTGAAATGTACAGTATCATTTACATATACTAGATACGTCCTTACTACAGAATCTGGAATGATATCTAAAAATCCAACAGAATATTCTAGTATAGGAAAAGCAGGACAAGTACAAATTCCAGAAGGATCTAGAATTGTTGGATCTAGAGATATTAATGGAACTGAAAGATTATATGATTATCTAACACCAGATGGACAAATCATACAAACTATTGATACAATAATTAGGAACAGATAAATAATCACACTGAAATTTTTATAGGACATTATGCCTTTACCCACAATTTCTACGCCCACTTATGAGTTGGAACTTCCATCAACTGGAGAAGCAATTCAATATAGACCTTTCCTAGTAAAAGAAGAAAAACTTCTCCTTCTTGCATTAGAAAGTGAAAATACGAAAGAAATTACTACAGCAATTAAAACTGTAATCAAAAGTTGCATTAAGACAAAAAATATTAAAGTAGAATCGCTTCCTACATTTGACATTGAATATCTTTTCCTTAATATCAGAGGAAAATCTGTTGGGGAAGATATTGAAGTAAATTTGATTTGTCCAGATGATGATGAAACAGTCGTACCAACAAAAATTAATATTGATGATATTAAAGTAATTAAGAATGAAGATCACAATAAAAAGATTAAAGTTGATGATACTATTGTAATGGAAATGAGATATCCATCACTGGATCAATTTATTAAAAGCAATTTTGATTTGAACGATTCTAACGTTGATCAATCATTTGATCTCGTTGCTTCTTGTATTGATAAAATTTATACTGAAGAAGAAGTATGGGCGGCTGCAGATGTAACTAAAAAAGAATTGCTTGAATTCCTTGAGCAAATGAACTCGGCACAATTTAAAAAAATTGAACAATTCTTTGAGACGATGCCAAAACTTTCTCATACAGTCAAAATTAAAAATCCAAATACAAAAGTTGAAAGTGAGATTGTACTGGAGGGTCTGTCAAGTTTTTTCGTATAGCAATGGTCCATATGGACCTAGAGAATTATTTTCAATTAAATTTTTCCTTAATGCAGTATCATAAATATTCATTAACGGAACTTGAAAATATGATTCCGTGGGAAAGAGACATTTATGTAACTCTTCTTAAAAATCATCTTGAAGAAGAGAAAATGAAGCAGCAACAAAATGGCGGATAAATGGATTTAAAAGATCTCATTGCTTACAAAAAAGAAAAGGTCCAGGAGGAACTGTGGAAAATCGTTCCTCCTGGATTTTCGTATCAAAAATCCAAAAATGTAAGTGATAGTCTTGTAAAATTCTACGGTGAGGATAAGGAATTCCTTTCCGAATATGGTTATATACTTTCTTCAAAGCATTCTATTGCATTTGATCATCTGAGATTTATTGGATATTCTATAAAAGAATATAAGAAAGCAAAAACATTTCCAGCATTTAAAAACGATCCTGAACTTTACAAGCAATTAGAAGAAGGTTGCGAAGCAATTATAAAATTCTTTGATAGAGCAAAGAAAGTAATTGCAGATGTTGAAGAAGAGATTGAAATAAAACTTGAGTTATTAAGAAAAGACAAATTAAAAGAAAAGCAAAATCAAGAAACTGTAAAGAAACCTAAGCAACAAAAGGTTCCAGTTGGTGCTGGAAATGCGAAAAGGCAAACACCTCCAAAAAAACCTT
>JACCEC012986090.1_pt1 | contig 23560 bp, 30 predicted proteins | sample 7450121 | NCBI WGS metagenome assembly JACCEC01 (sample SAMN15323455, study PRJNA562643) | freshwater metagenome | isolation source: river surface water | place: USA:Blue River Watershed | collected 2017-08-18 | reverse complement strand
TTGCCGGTCTTCTTGCGGGCCTGCTTCTTGTAGCCCGGATCATCGGCCTTCACGAACTCGATGAGGGCGAGCTCGGCGGCGTCGTTCTGACGCTGGGCACCGAGCTTGTAGATGCGGGTGTAGCCACCGTTGCGCTTCAAGAACTCCTGGACGGTTTCGTTGAAGAGCTTGGCGACGGCGTCCTCATTGCGGACGTCAGCCTGCGCGAGCCGGCGGAGGTGCAGAGCGCGCGGGGCGAGCTTGCCGTTCACCTTCGGAACCGCGGCGGCCTTCTTGGCCTTGGTGATCACCTTCTCGATGAAGGGACGCAGGGCCTTGGCCTTGGCCAGGGTGGTCTGGATGCGGCCGTGCTCGATGAGCGAGGCGCCGAGATTGGAGAGCATCGCCTCGCGGTGCTCGCGGGTGACGCCGAGGGAGGCGTGGTGTTTGTTGTGACGCATTGTGTTGGTGTGTTCTGGTTGGAGCGTCCGATCGGCAATCCGGTCGCAGCGTTGGGCGGCAGCGGACGGCGCGGACGCTGAAAATGGGAATGAGTTGAAGCGTTATCCGTCCGGTGGAGACGACAGCGTCGCGAGCGGGAGCCCGCGACGCTGGGTCGGACCGAGGCGGAAAGGCCTCAGATCTCCTTCTTGGTATCGAGGAGGCGCTCGTCGAACTTCATGCCGAGCGACAGGCCGAGGGCTTCGAGCTTCTCCTTGATTTCGTTGAGCGACTTCTTGCCGAAGTTGCGATACTTGAGCATCTCCTGCTCGGTCTTCATGGCGAGTTCGCCGACCGTGGTGATGTTCGCGTTGTTCAGGCAGTTGGCCGCGCGGACGGAGAGTTCGATTTCGTTGACCGACATATTGAGGAGCTTGCGGAGCTTGTTCTGCTCTTCGCTGACCTCGGACTGTTGGTTCTCGAACTCGTAGGACTCCTCGCTGACGCGATCGAAGACATCGAGGTGATGCTTCAGAATCGAAGCGGCCTGCTTGAGGGCATCGTCGGGCGTGATCCGGCCATCGGTCCAGATCTCGAGGTTGAGCTTGTCGTAATCCGTGATCTGGCCGACGCGGGGGGCCTCGACCGCATACTTGACGAGCTTCACCGGCGAGAAGAGCGAATCGATCGGAATGACGCCGATCGCCTGCTCCTCCTTCTTGTTAGCCTCGCCCGGATAGTAGCCGCGGCCGGTCTTGATCTCGATCTCGGCGTCGAAAGCACGCTTGGTATCGAGGGTGCAGATGACCTGATCCGGATTGATGATCTGGATGTTGGCGTCCGGCTGGATATCGGCGGCGGTGACGGCGCCCTGCTTGTTGACCTTGATCTGGAGCGTGATCGGCTCGCGCTTCTGGGAGACGATGAGGATTTTCTTCAGGTTGAGGACGATGTCGGTGACATCCTCGACGACGCCATCGATGGACTGGAACTCATGGTTCACGCCGTCGATCTTGATCGAAGAGATCGCGGCGCCCTCGATTGAGCTGAGGAGAACGCGGCGGAGGGAGTTGCCAACCGTATGGCCGTAACCGGCTTCGAAGGGCTCGGCGATGAACTTGGCGTAGGTCGGCGTGGCACCTTCCTCGACCTTGGTGAGCTTGCTGGGCAGTTCGAACTTTCCGAGACGTTTTGGCATAGACTGGGGAGTTCTGACGTTGAGCGTTTGAGAGGGGGCGGACGGGAATCGCGCTTAGAAGCGCGAGTAGAACTCAACGATGAGCTGCTCGTTGATATCCTGGGTCATCTCCTCCCGCGTGGGCAGGCGGACGACAGTGGCCTTGAACGTCTCGGGGTTCATGGTGAGCCAGCCGGGGACATTGCGGATGCGGTTTTCCTCGAGATTGCGCGTGGCGAGCTGACGGGACGCCGGCGTGTTCTTGACCTCGATCTCATCGCCGGGCTGCACATTGTAGCTGGCGATGTCGACCTTGTGGCCATTGACGCGGATGTGGCCGTGGTTGACGAACTGGCGGGCCGCGGCGCGGCTCTTGGCGAGGCCGAGGAGGTAAACCGTGCTGTCGAGACGGGTCTCGAGCAATTGGAGGAAGCGCTCGCCGGTGACGCCGCGCTCCTTCTTGGCGTTTTCGAAGACGCGACGGAACTGACGCTCAAGCAGGCCGTAGATGTAACGCAGCTTCTGCTTTTCGTTCAGACCGACGGCGTATTCGGAGACCTTGCGGCGGAGCTTGGGACCGTGCTGGCCGGGCGGATAGCCGCGGCGCTCGAGGGCCTTGCCGGATCCGAGGAGATGCTGACCGAAACGACGGCTGATGCGAGTGGTGGGGCCGGTATAACGAGCCATGGTGGTAAAGGATGTGTCGTGAGACGGGTGGCGTGTGACGGGTGGGTGCGTGACGGGCAACCGGGCGGCGAATGGCGCGCACCGGAACACCTGTCACTCGGTATTAGACGCGGCGGCGTTTACGGGGCCGGCAGCCGTTGTGCGGGATCGGCGTTACGTCGACGATCGAGGTAATCTCGAGGCCGATCGCCTGCAGGGCGCGGATCGCGGAATCGCGGCCGAGGCCGGGACCGGAGACGCGGATGACGATGTCCTTGAGGCCATGCGCCATCGCATTACGGGCGGCATCCTGGGCGACGACCTGCGCGGCGTAGGCGGTCGACTTACGGGAACCGCGGAAGTTGCACTTGCCGGCGGAAGACCAGGCGATGACAGCGCCCTTCTGGTCGGTGATCGAAACGATCGTGTTGTTGAACGAAGCGAGCACGTTGGCGACGCCGGACGTGACGTTCTTCGAGCCCTTGGCCTTGCGGACCTTGATCGCGCCCAACTCCTCCTTCAGAAGGTCTTCGGCGGTGGGCTGCTTGGCGACACCATGCACCATCTCGACGGGCTTCTGCTCAGCAGCGGGGGCGGCGGCAGGCGCAGCACCGGCGGCGGGCGCAGCACCTTCGGCGGCGGGCTTGGCGGCTTTGTCGCCGGCGGCCTTCGGAGCCTTGGCTTTCTTCTCGGCAGGGGCAGCGGCGGGCGCGCCTTCAGCGGCGGGCTTGGCGGGCTTCTCTTTCTTCGGAGCGGACTTTTCTTCGGCCATGTTGGTAAAATTAACGGGTGAGTGATTGCAGGTGACGAGCGGGTGCGGGATGCGCGCGGCGGGGTGAACGACACGCGCGCCGCACTCGCCCCATCACGGGCTTATGCTTCCTTCGCCTTGGTAACGCCGACGGTCTTGCGCGGGCCCTTGCGGGTGCGGGCGTTGGTGCTGGTGCGCTGGCCGCGGACCGGGAGGCTGCGGCGATGACGGATACCGCGATAGCAATTGATGGCCTGGAGGCGCTTCAAGTTGCCCGCGATCTCACGACGAAGGTCACCCTCAAGCACCCACTTGTGCTCGGTGATGATGTGGAGGATCTTGTTCAGCTGCTCCTCGGTCAGGTCCTGAGCCCGCATCTCGGGGTTCAGGCCTGCTTCCTTGACGAGCAGGTCGGCACGGGTGGGCCCGATGCCGTTGATATAACGGAGGGAATACGCGACTTTCTTCTTCGCGGGGATTTCTACGCCGAGGAGACGAGGCATGGTGTTGGGACTGTAGTTGAGAGTTAGGTGTTGAAAAAGTGAGAGCCCTGCGGGTGGCCGGAGGACGGAAAATTGGATGCAAGGTCCGCCTAGCTGGCGGGAACCATGGGAGACCGGGGAACCGTGAGAATTTCAGGGCCGCGATCGGTGGTGAGCACGGTGTGTTCGAAGTGAGCCGAAGCCGAACCGTCGGCCGTCACAATCGTCCATCCGTCGGAGAGCGTTTTGGTGCGATAACCGCCCGCGTTGACCATGGGCTCGATCGCGAGCGTCATGCCGGGCCTGATCCGGTCGCCGGTGCCGCGGCGGCCGAAGTTCGGGATCTCGGGCGGCTCGTGCATTGAGACGCCGACCCCGTGGCCGACCATATCGCGCACGACGCTGAAGCCATTCGCCTCAACATACTGCTGAATCGCGTGCGAAACATCTCCGATACGGTTACCTACCAGCGCCTGCTTGATTCCGATATCGAGGGCCTCGCGCGTGACGCGAAGCAGCTTCTCGTTGGCCGCGGAGATCGGGCCGACCGGAACGGTGCAGGCATTGTCGCCCACATAGCCGTCGTGCCAGACGACGATATCGAGCGAGACGACATCTCCCTCGCGTAGCACCCGCTTGAAGGACGGAATGCCGTGAACGACTTCGTCGTTCACCGAAATGCAGGTATGGGCCGGATAACGTTTCGAACCGTGCGTGTAACCATAACACGCGCTGCGGGCTCCCAAACGACTGATCCAATCGCGGCCAGCTTCTTCCAAGTCCTGCGTCGTCACGCCTGGCTTCACGATCGGCTTGAGTTGCTCAAGGACGGTCGCGGCAATGGCGCACGCCTCCCGCATTCGGGCGATTCCCTCTTTGTTCTTGATGGGGATCGTCACGATAGCGCGAGAGAGCTCGGCTCACGCAGGAGGCCGAGCGTGCGATAGTGTTGGACGACATTTCTATCGGAATCAGCGCCAGCGATAACCGCGTTCAGCAGTTCATCACGGGCATCGAGCCATTCATCCAACACGTGTGCTTGGAGCAGCGTAGCCGGGAAGTCGGTAAGGACAAAACCCGCATCAGGTTTGCGCGCGAAGAACCATCGTCGCATGAGCGCGAGACGGCTGGCTTCTTCCGCTGCGGCCGGGGCCGCGCGGCGCGAAATCTCCGATCCCTTCAGGAGAAACGGAGAGACGTGCTCAAGATTCAAAGAACGGGCCCGGTCCATCAGCGTCTTGGCAAAATCCGATGAACCGAGGAGAACCAACTTGGCTTTGGCGGCAGGGCCAAAACCCACGAAGGGGTCGGAGATGCCAGCCACAGCCGCCTGAGTAAAGAACTTATTTCAGAAAGGCCTTGTAGGCCCAAATACCGGCGCCGAGGAGCAGAAGACCGAGCATCGGGAGGGCAATCTTCATGACCGCTTCCTGACTCAAGGCCTCCCCGGAGGCACCCTGTTGAGGATTCGCGCTGCGCGCACGGATACGGCCCTTCTTGAGGAAACCGTCGTAGTGGCGTTGCAGCAGGAAGGTCTCAATCTGGCGCATGGTGTCGAGAATGACACCGACCGTGATCAACATGCCCGTGCCACCGAAGAAGTAGGCGATGCGGGTCGGCACATTGAGCTCGAACAGCAATACATCGGGCATCACCGCGATAATCGTGAGGAACACCGCGCCAGCCAACGTGAGGCGGGTCATGATGAAGTCGAGGAACTGAGCGGTTGGCTCACCCGGACGAACACCAGGAATATAGCCACCATACTTCTTCAGATCGTCGGCGATCTGGATGGGTTTGAACATCACGGATACCCAGAAATAGCTGAAGAAGAGAATCAGCAGGGTATAGAAGGTGTAGTAGGTCCAGTGACCGCGAAGCAGGTTGTTGGAGAACTCGATCAGGAACTTGAGTTCGAAGTGGGCGCCGACCCAGGAGAGGATCTGCTGAGGGAAGAGTAGAATCGCACTCGCGAAGATGACGGGCATGACACCGGAGTAATTCACCTTCAGGGGGAGGAACGAACTCTGCCCGCCCATGACTTTGTTGCCCACCACCCGCTTGGCGTATTGCACCGGAATCTTCCGCTGCCCTTGGACAACGGCGATGATGCCCATGGTAACCAGAACGAACAGCGCGACCATGATCACCGCCTGCGGAAGACCCAGACTGGTGCCGGTGCCGACGGGACGGAAAAAGAGGCTCCACGTCTGCTGGGCCGCGCCCGGAATATCCGCTAGGATACCGACCGTGATCAGAAGCGACACGCCATTGCCGATGCCGCGCTGGGTAATTTGTTCACCGAGCCACATCAGCAACATCGTGCCGGCGGTCATGAAGATCACGGACGTGATCAGAAAGGTCCACTTCTCGGTCATCACGATGGGACCGTAGGTGGCCACATCATAGCCGGGGAACAGCTGACCGGGATTCTGGAGAGCGAGAAGAAGAAGCGTGCCTTGGATAACGCAGATCAGCACCGTCGCGTAGCGGGTATATTGGGTCAGCTTCTGGCGACCAACATCACCCTCCTGCTGCAGACGGCTTAGCGCCGGCACTACGGCGGTCATCAACTGGAAGATAATGGACGCGCTGATATAAGGCATGATGCCCAGCGCAGCGATTGCACCCTTGGTGAGGGCACCGCCCGTGAACATGTTGTAGAGGCCGATAAGGTTACCCGCACCAGTGGCCGCCTGTTCCGCGAAGAAGCGTTGCAGCGGATACGGGTCGATGCCGGGAAGCGGGATGATCGACGCGACGCGGGAGACGAACAGCAGCGACAGCGTGTAGAAGATGCGGGAGCGGAGCTCCGGAATCTTCAGGGAGTTCGTGAAGGCGGAAAACACAGGAGAGTGAGAGGTAGGGTTGCCGATGATCGGATGCCAATTGCGGAAACGCCCGCGTGCGGGGGACAACTGCGAGCGCTGCTGTCCGGGGGAGACGGAGAAAGCTCCCCTCCCCGACCGGCGTTGCGAATCAGGCTACGATGGCCTGACCGCCCGCCTTCTCGATCTTGGCCTTGGCGGACTCCGAGAACTTGGCGGCAGTGACCTTGAGGGCACGGCTGATTTCGCCGTCACCCAGGATCTTCAGCGGGTTCCCATTGGCGCGGACAAGGCCGTGCTGGGCAAGCGCGTCGGCGTTCACCTCGGTTACCTGCGCGTCAAGGCCAGCCAAGTCGCCGACATTCACGACCGCGTAGGCGACGCGATGGTTATGATTGTTGAAGCCGCGATGCGGCAGCTTGCGGTAGAGGGGCATCTGGCCGCCTTCGAAGCCGGGACGGATGCTGCCGCCCGAGCGAGCCGTCTGGCCTTTGCCGCCCTTGCCGCTGGTCTTGCCATGGCCGCCGCCTTCGCCGCAGCCAACGCGTTTCTTCCGGTGCACCGCACCCGGAACGTTTTTCAGTTCGTGGAGTTTCATTGCGTTTTCCTAAGGACGCCCCACCCGGCAGATTTTCCGGATCGGACTCGGATTATAGAGATATATGGTCGGGGGCACGCCCACCTGACTCAATCTGCCGCGGAGTGCGATCACTCCGCGGCGGGGATCACAGCAGGTAGTGCGATCTGTTTCCGATGAAGTCAGCTTGCTTTCCGCGTCGCAGAAATGTCTTCGGCGAGGCGGAGCTTACGGAGACCTTCGAGCGTCGCGTGCACGACGGCGATGTGGTTCGAAGAGCCCATCGACTTCGTGAGAATGTTTTTCACGCCGGCTGCCTCGAGCACAGCACGCACTCCGCCACCAGCGATGAGTCCAGTGCCTGGAGAAGCGGGTTTCAGCATGACGCGGCCACCGTCGTATTCGCCCATCACGTCGTGAGGGATCGTGTCGCCCTTCAGCTTCACATTCACGAGGTGCTTGTGCGCGTTCGCGGTGCCCTTCTTGATGGCATCGGGAACTTCGTTAGCCTTGCCGTAGCCGATGCCGACCTTGCCCTTGCCGTCGCCGACCACAGCGAGTGCGGCGAACGAGAAGCGTCGACCACCTTTGACGACCTTGGCGCAGCGGTTGATGAAGACGACCTTTTCGATCATCGACGGACCGTCGCCTTCCGGCTTCTGGTCGCGATTATCGCGGCGGGGACCACGACCGCCGCCCGGACCGTCCCGACGGGGCCCGCGATTTCCACCGGGGCGGAATTCACGTTGCGGACGATCGGGAGCGGGAGCGGCTTCGGGAGCGGGAGCGGCGGACTCAGGAGCAGAATTTTCGGTGCTCATACGGGTGCTTAGAATTTGAGGCCACCTTCGCGCGCGGCGTCGGCGAATTGTTTCACCTTGCCGTGATAGGGAGCGCCGGAGCGATCAAACACGACAGACTCGATGCCGGCAGCCTTGGCCTTGGCGGCAAAAGCGACGCCGAGCGCTTTGGCGCTCTGGATATTGGCCTTGAGCTTCTGCTTGCGCAGCTCGGCATCGAGGCTGGACAGGAAGATCAAGGTAGTGCCGGCGTCGTCGTTGATCGCCTGCGCGTAAATGTGCTTGGCGGTGAACCGCACGGAGAGACGCGGGCGGGCGGCGGTGCCGACGACCTTTTTGCGAATGCGCCAACGGCGATTCTGCAGGAGGCGGGCTTTGGTGACAGTGTTCATGAGTGTGCTCCTTAGGCGACGGTCTTGCCTTCCTTGCGGCGAACACGCTCGCCGACGATGCGCACGCCCTTGCCCTTGTAGGGTTCCGGCGGGTAGTAGCCACGGATCTCGGCGGTAATGGCGCCGACGAGCTGCTTGTCGGCGCCCTCGACCTTCAGCTTGGTCTGGTCGGTGACGGTAACTTTGATGCCCTCCGGGATATCCATCAGGATCGGGTGCGAATAACCCAACGCGAGGTCGAGCTGCTTGCCCTTCAGATTGGCTTTGAAACCGACGCCTTGGATCTCGAGGTCCTTCGAATATCCGTCGGTGACACCCTTGACCATGCCCGCAACAATCGAACGTGCGGTGCCATACATCGCCTTGGCGAAGCGGGTGTCGTCGGTCGGAGCAAAGGTGACTTTCTTGTCGGCGACGGTGACTTTGACCACCGGAGCGAAGGTCTTCTCGACCTTGCCTTTGGGGCCTTCGACGAGGACCTTGCCACCGCTCACGGTGACTTTGACCTTGTCGGGAATCGAAACGGGTTGTTTGCCGATACGGCTCATTTGGAAAAGTGGCTAAAGGGTTTTCGCGCGGGCGCGATCACCAGACGTTGCAGATCAGTTCACCACCCGCCTTGTTGCGGCGGCAGTCGGCATCCTTCATTAGGCCCTTGGAAGTCGACACGATGCCGATACCAAGGCCGTTCAACACGCGCGGAATTTCGGTGTAGCGGTAATAAAGGCGGCGACCGGGTGTGGAGACGCGCGTGAGGCCGGTGATGGCGGGCGCCCCATCAACGTATTTCATTTTGACGACGAGGGTCTTGTGACCCTGCGCGTCTGCACCGCTGGAAAAGTCGGAAACGTAGCCCTCGGTTTTGAGGATAGCAGCCACACTCTCCTTGAGCTTCGAGTGCGGAATAACGCAGTCGTCCAAACGAGCTTTGCTCGCGTTGCGGAGACGCGTGAGGAAATCACTGATCGGGTCGGTCATGGGTGGATGTTTTTAAAGCAGGCCGCGCGGGTCATATCCGACCCCCGTGGGCCAAATGAATTACCAGGAAGATTTGACGACGCCGGGAATTTTGCCGGCGAGCGCCAGTTCCCGGAACTGGATACGGGAAACGCCGAACTTGCGGTTATAGGCGCGCGGGCGACCGCTGAGGGAGCAGCGATTGCGGACGCGGACCGGAGACGAATTCTTGGGGAGCTTCTGGAGCTTCTTCTGGGCAGCAAAAAACTCCTCATCGCCGGTGTTGGGATTGACAAGGAGAGCCTTCAGCTCGGCCCGCTTGGCGGCGAACTTGGCGACGAGGCGCTTGCGCTTTTCGTTGCGCTCGATGGCGGATGTCTTGGGCATGACGAAATGATATTGGGTTAAGCGGCCTTCGGGGCGGAGCTCGACTCGGTGCGGCGGAACGGCATGCCCAGAAGCTTCAGCAGCTCGCGACCTTCTTCATCGGTCTGGGCGGTTGTCACGAAGGTAAGATCGAGACCCATGTGTTTTTTCACATTCTCGACGGTGATCTCGGGGAAGATAGTGTGATCGGTGATGCCGAGATTGTAATTTCCCTGCCCATCCAACTTCGGCGGCACGCCACGGAAGTCACGGATCGTGGGGAGGGCGACTGCGAGCAGACGATAGAGAAACTCCCACATCGCATTACCGCGCAGCGTCACGTGACATCCGACGACCTGTCCCTGCTTCAGCTTGAAATTGGCGATCGCCTTCTTGGAGCGGGCCAGAACGGGTTTCTGACCGGCGATAGCCGCGATGTCGCGTTGGATATCGGCGATCTGGTTCTTGTCCGCATCGGCATCGATGCCGGTATTGATGCTGATTTTAAGCAGCTTCGGCACCTGGTGCTTGTTCTTGTAGCCGCGGCTCTTCACCAGCTCGGCAGCGATCTGCTCGGTGTAGAGTTTTTTCAGAGTTGGAACGTAGCTCATTTGAGTTGCCCGCGATTACCGACCGCGAGGCGAGATAGGTTGAGAGTTGAGAGGAAAAGAGGCGAATAACGCAGGCGCGCCGGCCGTTTGGCAAGCGCGCATTCGTCGTCAGCGAAGATCAGGCGGTAGCCGGAGCTTTTTTGCGGCGCGTGCTCGCGTCGTAGACCGACTGGAGCATGAGATTGCTGAGGTGGATGGAACCCTCGCGCTCGGTGATGGCACCCTGCGGGTTCTTCTCGGACTTCTTTTCGTGGCGCTTGATCATCGCGAGGCCTTCGACACGCGCCCGCTTCGAGCCAGCGAGAATCTCAAGGATCTTGCCGGACTTGCCTTTCTGGGAGCCGGCGAGGACGACGACTTGGTCGCCGCGTTTGACGTGGAATTTCTGCATGTTAGAGAACCTCCGGCGCGAGCGAGATGATCTTCATGAAGTTCTTCGCACGCAGCTCGCGTGCGACGGGCCCAAAGATACGGGTGCCGCGGGGATTGTTCGTCGCGTCGATGATGACGATGGCGTTGCTGTCGAAGCGCAGGTAGCTGCCGTCGGCGCGGCGGACCGGAGCCTTGGTGCGGACGACAACCGCTTTGGCGACTTCGCCCTTTTTCACGGTCGCGTCGGTGGTGCTTTCCTTGATGTGCACAGTGACGACGTCGCCCACGTGGGCGTAGGCGGTCTGCTGGCCCATGCGTTGGATGAGGGCGGCTTTACGGGCGCCGGTATTGTCGGCGACCTCGAGGATGGAGCGGAGTTGGATCATGGCGTGACTCCTACGATGGTTTCAGGGTTGGAGGAATCAGGCCTGAGGCTCAGCCGCGGGCGCGGCGGTCTCATTGCCCTTGGAAGTCTTGGTCGGAACGGCGGCAGCAACATCGGTCTCGCTGATCGCAGCGCCCTCGGCGACGACCGCTTTCTGAAGGACGGAAATCACGCGCCAGCGCTTGAGGCGGCTGATCGGACGTGTTTCCATCACCTCGACTTTGTCGCCGACCTTCGTCTCGTTCTTTTCGTCGTGGACGTGGAGAACGGTCTGGCGGTTGACGACCTTGTGATAGAGGGGATGAGGGGTCTTGTAGGCGACGGTGACCTTGATCGACTTGTCGCCCGAGCGGCTGGAAACAAAGCCGATCTGCGTTTTGCGCGTGGTGCGCTGGCCGGGAGTGGCGGTGGACATTTTATTTTCGAATTTCGGGTTGCGGTAGGCGGATCGTTTTTGCGGGGGAGCGTGGCGTCGTGGCCGCGTTCCGAATCCGCCGACCCGCAACGGGTTCAGGCGGCTTTCTCGTTCTTGGCTTTCGCCCGCTTGTCGGTCGCGATGGTTTCGAGGCGGGCGATGTCCTTGCGGAGCGTGCGGAGTTCGTGGGTCTTCTCGACCTGCCCAGTCTGCTTGCGCAGGCGGAGCTGGAGAAGCTGTTCGCGGGTCTCGCGCAGTTTGATCTGGATCTCGTCGAGCGAGAGCTCGCGGATTTCTTTCGCGGTCATGGTCGTATCGTTTTAAAGGTTACGGGCTCAGGCGACGGCGCCTTCGCGCTGAATGAAGCGGCAGTGGAAGGGCAGCTTGGCATCCGCAAGGCGGAAGGCCTCCTTCGCCACGGTCGCGGGAACGCCGGCGAGTTCGAACAAGATTGCGCCGGGCTTTACGACCGCGACGTAGAACTCCACCGGCCCTTTGCCTTGGCCCATTCGGACCTCGGCCGGCTTCTTGGTGACGGGTTTATGCGGGAAGACCCGGATCCAGAGTTTGCCCTTGCGCTTGAGATGGCGCGAGATGGTGACGCGGGCTGCTTCGATCTGCTGGCCGGTCATCGGGCCGCGGGTGAGCGACTGAAGGCCGAAGTCACCGAAAGCGAGAGTATTGCCGCGCTTGGCATTGCCAGCGCGGGATCCCTTCATCGACTTGCGGTATTTGGTGCGGGCGGGAGCTAAAGCCATGGGAGTTGTCTCCTAGGTAAGGTGAGAATCCAGGGACTGGATCAGTTGTTGTCGGACTCTTTTTTGCAGATCCAGCACTTGACGCCGATCTTGCCATAAACGGTCAGCGCCTCGGCGAAACCGTAGTCGATATTTTCGCGGAGCGTGTGCAGCGGCACACGGCCCTTGCGCTGCCATTCGCGGCGGGCAATGTCTGCGCCGCCGAGTCGCCCGGAGCATTGAATACGGATGCCTTCGGCGCCAAGCGCCATGGCCATTTCAACCGCTTTCTTCATCGCGCGACGGAAGGCGATACGGCGCTCGAGCTGGAGCGCTACATTCTCCGCCACCAGAGCCGCTTCAATTTCCGGCTTCTTGACCTCCTGGATGTCGAGGAGGATTTCCTTGCCGGTCAGCTTGGCCAGCTCCTCCTTGATCTTCTCGATCTCCTGGCCCTTGCGGCCGATGACGATACCAGGGCGAGCCGTGTAGATCTTGACGCGCACGCGGTTGGACGCGCGCTCGATAAAGATACGCGGCACAGAAGCCTGCTTGAGCTTCTCCATCAGCTTCGAGCGGATGATCTGGTCCTCAGCGAGAAGCTTACCGAAATCTTTCTTGCCGGCATACCAGCGGGACTGCCAGTTGCGGCGAACAGCGAGACGGAAACCGACGGGATTGGTTTTTTGGCCCATGGAAGTGCGGGATTATTCGTTGGTGTTGCCGTCCGAGAGAACGATGCGGATGTGGGACATCTTCTTGCGACGGGGCATCGCGGAGCCGCGCGCACCAGCCTTGAAGCGCTTCAACACCGGTCCGTTTTCGATCACGGCGCTCTTCACCGTGAGGGTATCGGCCGACAGGTTGTTATTGTTCTCCGCGTTCGCGATTGCGCTCTTGAGCGTCTTGGCGATCAGCCGGGCCGACTTGCGCGGCACGAGCTGAAGATAATCGACGGCATCCGCAGCCTTGCGGCCTTGGATCGTGCGGGCGACCTCGCGGATCTTTTTCGGAGACATCCGCGCGTAGCGAGTGAGGGCTTGAACTTCCATGGTATTGACGAGGATTCCGTTCGGATGGCCGAGGCGGCGATAGTAGCGGAGGGGAGTCGCGCCCTATCCTTTCGTTGTTAGTGATGAACTATGATTTGAGAATTTTGACGGCGACGGAATCGCCAACGGCGACCGATTGCTTGGGAGCGAGGCTGACAATGAGCGCCGCGCTGCAGGTGGGCCGGAGCTCGACGAGCAAAAGCTCACCAACCTCGACGCCCCCGCGGGCGACCCGAAAGACCATGCCGCGACGGAGTCCGGCATCGAAGCCGGCCCCGAGCACGACCAGATCCGCCACACGGCTTTCCTGCACGGCCACAACCCGCGCAGCCACACCGGACGGCATAGCCGTCGCCGCAGCGGAGGCGGTAACAGCTGCCGAAACGGCGAGGATGCTGAGGAAATGGCGAAGCATGTCCGGGAAACGCGGGCTCAGATTTCCTTACGGGTCATACCACCGTGCGCCTTGAAAACGCGGGTGGGCGCAAACTCGCCGAGCTTGTGACCGACCATGTTTTCCGTGACGTAAACGGCGATGAAAGCCTTGCCGTTGTGCACACTGAACGTGTGCCCAACGAAGTCAGGGGTGATGGTCGAGCGGCGGGACCAAGTCTGGATCGGCTTCTTCGCGCCGCTCTTGGCGGCCTTCTCGATTTTCTCGAGCAGGTGGTAGTCGACGAAGAAACCTTTTTTGATGGAACGTGCCATGGTGCGTGAGCGCTGGGATTACTTCTGACCGCGCGGCTTGCGGCCGTTGTGGTGGACGATGATCTGCGCGTTCGAGGGCTTCGAACGACGGCGCGTCGGGAAGCCCTTGGCGAGCTGGCCCCACGGCGACACGAGTTGCTGGCGACCGCCACCACCCTTGGATTTGCCCTGACCGCCACCGTTGGGGTGGTCGACCGGATTCATCGCCATACCACGAACGGTCGGGCGGATGCCGAGCCAGCGGCTGCGGCCAGCCTTGCCGAGGGACTGCAGGTTGTGGTCACCGTTGCCGACTTCACCGATCGTGGCGCGGCACTTCGCGTTCACATAACGCAGCTCGCCGGAGGGCATCTTCAGTGTGGCCTGGCCGTTTTCGAGTGCGACCAGCTCAAGACCCGAACCTGCGCTGCGCGCGATCTGGGCACCGCGACCGGGGACGAGTTCCACGCAATGCAGACGCGTCGCCGGCGGAATAATCTCCAGCGGGAAGTTGTTGCCGACCGTGTAGTCGTTGGTCGTAGCCTTGTTGGAAGCGAAGATCTTGTCGCCGACGTTCAGACCCTTCGGCGCGATAATATAACGCTTCTCGCCATTGGCATAAGCCACGAGCGCGAGGTTGGCCGAGCGATTCGGATCATACTCGATCGCCTGCACCTTGGCGGGCATATCGAGGATGTCGCGTTTGAAGTCGATGATGCGATAGAGCTGCTTGTGGCCACCGCCGCGATGACGCGACGTGAGACGGCCGTAGCAATTCCGACCACCGGTCTTGTTCTTGGGCTCAATGAGCGCGCGCTGCGGACGCTTCTTCGAAAGGCCTTCCGCGCGATTCAGCTGAGTGAACCGGCCGGCCGCGGTGAGAGGACGAAATGATTTGATAGCCATTTTGGATTTCTCCGGGTTTGGGGCGAGCGCGTCAGACGAGCTCGATCTTGTCGCCCTGCTTGAGGGTCACGATGGCCTTCTTGTAGTCCGAGCCAATGGTTACACCACCACGACGCGTGCGCTTGTTCTTGCCGCGATAGTTCTGCGTGTTCACCCGGCGCACGGTGACCTTGAAGGTCTCCTCGACCGCCTGAGCGATCTGATGTTTGTTCGCGTGCCCGTGGACCTCGAAGGTATATTGCCCGAGTTCCGAGGAGAGCTTGTTGGACTTCTCGGAGAGGCGGACGAGTTTGAGGATCTTGTCGGCTTGCATTAGTTCTGTCCTCCGTTGGCGCGGGCAAGGATGGCCTCGAGCGCCTTGCTGCTGACGATAATCTTGGCGTATTGCGCAAGATCGAGGGTGTTGAGCTTGGCGGCCTCCTGGAGCGAGACGCGCTCGATATTACGGGACGCCCGGGCAGTTTCGACCGCAAACGGAGCGTCGACCAGCAGCACGCGACCCTTTGGGGCGATGCGGCCGACGACATCATTTACCGCCTTGGTCTTAGATGCGGCAGAGAACTGCTCGATCACAGCAATCTCGCCAGCGGTAACGCGATCAAAGAGCGCGCGACGAAACGCGAGCTGACGGACTTTGGCATTGATCTTCTTCGAATAGTCGCGCGGCTTCGGACCGAAGACCACGCCACCGCCGACCCAAAGAGGCGAGCGAATGGAGCCAGCGCGGGCACGACCGGTTCCCTTCTGCCGCCACGGCTTTTTGCCGCCGCCACGAACCTCACCACGGGTTTTCGTGGAGTGGGTGCCTTGGCGATTGTTGGCGTTGATGGCGACGATGACTTCCTTCACGGCCTGAAGGCCCTTGTCGCCTTCAAAGGTGGGGATGTTCGAGAATTCCTTCTCGGTGCTCGTCTTTCCGTCGGAGCTAAAAACGGTGAGTTTCATTTCGACAGATCTCCTTATTTCTTGGCGGCAGCAGCCGGCTTCGCCGCGGCGGGCTTGGCGGCCTTATCGGCCTTGGCGGGAGCGGCGGAAACGGCCGCGACAGGAACAGCGCGCTGACCCTTGATGGCCGTGCGGACAATCACATCGTCACCATTTGCTCCAGGGATAGCTCCCTTCACGAGGATGAGATTCTTCTCAGCGAGGACCTTCACGATTCGAAGGTTCTGCACCGTGCGGCGCTCGCTACCCATGTGTCCCGGCATGGCCTGATTTTTCCACGACCGACCGGGCGTCTGGCGCATACCAATCGAGCCGATTCGGCGGTGGAACATCGAGCCGTGGGAGGCGGGACCGCCCGCCACACGCCAGCGCTTAACAACGCCTTGGAATCCCTTGCCCTTGGTGACGCCAATAACGTCGACCAGCTGACCTTCAGCAAAGGCAGAAGCGCTGACGACGTCGCCAACCTTCAAGGTCGGGGCGTCCTTAAGGCGCACTTCAGCGAGCACCCGCGGAGCGGCGTTGAGGCCCGCCTTCTTCGCGTGGCCAAGTTCACCGGAGGCGGTGTTCTTTTCTTTCTTTTGCGAGAAACCGATCTGAACGGCATTATAGCCGTCGGTTTCGAGGGTCTTGACCTGGACCACTGCACAAGGTCCGGCTTCGACCACGGTGACGGGAACGAGCACATTCTGTGCGTCGTAGACCTGCGTCATTCCGAGTTTCTTACCTAGAATTTCGGAGATCATAGGCTAAGCGGTAGGTGGATAGTTTTCCGTTTAACGGACCTACTTTAGCGATTCGCCTGGCGGTGCCGGAAGGCACACAGGCAACTGCTAACTGTAGAGTGTCGGTATCCGGGTGTGTTTGTCTTCTGGATACGAAGGTTGGGACTTCAGACGTTGATCGTGATATCGACGCCGGAAGGCAGATTGAGCTTTTTCAACTCGTCGACCGTCTGGGCGGTAGGCTCGATGATATCGATCAGACGCTTGTGGGTGCGGGTCTCGAACTGCTCCATGGACTTTTTGTCCACGTGCGGCGAGCGGTTGACCGAAAGCTTCTCGATGCGAGTCGGCAGAGGAATCGGGCCGGAAACACGGGCACCGGAGCGCTTCGCGGTTTCGACGATGTCCTGCGCCGACTGATCGATCACGCGATAGTCGAAGCCTTGGAGTTTGATGCGAATTCGTTGGCCTTTCATGGCGGAAAAAGAACGGAGGCTTACGTGCGGGCGGGAGCCTTGGAAGAGCTCTCGACAATTTTCGCGAGCAGGGAATTGGGAACCTGCTCGAAGTGGGACGGAGTAATCGCGGCGGAAGCGCGACCCTTGGACAGCGATCGAATATCGGTCACGTAGCCAAAGAGCGTCTCAAGCGGGACGAACGCGTTGATAATACACGCTCCGGCCTTGTTTTCCATGCCCTGAATCTGACCACGGCGGCGGTTGATATCGCCCATCAGGTCGCCCTGGTATTCCTCCGGGGTCGTCACTTCCACGCCCATGATCGGCTCAAGGAGGATCGGGTTGGCCTTCTTCATCGCTTCCTTGAGTGCGAAAATGCCGGCCATCTTGAACGCGAGTTCGGAGGAATCGACTTCGTGGAAGCTACCGTCGATGATGCGGACCTTGACGTCGACGACAGGATAACCGGCGACGACGCCATTGTTCGCGCCTTCGAGAATTCCGTCGGTCGCAGGCTTGATGAATTCCTTCGGGATGGTGCCTCCGACGATTTCGTTGAGGACCTCGACGCCCTTGCCTTTTTCGTTTGGCTCGAGCTTCACGATGACGTGGCCGTATTGTCCTTTGCCACCGGATTGGCGGATGAACTTTCCTTCTCCGTCTGCAGGCTTGACCACCGTCTCGCGGTAGGCGATCTGAGGCTTACCGGCGGTTGCCTCGACTTTGAATTCGCGCTTCATCCGGTCGCGGATGATGTCGAGATGAAGTTCGCCCATCCCCGCGAGGATGGTCTGGCCCGTGTCGGGGTCAGTCTTGACGCGGAGGGTAGGATCTTCCGCCACGAGACGCTGCAACGCAGTGCCCATTTTCTCCTGATCGCCCTTGGAATTCGGCTCGATGGACATCGAGATAACCGGCTCCGGGAAGGAGGGCGGCTCCAAGCGGATATCCAGATCTTCGTCGCACAGCGTGTCGCCGGTGATGACTTCCTTCACACCGACCACCGCACAAATGTCGCCCGAGAATGCACGATCGATTTCTTCGCGCTCGATCGCGCGCATCAAAACAAGTCGGGAAACACGTTCGCTCCGGCGGGTGCGCGGATTGTAAACTGCAGTGCCCTTATGGAGAACGCCAGTATAGACGCGGAAAAATACAAGCTTACCGACGAAGGGATCCGTCCATAGCTTGAACGCGAGTCCACACATTTTCGACTTATCGTCGACCACGGCTTGCACCTCTTTGCCGTCAGAGTCCTGCCCCACCATCGGCGGAACATCGATTGGACTTGGCAGGTAGTTAACGACGCAATCAAGGAGACGCTGCACACCCTTTTTCTTGAAGGCTGAACCAGGAACCACTCCTGTGAACCGAAGCGAGATCGTGGCCTTCCGGACGGCAGTCATCAACTCAAGCGTCGTGATTTCCTCACCTCCGAGATACTTCTCGGCGATCACATCATCAAAATCGGAGACCGCCTCGATGAGCTTCTCGCGGTATTCCTTCGCTTGGGCTGCCATTTCAGCCGGGATGGGAATCGTCGTCGGATTGAGGCCAAGCTGGTCAGACGGATTCTCCTCGAAGGAATAGGCGACGTTCTGCACGAGATCGACTAGACCCGAAAAGCCCTCCTCCTTGCCGATAGGCAAAAAGATAGGGTGCGCGTTGGCCTTCAGCTTTTCGCGCATTTCGGACACGGCGCGGTAAAAATCCGCACCAGTCCGGTCCATCTTGTTGATGAAAGCAATGCGCGGAACGCGATACTTGTTGGCCTGCCGCCACACCGTCTCGGATTGCGGCTGAACACCAGCGACAGCGCAGAAAACGGCTACGGCTCCGTCAAGCACCCGCAACGACCGCTCAACTTCGGCAGTGAAGTCCACGTGTCCAGGGGTATCAATGATATTGATACGCTGCTTGATGCCCTTCCATGGTCCCCAAGACGCATTCCAAGCGCAGGAGATGGCAGCAGCGGTAATCGTGATACCACGCTCCCGTTCCTGCTCCATCCAGTCGGTGACGGTGGTTCCCTCGTGCACTTCGCCCATCTTGTGCACGGCACCCGAATAGAAGAGGATGCGCTCGGTCGTGGTTGTCTTGCCGGCGTCGATGTGCGCGGCGATTCCAATATTGCGCGTCCACTCGAGCGGGAAGGGACGCTCCTTTGAGTTGACCGTAGAAATCTTGGACTTCTCGGTGACGATGGTGATCGCCGGTGCAGCGGTAGCAGACATGAGCTAGGAGCTTGGACTGTGGATTACCAGCGGAGGTGGGCAAAGGCGCGATTCGCCTGGGCCATCTTATGGGTGTCTTCTTTCTTCTTAACGACCGTGCCCGTGTTGTTGTAGGCGTCGATGATCTCAGCTGCCAGGGCGTCCTTCATAGGCACTCCCTTTCTGCTGCCGGCGGCATCGACGATCCAGCGCAAGGCGAGGGACTCCTGACGCTCGAACGAAATTTCGACGGGGACTTGGTAAGTGGCGCCACCGACACGGCGGCTCTTGACCTCCAGACGTGGACGAGCGTTTTCAAGGGCGCCGAGCAGAAGATCCACCGGATCGCCCTTTTCGAGCTTCTCGGAAACTTTTTCAAACGCTCCGTAAACGATGCGCTGGGCAAGGTTCTTCTTGCCGCTCTTCATGATGACGTTGACGAGATGCGCAACCAGCGGGCTGTTGTAGCGGCCATCCGGAATGGTCTGGCGTTTTTCAGCTCTGTGACGACGAGACATGGCGAATTCGGTTGGAAAGAACGTTGATTATTTGGCGGCCTTCGGACGCTTCACGCCGTATTTGGAGCGTGAACGACGGCGCTTCTCGACACCGGTAGCGTCAAGCGTGCCGCGGACGATGTGGTAACGCACGCCGGGGAGGTCCTTAACTCGGCCACCGCGGACCAGCACGATCGAGTGCTCCTGTAGGTTGTGACCCTCGTCGGGAATGTAGGAAATAACTTCGTTGCCATTCGTGAGGCGAACCTTGGCCACCTTACGGATGGCGGAATTCGGCTTTTTGGGCGTGCGGGTCATTACCTGCACGCACACACCGCGACGGAAGGGATTGCCGTCCAAAGCCGGGGACTTCGACTTGGCGGTCACCTTGCGGCGGCCTTTGCGCACGAGTTGGTTGATTGTCGGCATACGAAATGGGAAACTTACGAGTGAAAAGTGACGAAAAGGGGAAGACGCTACGGTGCGCTTTAGGTCCGGCAAGAACTTTTTGGCAAAAAGTGACTCAGAGCGCGAAAACCAGAGCTGAGGGGCTCAAGGCGAACGGCCATCATCATCAGAGAACGCGAGAACCACAAAGGTGCTGACCTGTAGAACGGCAGAGCGTTGGCTCATACACCCAAAGTTCAAGTGCGAAGTCATGTCGGGCAAAAATAGTTCTGCCTGCTGGCATACTCACCTCGAAGTTTGAGCGACTGTATGGCTTCGAGGGTCGCGATACCGGCCCTTCTGAATTGGGCGCCTTCCGGAAACGAGAAGATGGATCCGCTGGGGACGCGACAGCGCATCTTGTTCAAGACAGATTCGGCACGACTGGTGGTCGGAAAAGAAAAACGCCCGCTCTTGCGAGCGGGCGTAAAACCATCTGGAGCTACGCTCAACAAATGATTTTTGGCGGGAGGGAGTAGGAACGTTGGTGCTCAGGGAATGTAAGACAAGCGCATTCTCCGGAATTCTCGGCGATCAGCCTTCGTAGAAAAGAGAAAGAGCCGCGCCCCATGGGAAGCGCGGCTCGGAAGACAGTCGAGGAATCGAAACCTAGCTGGCGGTGGCTTGAGCAGCCTCCGTGAGCTTGGGCTCCTCGATGGGCAACTCGGCACCGAACGGCAGAGTGATTTTGAGCTGCTTGTATTTTGGCAGGCCCGTGCCCGCCGGGATCAAGTGACCCATGATCACGTTTTCCTTGAAACCCTTCAGCAGATCGACCTTGCCGAGCGTAGATGCGTCCGTGAGCACGCGGGTGGTCTCCTGGAAGCTGGCCGCAGAGATGAAGCTTTCGGTTTCGAGCGAGGCTTTGGTAATGCCCAGCAGAATCGGCTCCGCCTCTGCAGGTTTACCACCGGCTTCTTCGATACGCCTGTTTTCCGCTAGGAACGTCGCGCGGTCGACTTGCTCACCCCAGAAGTTTTCGGTGTCACCCGGGTCGGTAATCCGAACCTTCCGTAGCATCTGGCGGATGATGATCTCGATGTGCTTGTCGTTGATCGTCACGCCTTGAAGGCGGTAAACCTCCTGCACTTGCGAGATGAGGAAGTCGTAGAGCGCAGAGGGCCCGAGAATCTCAAGGATCTCATGGGGATCGGCGGCGCCTTCGGTGAGGTGCTGACCCTTGTGGACTACATCGCCCGGCTGCACGATGATGTGTTTGCCGGTGGCAATCAGGTGCTCCTCCTCCTGCCCCGTTTCCTCGTTTTTCACGACGAGCTTGCGCTTACCACGCACCGTGCCTTCGAACGACACGATGCCGTCAATACGGGACATTTCGGCGGCATCCTTCGGCCGGCGAGCTTCGAAAAGCTCAGCGACGCGGGGCAGACCACCGGTGATGTCCTTGGTCTTGGAAGCCTGGCGCGGGGTCTTGGCGAGGAGCGCGCCGGGGGCGATTGTGTCGCCTTCGTTGACTGCGATCTGGGCACCGACCGGGATGGAATACGCCGCGAGGGGTTTGTTCTTCGCGTCGCGAACCTCGATCTGGGGATTGAGATCCTCCTTATGCTCGATGACCACCGTCGCAATGCGGCCGGAGGATTCGTCAAGCTCGCGCTTCACCGTCACGCCAGGAATCATGTCCTTGAAGGCGAGCACGCCGCCCTTTTCGGAGAGAACGGGGACGTTGTAGGGATCCCACTGCGCGAGGACGGCCCCCTTTTCAATCTTCTCGCCGTCGGAGACATGGAGGAATGAGCCTACAACGATGTTGTAGACTTCGAGTTCCTTGTCGTCCGCATCGAGGATCTGGATGGTGCCCGTCTTATTCAGCACAATAGAGCCGCCATCCGCGGTCTCAACGAGACGGAGGCCGCGATACTTGACCTTGCCGCTGGAGCGGACACGAATCTCGGGCGTCTTGAATCCACCGGACGCGACGCCACCGATGTGGAAGGTTCGCATCGTAAGCTGAGTGCCAGGTTCACCGATGGACTGGGCGGCAATGATGCCGACCGAGTCGCCGATCTTGGCCACCTTGTTGGTCGCGGGGTTGATGCCGTAGGATTTCGCATCGATGCCGCCCTTGGTCGTGGACGTGAGCGGGGACATGACCTTGAGGCGCTCGATGCCAACTTCGTCGACCTTATTGGAAATCTCCTCGGTGATGAGTTCACCGGCGCCAACGAGGATTTCCGAAGGATTGAGCGGATTGATCACATCGTCACTGGAGAAGCGACCGACAATGCGTTCCTTGAGGCCGACGATTTCGTCGTCGCCCTCGAAGATCGCCTTTTTCCACACGCCGTCGCGGGAACCGCAGTCATCCTCGGCGATGATAACGTCCATCGCCACGTCGCAGAGCTTGCGGGTGAGGTAACCGGCGTCAGCCGTTTTGAGGGCCGTATCCGCCAAACCCTTACGCGCGCCGTGCGTCGAGATGAAGTATTCGAGCACCGTCAGACCCTCGCGGAACGAGGACAGGATGGGGCGTTCGATGATTTCGCCGGAAGGCTTGGCCATCAGGCCGCGCGTGCCGCAGAGCTGGCGCACCTGCTGTTTGTTACCGCGCGCGCCGGAATCCATCATGATGTAGACAGGATTCACCTCGTTGCGGCCGTCATTGTTCTCGAGTTTCGAGAATACTTGCTTGGCGATCTGATCGGTAGCGCTGGTCCAGATGTCGACCACCTTGTTGTAGCGCTCACCGTCGGTGATGATGCCCTTGTTGAACTGGCCTTCGACTTCGGCGATCTTCTTCCGCGACTCGGACACAATGTCCTTCTTCGCGTCCGGAATGATCATGTCGTCGATACCGATCGAAATACCGGCTTGGAAGGCGGTCTGGAAACCCAGTTCCTTGAGGCGGTCGAGCGTGTCGACGGTGGCGTGATTCCCGGAGATCTTGTAGGTGTTGAGGATCAAGTCACCCAACTTGCCCTTCGGCACCGGGAAGTTAACGAATCCGAGGGACTCGGGCCAGATCTGATTGAAGATCACCCGGCCGACGGTGGTGCGGAGAACTTTCTTCTGCTTGTTGCCGAATACAGTCTCACGACCGAAATCGGGATTCGGAATCTCGACCCAGTCGTGGGTCTTCAGCGCACCGTCAGCCTTGGCGAACAGCACCTCCTGTAGACCGCTGAGGAGCGGGACATGAACGCCCTTCTCCGGCTTACGCCGAGGCTCGATCGTGAGGTAGTAGGCTCCGAGCACGATGTCCTGCGACGGCGTGAGGATCGGCTTGCCCGACGAAGGCGAGAAGATGTTCGACGTCGCCATCATCAGGAGCTTGCACTCCATGATAGCCTCGAGGGAAAGCGGCACGTGCACGGCCATCTGGTCGCCGTCGAAGTCGGCGTTGTAGGCGGTGCACACCAGCGGATGAATACGGATAGCCTCGCCCTCGATGAGCACGGGCTCAAACGCCTGGATCGACAAACGGTGGAGCGTGGGAGCGCGGTTGAGCAGCACCGGGTGCCCCTTGGTCACTTCCTCGAGGATATCCCACACCTCCGGCGACTTCTTCTCGATCATCTTGCGCGCACCGCGGACGGTGTGGACGAAGCCGAGTTCCTTAAGGCGACGAATGATGAACGGCTCGAACAAAACGAGCGCCATCTTCTTCGGCAGACCGCATTGGTTGAGCTTGAGCTCGGGACCGATGACGATGACAGAGCGGCCGGAGTAGTCGACG
>JACCEC012300547.1_pt1 | contig 23560 bp, 24 predicted proteins | sample 7450121 | NCBI WGS metagenome assembly JACCEC01 (sample SAMN15323455, study PRJNA562643) | freshwater metagenome | isolation source: river surface water | place: USA:Blue River Watershed | collected 2017-08-18 | reverse complement strand
TGTTCTTCAGATTGGTGAACTGCTTGATGATCGGGTTTGACTTGCTCAAGAAGCCAAGCTGGACGCGGGTAGCCACATGCAACAGCTCGTGCATGATGGTTTCGTAGTCTGTCCCGGTGATGTCATCAGCGTTGCCGTTGACATCCACGCCGTTAAACTTCACCTCAAACTGGATACCGCGAGCGTCCGTGGATATGGTCACGCTGCCATAAGCACCGGGATCCCTGCGACGGCCATCCAGAATCTTGACCGGCATACGAACGCGGCGCTTCTCAAAGTCAACCAGCCGGGTGTGCACTGCCTCTGCGATAGCCTTGGCTGCGCTGTTGGGCGCGTTATCGATCAGCCACTGGGATATCTGCGTCACGCCCATGCCTTGAATCTCTTGGGCGATCTGCTCTGGGTTCTTGTCAATCTTAAACTCTGGCTTCTCAGGCGTTTCTACGCCGGGGATGGGGCGCGGCTCCTGCTCCAGAACCTTGAACACCTCTTCCAGCGGCCTGCCAATCAGCTGCCCCTGCGACTCCTCGAACGCGGTACCAGCTTCCTGAGCCAATAGATTTAAGTAATCACCAACCTGCTTTTCATTGCCTTCGTTGCGGGCAAACATCTCCACGACCTTCTGAGTCAGCGGATCCATCTCAACATCGCCCTGCTTAACGTAGTCTTCCAGCGACACGCCCTGCTGCTTGGCATTGGCTGCCAGCTCTGCGGCCTTGGCAATGATCGGGCGCACATCGTACTCACCAGCGCCTTCAAGCCCGCGCATGGCCGTGCCTGCGATCTCCATGCCGCCAAGGATCCTGCCCATGCCTTCATCGGTCGCATCCTCGTACAGATCCATCATGGCATCTGTGCCGTAGTTCTGGGCAAGTTGGCCACCGCTGCTGGCGCGGTAGTCGATGTCAGGGGTCACAACCTCTTTGGGCATCAAGCGAACCAGCACGGGCTCTGCCATGCCAGCGATGACATCCGGGTTGATGCCGTGATCAGAATCGTCGATCAGCCCCTGCTTGTACTCTTCCGTGGTGCCAGCCTGATAGGCGGCCTGCAAGCCTGCCACGCGGCGGTTGCCAACCAACGGGCGGATAGTCTCAATGCTCGGGTCTGCGTAGGAATCCACCTTGCTGCCGTCAGACATGATTGATGGCGTAAGCTCTGCTGCCTCCACCACGGCATAGCGCACAGGAACCTCGCTACCATCAGCACCGCGCACGATGTCAGTGGTGCCAAGGCGGCTGGGATCCAGCTCAAAGTCGCTGATCACCACCGGCGCACCGTCACCCAGATCTTCGGACGATCCAAGGTTCTCGTACTTGGGAGCGGCTGCAATACCCTCCATCTGGCGCACGGATGCTTCGGTGTTGCGAGCCCGGTTCTGGATGGCAGTCAGCGCCTCACCGTATTGGGCAGGATCACCGGCAAAGTAGTTCTCCATCGCCGCTTCTGCACCCTCAGGCGTCATCGCACCCGGACGAGAAGGCTCTGTGGGCGGAGTTACTGGTGGCTCTGGTGTTGGCTCTTCTCCCGGCGCAAAAGCCGATGGAGGCTGTTTTGGCTCTTCTGGAGGGGCTTCTGGGCGCTGCTGTCGCTGGAGCAAGCCACTGACGCCGCCCAAGCCTGCGCCACCCAAGGCGGCCATAGCTGCAACCTCGCCCAGCCCTGCGGTAAGGGATGTCTCTGGAGCTGGTGCCCCTATGCCTGCAATCGGCAAGCCCTGCTGCATCAGTAAATTCTGGAGCGCCTTAGCCGGAGTTTCTTCTGCCACCTCGCTAACGGTTTCACCCAAAGCGCCACGAGCGCCGCCAAGAATCCTGCCCAAACTTCCGGGCGCACCAGCCAAAGCCTCTTCGATTGCACGTGCTCCGGGCAGTCTCTGAGCCAGCAAAGAAATGACGGTAGCGCCAGCGCCAGATGCGCGAGCCAGACCGATGGCTTGGCCAGCAGCCTTCTCTTCAGGAACCCCCTTCTTGATCAGCTCGTTGTATGCCTGCTCATAGGTGCCAGCAGCAACATCCGCGCCTTGCTGTGTAGCGCCAGTGCCGACAGCAGCGCCTACCCCCGCACGAACTCCGGCAGCAGTCGTGGCCAGACGAGCTGCACCGAAGGACGGCAGGAGTTGGGGTGCCTGCTCTACCAAGAAGTTGGTAAGCAGTGCAGGATCTTTGACAGTTTCTGAGAAGGCTGTGAAGAACGCATCTACCTGACCACGTTTCTCTGCTTCGGCAATCTTGCCAGCACGAGCCGCTTCACGCGCCTTCATACCGGGCGACTTCATAGCCTCGCCCTCTCGCTGCATTTCTTTACCAGCAGCAGCAAGGCCGGTTTCTTCTCCGGGTTTTTCGTACTCGCCCGTTACGACACTGGCCAATTGGCTAGGAAATTCCAAGACCCGGCCAATACCAATCTTTCCCCCGGCATAAATGTCGGACAGAGCCTCGCCAACAGTGCGCTCTTTCTCTTGGCCAGCAATAGGATCATTTGCCCACCACTGGTCGCCCTGTGGGGCTTTGGCTATGGGATCACCTTCCCACCATTTTTCTGCCATGACTTTTCCTTATTGCTTGATTCGTGTGCTTCCATCAGGCGCTAAGTATGTTGTTCCCTTAGGCAATTTAGCCAGCTCATCTTGGCTCTTAGGTGCAGGCAAACCACCACCGCCACCGCCGCCGCCTTCTGTAACCATCTTACGAGCCAATCCCATTTGCTCTTCAATAGGCAGCATTGCGGTTTTCATGTTGCGCTGCACGGCCTCAAGAGCTTGGTTGAATGTCAGCTGGCCAGTCTTTGCCATGCCAAGCGACGCCAGATAAACATCCATCGGTTTCATGCCAGATTCTCTAGCGATGTTTTCGATGGTAGTCCACTGCGCAGGATTTTGATTCTTGAACAAATCAACCGAGAACTCTGCTGCCTTCAACAAGCCCTGCTGCTCCAGCTTGGTGTTTTCCATCTGAATGGCACGGATCTCACGCTTGTTAGCGTTGACCTCTGCCAGAGCCTTGTCGGAGCGGCTGCGCTTATATTGATTCTCAGCCATCGACAGTTCACGCAGGGACTGGTTCAAGCGATCTTCGTTCTCGTTGATTCTGTCCATCGCTCCCATGTAGGACATCAGAGCTTGCTGGCCAGAGCGGCTTGCACGTTCCCATTCCTCACCCTGACGAGCACCGGCCAGACCGGCAGCAAACATCATCCATGCCATGCCAGCAGCCTTGTCAGCACGATCCTTGAGCTTGCCACCAGACTCCTTGTAGTCCTGACGAAGCTGGTCAAACATAGCCTTGGTATCCACACCGTACAGCTTGTCTGCCTCTGCCTGTTCTTTGGCAACGTCCGCAAGACCCTTTTCTTTTGGCACTTCCATTTGAGCAGCGCGGAGACCACCGAGCAATTGATCAGGAACGCTTGGCCGTGGTGGGCCCATACGCGACTCAGGCATTGGAACTTCTTCCATGCCACGCACAGGAGTTTCTACCGTTGGCTCAAAAGTGGTGGGCGCAGCAGGTTTCTGCGATGGTGGAGTGATAGGAGGCAATTTTTTAAAGCCTTCCATCTCAGAACGAATTCTTTGAGCTTCAGCAGATTGCTGTTCTGTCAAAGGTTTTTGAGAGAAGAATCCACCCTCCAGCTCACGTAGCTGTTTTTGTTTTTCCTGAAGTTGCATTGCCCTTTGAGCAGATTCCTCCGATGCCTTTTGCTGTTGCGGAGTCAATGTCTGTGGGCCAAGACCATAATCTTCCAACACCTGCTGCTCAAATAATCTTTCGCGAGCAGTCTTTAGACGTTGAGGTGCAGATGGGGCCGTAGGAGCACGGCTCATTGGAGCTACTTCCGCCGCCTGAGCCGACGAAATCAGCGCACCAAGGCCGCCGATATCAGCCGCTTGGCTTGGGGCTGCCCTCAGACCGCGCATTTCTCTTTGAACTTGGGCAATATTTCCTTCAAGGCGACGCTTATCCTCTCCAGTCGCAGAACCAAGCTCACTCTGCAAATCACGAAGCTGTTCCGCCAAGATGGCAAACTTGTCATCCGCTGTATATTTCTTGCGATTCCTTGTGCTTCTCCAGTTGGGATCAATCTTGTCAATGACTCCAGCGTCCACAAGACCACGATCTGCATAGCCGGGGATATCGTCAGTCTCACCGCCATCTGCAAACGCAACGATCCCTCCACCTGCCATGTTCTGCAAGCCGCTTGGCAACGCTGCCACGCCATCGCTGGGAGCTGGAGCCTGAGGTGCGCCCATGATTCCCGGAGCAGGCATACCAGCCTGTGCTGCCGTAGGTGCAGCAGTACCCAGCACATCCTCTGCCACGGTGGTCGTTGGCGGCTCAATCGCGCTCTTGGCGATGCGGTCGATCATCATGCCAGCCATCACCGCTTTCTGCGGCTCGACTATGCCCATCTGCACCATGCGCTGGAGATCTTTCTTGCTGTACTTGGTAGCCAGCTCGCGGATTTCGTCAATCCTCAGGTCAATTGTGTCGCGCTTCATGATCAGTCTTTCCCAAGATTGTAGACACCCAGATCAGCCAGACCACCGCCAGCAAAGAACCGGTTGGCTCCGTACAAGGCAGCACCAAGACTTGCAAGCTGTGCGGCAGAAGAAGCAGGCGCACGATAGATAGACTCTGTAGTCTGCTGCGGAACGCCCTTCAACATTTCCTGCATGAAAGCAAGTTGCTGGTACGGGTACTGTTTCTGCTGCAAGAAGTCTTCGTACTGGCGGGTAAGCTGTGCCTGCTGGAGCGCCTGACGTTGCTGACCTGCTGCTTGCAGTGCGTTGATGATCGCCTGCTGCTGCTGCATCTGCTCCTGACCCAGCGCACCCAGCTGCTGTGCTGCCTGCAACTGTGTCTGTAACCCCTGTAGACCAAGGCCAGCACCGTACTGACGAGACTGCTCCTGTGCCTGCTGGGCTGCCAACGCACGTTGTGCCTCTGTGCCGTAAAGATTCTGTGCCTGCTCGTATGCTGCTTGCAAGCCAGCTTTCTGGATGTCTGCCTTCTGCTGTGCCAGATTACGGGCTGCCTCTGCTTCCATGATTGCCTGACGGCTACCGCCATAAGCACCACGCGCAACAGCTTGTGCCTTCAACTGCTGGCCAGCAATATCTGCCTGACGTTGTGCCTCACGCTGCTGGATGTCGATGACGTTCTGCGCGTAGGGCGACATGTACAGGCCAGCCAAGCCCGGAGTAGTAAAGCTTGCCGTGCCGAATTGTTGCGGCTGGTACTGGACATCACCAGCCTTCAAGCCTGCGCCAGTAGCAAATTGACTTGCTGTGCCGAGCTGTTGAGATGGGCCAAGGTTTGCCACAGCCTGCTGGGCGGTAAGCTGGAACGGATCAAAGCCAGCGATACGCTCACCCCGGTACGCAGTGTATGGGCTGGATGCTTCTGCCATCGCCCGCTGTGCGGTCTCGTAGACCATCGGCTTGAACTCTGCCGGATACGAGAGTTGCGTAACAGTCTGGCTGCTGGGAGCGCTTGCTCCGCCGCTGTCATACAGACGGATCTTGCCGCCCTCTGCCTTGAAAGCACCAAGATCACCGGGGATAAACCCCGCTTCCATCATTCCGAAAGATATACGGCTCATAGTAGCCCCTACTCAAAAAATCTTTGGTACGTCACGCTCTGCGCTGTGTATCCGTACTTCTCAGCGTGTTTCTTCCAACCCGGCCTGCCAACGAACTCTATGCCATTACAGCCAGCTTTTACTGCAAAGTCCTCGGCATACTTCTGCATCAGGTCTTCTATCGCATCCATGTGGTTTGGCATCATTGCCGCATACTGGATGACCAACATCTTGCACTGCGGATACTGCTTGAACTCTGTGATGAAATGACCGTGCGCCTCTTTGGTCTCATCATCAAACACCACCCAGAGCTGCATCTCGCCGGAGAACAGGAAGCGCAGGATATCGTCCACGCTTGCCCGTCCCCTACTGCGTTTAGCCGACTCCACCAGATACGGCATGATCGCCGGGATCGTCCCAGCTATGGAACCGTACGGTATAAACGCTATGTCCAGCCTCATGCTGGCAAAAGCTTCTCTGCCTTCGTGTCTACAGCAACTCGCTGCTTACCAACTGTTTTGCCTCTTGCCCGCTGGATACGATCCATCATGGCGTACAGCTTGCGAGCACCGGCATCTGTGGAGCCGTTGCCAAGCTCAGACACAATACGCGCCGGGATTACAAATTCGCCATCAGCAAGACGAGCAGGCTGCCTGCCGCCAATAGAAGCAGGAATTGAATCACTAACTCCATCGCCGGGCCCTTTCAATAAACGACCGCCATCAGAGTAATCACCAAGGTGATAACCGCCACCAGCCATACCGCCTTCAGCAAACTGTGTCGCACCCTGCTGTTGCTGTGCACGAAGAGCCGCCAGAATCGCCTCGATAGACTGCGGAGACTGCTGCGCTGGCTGGCCATAAGGTGCAAAGCCAAACATGTTTTGCGCTGGCATAGCCTCAAACTTCAACCCAGTCTGGAGCGCAGGAGCTTTCTCTGCTGCTTGAGATGCCAGTGTCTGCAATCCCATCTGTTCTGTAAACGTTGGATTCAGAGGCATCGCGCCCTCCAGCGTCACAGCACCACGAGTCAGAGGAGCCTGTAATCCTGACGGTGTAGGTTGAATGCCGCCAGTAATGGCACCCAATCCTGTAGGTGCCTGCGGCGTAGGCGTGTACTCCAGCACCGTTCCGGGCGCGTAACGCGGGGCAGAAGGAGTCGGAACCAACGGCTGAGTCAGCTTGCCAAGGTACTCTTCCGATCCTTTCAGCATTCCTGCCAGACCTTCTTGTGTCTGCTGTGCACCCATGTACTTGCGCAACTCGTCCATGCTCGGTGTGCGGCCAAGAACATCACGGTAAGCCGTGGATACTTGCTCAGGTGTCAGCGATGATGCCAGTCTTGCCTGCTCTGCCAGCGCCTCCTCCGCAGTCTTTTGCTGCTGAGTAAACGCCTGCTGGGCCACCGTGTTCAGGTTCTTCAGGTACGCAGGCTGTTGTTGCAGGAAGTTGCGCATCTGGTTGAAGTTGGTAATCTTCGCCTTCTTCATCGCAGCCAGCTCACCGCCAGTAGGCTCACGGCCAATGTAGTACTGGAAGTTCTCACGGAAGTCATCATCCGTGTACTGCACGGCAGCCTTGACATCAGGCTGGTTCATGGCGAACTGAGCAATAGCAGCGTCAGTAGTTTGTGTGCCGAGGAACCTGTCCATCTCTGCCGCAGTCGGGCGACGGCCAGCGACATCCTCGAACACAGCCGTGATGTCTTTCTCTTCCATCAGGCGCTTGGTCGTGTCATAGCCCGGAACCTTCGTGAACGGCTTGAACTCCGTGATAGGCGGTGCTTCTGACGATGGGATCAGCTTGCCAGTCTTAGGATCCTTGATGTACGCAGGCGTATACCCAGCCATGCCTGACTTCAAGTCATCAATCTGTTTTTGGATCTCTGCTGCTTGCGGGCTTGGAGCGCCCATCGGGCCGGTGCCCAAAGATGCTTTCTGCCGCTCAAGCTCTGCAATCTGTGCAGCGTTGCTTCCACCCAAAGACTTCGTAGTTGTCTGCGGACGGATAGCCTGAACGCCAGTAGCTTTACGGCCAGTCTCTTCCTGCCATGCCTGCTTCTCAGCATTTAGCGCATCTTGATACTGGTTGTACTTGGACATCGCAGCTTCGTATGTTTCACGAGCCTTGTTCGTCGCAGCCTCGTTCGCAGCGATCATCTTGTCACGCGCAGCAACCGTATCTTGATATTGCTTGGCAAGCGATGTTGCGTTCTTGGAGGTTCCAAGCTCTTTGTTCAAAGCAGACAGACGAGTTGTGTAGTCTTTATTGAACGTGGTTAGATCAGTCTGGAAGTTTTTGTACTCTGCCTGACGGTCTTTAATTCTGTTAGCAAAGTCGTTGTTCAGGTTAGTCTGTGCCTCACGCTGCTCTTTCTGGATGTTTGCCAGCGTTGCTTTTTTATCAGCAGCAGACATGCCACGATCAGCCTGAATTTCTTTAATTCGGTTTGAGAAGTCTGTGTTCAAGCCCTTGAGGCTGGCTGCTTTTTCCTTGTTGATGGCAGCAATAGCAGCGTTGTAATCAGCAGCGGCTTGCTTTGCCTGAGCATCGCGATCTTTCTTGCTGGTTTGCAATTCATTTATCTGGTTTTGCAGATCATCATAGCGACCGCGAACCTCATCTACGTTGCTGTACTTTTCCAAGCTGGCAATCTTTTTATCCAGCGCAGCAGTGCTTTGCAGTTTGGGCTTGGTCTCAGTTGGCTTTTGCACAGCTTTCAGCTTTGACACAAAACCACCAGTAGCCATGCTGACCAACGATGCCAAACCGCCGCCAGCAAACTTTTGCTCACCGGTGTAAGGGTCAACCTGCTCGTAGTCCATCGGCTTAATGACGTTCTGCGATATCGGATTATTGCGTGGCACAGCGTAGCCGTATGGCTTGATACGAGCCATGGGGTAATTCTGGTTGCCGCCTGTCATGTTCTCTTGTGACATGCGGGCGACAGGAAGATCTGCCAAGCCACCATCAGCAAAGTAACGGCGCTCGCCGGTCATGCTTGGATATGCGCCTGCCTGATACTGACCACCAGACTGAGCAATACGATTGTAGGTAGGGTTGAATGTTGTGTAGCCACCCTGCTCCTGCGGCATCTTCTGCTCTTCGCGGGATAGTGACAGCGCAGATAAACCGCCAGCAATCAGCGGCATCTTGTTCTCTTTCAAGAACGCATCACGGTAGGCTTTGTCTTCTTCGGAAGAACCAAACAGTTTTCCTATATTGCCGCCAACGGTTCTAAATCTGTCGGACATCGACGTTGCGGCTTCTACGCTTGGGACAGATGCAGGAGCGGCGGGGGCTGTAGAAACGACTGGCAACGGTTGACCGATTCCGGTTGCTCCTCCTTGAACACCAGCCAAAGCTGCTGGTTGAGACACGATAGGTTGCGCAGCGATACCAGTTCCAGAAGTTGCTGCCTGCAAACCAACAGGAACCGTTGACGAAGCGCCCACGACAGCCGGTGCTCCTGCTGGCAACAGTGATCCTGTATATCCCATAGTTGGAGCAACAGACGCAGCAGTAGGTGCCGCACCCGCAGCAGCAGCTCCAGCAGCAGAAGCGCCGCCCAAACCAGCAGCCAAGCCAGCGCCGCCGTAGGCACCCAGACCCATCATCAAGCCCTTGCTCAAACTACCGGTGGCAACAGTGCCAGCAGCGCCCGCAATAAGGCCCATGGTCATTGGGTTAATAGCGCCGCCTGTTGCTACGGTAAGTCCAGCACCAATCAGCGTAGGCAAGAGGCCAGACAGAAAGCCCGCTTCCGGCAGGCCGGTCTCAGGGTTAATGGTAAGACTTCCACCGTGCGCCATGGCCAGAGACTGCAAGCCGCTGACCTCGCCTGGGGTCATATGAACGAGAACTTTGTCCTCGCCTCTACCGGCGCTTTGGAGGTGTTGGGCTAGGGTGTGCAGACTCATAACGCACCTTCAAGAAATTTTGTCAATCGTATCATGCAGGCAACCTCGAAACAAAGGTTATGGTGCTAATCAACGAGGGTATAGATGGCCGCACAAACGGGCTAGAAGAGGCTGGCAAAGAAGCTACTCTGATATCTGGATGGCTGGCTGCCACAACAAAATCAATCGTACTGTTGGCTTCTGTGGTTACAAAAAAGTTTAAAGCCGCCACCGCCGCGCCATTCCTGCTTCCATGTTTGCTTGGCACTGTTAGCTGTGTTGCTGATTCGTAAACGTCTGCACCATCAACACGGATCCAAAAATCTACGTCGTGCGCTTGTGAATCAGGGTTCTCAAACTGTGCCGAAAACTGATAGTTGTACACCCCTGGATACGTCACCTGCACACTACCGTTGGACAACGCCGTGTCTATCGTGGCATTACTGTCCGTGTTGTTAAGAGTTATTACTGTCGCAACATTAGAAGTTAAGTTTTGCGTAACATTTGAAAAATATGCACCGCATGGAAGACTAACAAACCTGCCGCCGCCTTCATTCAAATACGCTGCAAACGCACCGCCAAGCTGCTGGAAATACAAACGCAGTACATTGTTAAGCTGATCCTGATACTGACGGCTGTAATCTACTGGCCCTACCGGCAACGCCGGCGGGGCAGGAACAATAATATTGTTAATAACAGTCAGGTTGGCCATCAACGTCTGCCATCAGGACGTACATCAATTCTGGGAGCGCCTAGCTGCCACTGGCATCCGATCTGGTTCGACTCAATCTTGAATGCCATCTGCCTGCCGCGCAGCCTTGTGTACACAATCTCCGTGAACTCCTGCACCGTGTAGTTACGCACAGAGTTGTAGCTCTGAGCCGATTGCACCGTCGGGCTATCTGCGGTTCCGTACGGCGAACCCGGATTTTGGCGAGGCCGCATACTAAACGTCACCTGCGGCTTATCTGGCGTCGGCGTGCTTGATCCGTCAAACGTGATGTCCGGTATCATCCTCCACACGAAGCCAAAGTTGTGGCCATCGCCAATGTCAAAGTCAGAGGACTGGATGTAAGCGTTGATTGGGTTGACCGTGCCGTTCAGCTCGATGTCATCGTTGCCGCTCTCGTGGTACACAACCGTGCGGCTGTACGTGGCTGCCATCGGATTCTCCCGCAGCGGACTATCCAGCCATGCCGTACGTCCAAGAGTGCCGTAGTACCAGACTTGATCAAGGTAGTTGTAGATCACGTACCGATCGATCACCGTCGAGTTGGCCGAGCAGTAGAACCACCAGATCTCGCTGTAGCCTTCATTCGTGCCAGCAAAGAACTGATCCTTCTGCTCAAGGTTGATGTTGCCATAAACATACTGACGCAAGCTACATGGTAATGTTTCCACGCGGCCGGTGTAGGCGTAGAACTTGTCCACACCCATCCAGTACGTAATGTTGTTTGCCGTGGCCACAGCGTTCGGGCCAACGATGGAGATGTTGTCCGACAGGATGTTGAAGCCCCAGACCAGCGGCGGCCCCAGATACTGCATGGAGAACACAGCACTGTCAGTGAATACCAAGATCTCCTGACGGGTCTGCTGGGCGGTAACGATGGCCGAGCCGGACGACAGCCGGAAGCTGCCAGCCTGGTTGGTGATTGCTGGCGTCCAGACGGTGTAATCCTCCTGATCTGACCAACGAATCAGCATGGGTTCTTGCGTCGTGCTGCCGTAGTCATTCACGCCAAACGTGATCACAAACCGCGACGAGTCAGACACCATCACAAAGTTACACACGCTAGGGCAGTTGGCATCCGTCTGGTACACGCCGCTGCTGCCGCTGGATAGCAGGGTTGCCGGAGTATTGAACAGCAGATTGCCGCCGCCGCTGTACGAGGGCACCCACATGTACAGAGCACCGCCGCGCGGGTTAATGATCAGATAGTCGCCATAGTTGGCCTCTGACCACAGACGCAGCTGCTGCGGGATACCAAACGCCGCTGATTGACCCCAGCCAGTAAACGAGTTGGCGCGGTAAACGATAGTGCCGTTCGAGTGAGTAGCCGCGATAGTTCCGTTGGCTCCGCGCGTGACACCTGTGAACGTCGTGGCAGTATTACCAGTGTAAGTTCCCAGCTCTGAATTTATCAGGATCGTGCCGGTGGCATTCGAGAACCCGGTCGTTGATGCCACAGTAACCGTGGTGTTGGAAGCATCCAGAGCCGCTGTCAGCGTAGTCTGTTGTGTGCCAAGGACGAATCCGCCCCACAGACCAGCACCCCAGCCAGCCGCATAGCCAAACACAGCCTGGCCTACGTTTAGTTGATACGTAGCCGTGACAGTTCCACCGCCAGTTGCATCAGCATTAGCCGCAGACGGTGCGATGATTGTGTAAGTGTTCGTGCTGACATACGTGATACGGAACTCGCCGTTCAGCGTCAGTCCAGCCACAGCACTTGCGCCGGAGAACGTCACATAGTCACCGTCCACCGCGCCGTGATCAGCGTCAGTCACAGTAACAATCGTAGAGCCATTAGTCGTGGTAAACGGATTGGTGAGCGTTGCCGTAGCACGTACTGGCGTGATGTCGTTGTAAACACCACCGCTCTCGATGTAGTACTTGACGTTCGTTCCAACACCCAGCAGGTTGTACCCGCGCAGCGTCACCCAGTTCCACAGGGTACGTGCCACTCCAAGATACGTGTTGCTTGAGATTGGCTGCCAGCCGCCAAGCTTCTGAGGATAACCAGAGCGGAAACGAACTTTGTCACACTCAAACCATCCGCCTTCGTTGGCAAGAGTAGTTGACTCTCTGTTAACACCCGGACGGAGCTGCAATTTTTGCAATGGCATTTTTACCCACCTGACTTGTACGGGCGAGTGCCCTTCTTGTCGATGATAAGCGCCATCTTTCTAGGTTTAGCGTCCCTTGTGTTTGGAATGCTGACGTGCGTCCAACCACCGCCGCGCACCGGGTCGGAGAACTCCCGAATTACCTGATCGTATGGCAACGTGGAAGCAATGATACGCTTTACCACCTGCTCTGGCACCATCCCGGACACACGAATATCTGCCGCTGTGCCGTGGCAGTGCTGGCTGGTCTTGGATCCACGAATAGCCGCGTTGACTTCCGGGCTGCGATAGGCTGAGTTGATGCTGATAGGCTTACCCAGCAGCGCCCGCAGAGACTCCAAGAACGCCGCCAGCCGACGAAGATTCAGCAGATGATCATTCTGAGGCGTATTGTCCAGACCGTTCCTTGCGGCGTAGTCACTGACGGTCAGCTCCTCCAAGGAAAAGTTGGGCGATAGCTTCATTTCTTCATCAGCTCCTTCGTCTTATCCTTTGAGCTTTGGCTGGAACCGAAGAAGAAATTCAGGATGGTGGCCACGACGGTGCCAAGAATAAAGCCCAGCACGGTATCGACGAATCTAATGTTCTTTTCTGGAATGTCAGCTACGGTAATCAAGATAATGTACCCAACGGCGAAAGCAGACCAGAACCCGGCAAGGATGTACACAAACCTGCGAACCCACGGGTCAGCATTTTCCATAGCCTTTTCCTGCATGTCACGGGCGTCCTGAGTGTTCTTCAGGTCGATCTCTGCCATGAACTCCGCATGCTTCATTGCCGCCATTTGCAGGTCAACCAGCTTGCTATCGTCCAACACACCGTCTTCATTAGGAGTCAGCTTGATGCCTAGCTTCTCCTCAACGTGCTCCACACCCTTATCAAGAACAGCGTCGGCAACCTTTTGAAGTCCAGCGCCAGCAAGCTGAGACAGGATAGGAGCAAGCAGCATCGGCACCATTACTTTCCCTCCGCGATAACCTGATCATCGCCCTTCTTGACCGTCACCTTGCCGTCCTCAACTTCCACGCGCATGGGAGCTTCCTTGCGATCCAGACGATCCAGCTTGTCGATCAACTGCTTCATCACGGCAAACTCAGGCTTCTCTTCCTTCTGGCTTGCTCCAGCGATGCTGTTTAACATTTGGATCAAAGCGGTCAAGGACGCACCTAGCAGACCCATGACAGCAGCCATCTTGGATTCTTCCAGCCAAAGACTAGCAACGACGCCGATAACCACAATAGAAACGATGGCGGCTAGGCCAAACTTACCGATAGCCTTGCCAGCCACCTCCTTCGCAGGGGATGTGGCCTCCAGCTTGGCAAGCTCAACTTCAGCTTCCAGTTTTACCTTTTGCAGATCAGCGTCCATTACCTACCTCAAGCTGCTTCGTTAGCTTTCCAAGAGGTCGTAGCCTCATCCCATGAATACATGCCGCCATCAGTCGGCATATCAACAGGAGCCTTCCACTGGCAGGTGTCTTCGTTCAAAACCCACGAGGCAAAAGGCTTGGGCGGGATAAACGCATCGCGCTGCTCGTCAAAGGTGTAACCCTGACCAGCGTAGTTCTTGCGCTTGTTGCCGTTGTAGCTGGTCTGTACCCAGCGTCCGCCCAGCAGGCGCTCGCAGAAAGCAGCACCGATGTGCTCTTTCTCAATGCCGTTAGCGTCTGACGTATCCCTGTTGTCCACAACAATCACACGCAACACTTTGTTGTCAGGGCCAAGTTCAGCAAAATGTGCCATTACTCTTCTCCTAATTGCAGTCCAGTTAAGCTCTCATCGACACCGATGTGCCCCTTGAGAAAGGTGTTAAATGCAATACTGACACGAGTTTCCGTGCCGACTTTGGTTTCAACCATGTGCTCAAGATGCGACGGGAATAGGATCAGGTCGCCTGCGCCCACCTCAAACCACCAGCTCTCAGAGTTCCAGTGGTTCCATGTGGCAGGCTGTACCTTGATGCGCTCGTAGCCGCTCTTGTAAAAGTAAATCTTGTCTACCGACCGGTCAGCCTGCGGGTAGAACACACCACTGATAAAGCTGTTCGGGTGTGCATGCTTGTGGTGGTACTGACCAGGATCGGTGTAGTTTGCCCACGACTGGGTAACATACAGCGCAACATCACCCTTTGGGTCATGCACAGTCTTGAAGTATTCCAGCATCGCGTCCTCGATAAAGTCGCGGATGTCTGTTAGTTCCTTGTGGCGCAGGATAGTGCGGTTCGCGCTGGTAATGTTTCCTTGGTTTGGGTATTTATCTTGTCCCATAACAAAAGCGAGCTCGGTCTTCGTTAAGTCCCGCCCCAGACGGAAGAAGCCGATAGGCAGCGGGAAAAGGTTGTGGATGTTCATGCCACCGCCTTGTCAAACTCACGCTGACGACCGAGCAGTTCATCCAGTTGCTGCTGTGTCCAGATGGTGTTGATGCTGTCCTCGAAGGCTTTGATCTTCTCCATAGTCTCATGCACCTCTTCCATCGTCGGGCAAGGGCGCGGGTCATCCCAGACGCTGAAATGATTGTTGGTGATCTCCCAGCGTGCGCCCGGACGTAGCAGATGCATCGCTGTATCAATCCCATAGAGCATGTAAACTTTTTTCTCCATTCTCACTCTCCCTTTATGAGTTTAGTTTTAGGATAACTATTCCTGACCCGCCTGCACCTGCTGTATTGGAGTTTACTCCGCCGCCACCGCCGCCTCCGGTGTTTGCAGTTCCAGCGGTAGCGTTTGCATTTCCGTTCCAAGCGCCATTTCCGCCGCCACCTACTCCACCTTTTCCACCAGCATTTCCGCTTCCTCCAGAGCAGCCCCCGCCACCACCAGCATAAGTTACTGACGAACCTGAAATAGTAGATGCCGAACCAGCGCCTCCGTTGCCACCATTTGGAGTTCCTCCATTTTCGCCAACAGCTCCGGCCCCACCGCCACCGCCAGCACTTACATAAGCAGCACCCGGAGCAAGATAAGATAATCCTCCGTTATTTCCTTGGCTTGGCGAAGTATTAGGTGTATTACCAGCTCCGCCTAAACGTCCGGTACTTCCCGGATTATCTTGACCACCACCCCCGCCAGACCCTCCTGATCCACCAGAATACGGAGCTGTGGCAGCCCCACCAAAACCACCGCCATTAGAAGTAATTGTGCTAAACGTAGAATTAGCCCCATTGGTAGCAGCAGCGCCGCCAGCAACACCGGCGCTTCCTCCGGCTCCTACTGTAATGGAATAAGACTGACCGCCAACAACAGGAAATGCTGTCCCTGTGCGAAAACCACCAGCCCCGCCACCACCACTTACGATATTAGTTTGATTGCCACCGCCACCGCCACCAGCAACCACAAGGTAGTCCACACTTGTCACGCCCGGAGGAACAGTCCACGAGCCAGAAGCTTGGAACGTCAGTACGCCTGTCTGTGGGGCTAGGTATTTGATAATGACAATGCCGCTGCCGCCTGCGCCAGAAAGGGTTGCTGGTGCTCCAGCTGCATTGTTACCGCCACCACCACCGCCTGTATTAGCAACCCCATTCGATCCAGCGTTTGCAGTTGTTGTTGCTCCATTGCCTCCACCACCGCTGCCGCCCAAACCAAAAGTTGCTCCATTATCTGACGTAGAACCACCGCCACCACCCGCGTAAGTTACAGACGATCCTGTAATAGACGAGGCTTGCCCAATTCCGCCATTCCCAGATTTTGTGGCAGACGCAGTTTCTCCAGCCGCCCCAGCACCTCCACCTCCTCCAGCACCAAAGCTAGTAGCGTTATTATTTCCGCCATTATTACCCTGCGCAGGACTAGTTGAAGGCGTATTTCCGACACCGCCGTTAGCATTAAAATTGGTACCTGCGGCTCCTCCACCTGATGCCCCCGCAACCCCCTGATTTGAAGATGGGGCGACACCAGTGTCCATACCACCACCGCCACCGCCATTAGAAGTAATGGTTGAAAAAATAGAATTTCCACCATTAGAACCATTGACCTGATCTGCAACGCCCGCGCCGCCACCACCTACCGTAATCGTGTAAGTAGTTCCCGGTATTACAGGAAAAGACGAACCGGCCCTAAAACCACCAGCTCCGCCGCCACCGCCTCGACGATGGCCTCCAGCAGCGCCTCCACCAACTACAACGTAATCCACCTGCGACACACCATCCGGGCATGTCCACGAGCCAGAAGCAGTGAAAGATAGAACGACAGTGTTCGTAGGTATGCCGGGCCATACGCCTGCCTTGATAGCCTGCAATGCCTGCTGTAGCGTCCATATCCCCGATGCCTGCGTCGTGCTCGGCAATCTCGGAGCCTTCGTCATTATTCTGCCGGGATAATCACTCATGTCTTACCTTATTGTCTAACCTTGATGATGACGATACCTGAGCCGCCTGCTCCGCCTAAAGGATCACCGTAATCAGAACCACCGGAACCGCCACCAGTATTTGCAGCAGCAGGAGAAGAAGCTAAAGGTATTCCGGGGCCAGCCAAAGCCGCACCTGCCGTGCCACCACCAAGACCACCTGTCCCTCCTCCGGCATTTCCACCACCGCCACCACCGCCAGCGTAATAACTAGAAACTCCAGATATAGTGGTAGCCGTACCGTTTCCTCCGTTGCCGCCAATAGTCGGCGCAGAAGTTGCGCCAGCCTGACTAGCGCCGCCGCCTCCACCGCCACCCCTTGAGCTTGGTGCAGGTGATGTAGAGCCAGCGCCACCATTATTTCCTTCTGCTGGAGTATATGCGCCTTGATTTCCAGCACCGCCAGCGCCAGCGGTAAAACCGCCACCGCCCCCGCCTGAACCGCCAGCACCTCCTGAGCCTCCAGAAGTTCCAGATCCTTGGCCTCCGCCAGTGGCGCTTATTGAACTAAATGAAGAGTTGCTTCCTTTGTTACCAGCAGAGTTAGCTGGGCCAGCACCAGCGCCGCCAGCGCCAACCGTAATCGTATATTCAGTACCAGCAGTCACAGCCAAAGCTGTTCCAGTACGGAACCCACCAGCTCCTCCACCACCTCCGCCATTACCATTTCCACCAGAGCCGCCACCAGCAACAACAAGGTAGTCAACAGAAGTCACACCTACAGGAGCCACCCACCGCTGGGTAGAGTTAAATACATACACGCTTTGTGATGGGGCTATGTAGCGGATAATGACAATGCCAGAGCCGCCTGAGCCACCACCAGCCGATCCACCACCGCCACCACCACCACCACTTCCAGTATTTGCGGTTGCATTAGTTCCGTTTACATTGTCTTTGCCGCCGTTACCGCCGCCAGATGCGCCAGTTCCACCGACACCAGAAGCCCCCCATGCACCACCACCTCCACCGCCCGCATAGGTAACAGAAGTGCCTGAAATTGCTGTAGCAGCTCCGTTGCCGCCGTTTCCACCTTGACCATTGTTTGCACCTGAACCAGTAGCATTGCTCCCAACCGCTCCAGCTCCTCCCCCGCCGCCCCCGTTACCAGCAGTTGCATTTGAAGTTCCGTTGCCACCGTTATTGCCTTGGCTTGGTGTTGTGCTTGGCGTATTTCCGTTTGCGCCAGTTCCCGCAGTGTTTCCTCCAGACCCGCCGCCACCAGAGCCACCAGAATTTGCGGCAATAATCGCAAGTCCTCCAGTAACTCCCCCACCTCCACCACCACCATTTGAAGTAATGGTGCTAAAAATGGAATTTGAACCGTTGTTTCCTACTGCATTTGCAGTTGAAGCAGCACCACCGCCTCCAACAGTAATTGCATACGTACTACCGGGAGTTACTGCAAAAGCAGCGCCGGTTCTAAACCCACCAGCACCTCCACCGCCAGCATGACCGCCTCCACCCCCACCTCCACCCGCCACCACCAGATAATCTACCGCTGTCACACCAGCAGGAACAGTGAAGAAGCCAGATGCAGTAAAGGTCTGAACAACAGTCACCCCTCTAGGCCATGAGCCAAGATTCCAGATACCCGAAGCAAAGCCGGGCGTATACAGCGGAGAAGACGCGCTGATAATGTTGCCGGGATACCCGTGAAGTGCCATTGCTACCCCTTACGAGCTGATCTGTTCGTAGCTTACAGAGAAGGTAATTGCGCTGTTCGTACCGCTTGAGCAAACAATCGCACGGTCTTCCAACAGATAAGTCGCCGTGGTCTTGTCCATCACGATCAGCGAAGCATACGCAGGAACAGAGATGTTCGATGCAATCGGGAACGTGTTGCCAGCGCCGGTAGTCACAGCGTTACCAGACGTAGTTGCGCCGCTCGTGAAAATAGAGACAGTCACGTTTGCAGCAGTGTTAGTCTGATTAGCAGCGACAACCTGATCAATCTTGAACACGTTGCCTGAGCCGCTGGTGTTTGCCACCAGCACGAGCGTAGATGTATTCGCAGGGGTCAGAAAGTTAGTCTGACCATAAATCTGCGTAACATTAACGATATTAGGATTTGCCATTTATATACTCCTCAGAAGCCGAAGATCATCGCCATAGCGATTGCTTTGCCGGTAGTCACACCAGACACGGTTGAAAAAGAAAGGTTTCCGGCTCCGTCGGTCTGGAGATACTGACCACTTGTACCGTCAGCCGTAGGAAGCTTTAAAGTAAACGTAGAGCTGATCGGGAACGCTACCGCAGTAGGCACCACGTTCGTACCAGTGTTAAATATCACCACCGAGGAGCTTGCGGGAATCTTGACCGTCGAGCCTGTCGCACCAGTGTTCGAACCGTTAGCCACAATCACAGGGCTGGTCAGCGCGTTGTTGATAATGTACTGCTTCTCTATCGCCGGGATGAAAAGGTACTGCTGAGTGCTGATTGTGCCTGACAGGTTCAGTCGCAAATTACGTGCGGCCTGAGTAGCATTCGTGTCGGTCAGCGTGATGGCTGCATTGGCACTGGCAAACGTTACATCTGCCGAGCCAGTAATCGCCTCTTCAATCGCCGTGCCAAGGTTTGTGTTGGTGGTAGCGCCCCAAGTACCCGCCTGATCGCCAGTACCAATAAGCTCTATCTTTAGCGCGGAATATGTACTTGCCATGATGTTCCCTTACGTATTAGTGTTTATGAGCGTCCAGTCCTCGTCTACACCGGTATCTATCGGCTCCCACAACAACCTTCTGCTTACTCTATCTGACGCTGTTGCCGAGTCAGATACAAATACTGTGATCCTGCCTGTCGCACTATCCACATCTTCTGCGGTAGTTGTCTCTGCAATCTGTGCCGCAAAGTTTCCTAGCGACGATACTGCAATCGATGCGTTCGCTGCTTCAACAATACTGAGGATCAAGGTGTTAAACACGTTCGCGCTGTCTTGCGCTGTTACACCCTCGCCAATATTGTTCGGTATTGCAAATACGCTTGTTACTTCAACATTGCCATTAGCCGTTTCGCTAATCAGTATTCTGTAAGCAGGCGTTGATGCCATGGTATCAGCGCCAGTCGCAGTCTCTGATATCGAGCCAAACGTCGTGCGTAGCGGTGTTACTGCATCTGTAGCTACAACACTCTCAGCCACCCTAGAATTTACGTTTGCAAGGCTGCTTACCAGATCTGCTGCTGTGGCCGTTTCATTCACACGACCAGCTGCCGTAAACCTGCTTAATACCGACTCACTCGCTAACACCGACTCTGCAACACTGGCACCAAGCGCAAATACCGCAAGTACCGTATCCGCCGCTGTTACCGTTTCACTTATCGTTCCAACCTTGATCGGCTGGCCAAACACAAAGTCTGCTGCTACTGCGCTCTCGTCAATGAAGACTGTAACCGGAGCTGTGCCTGCAACATTGGTCTGCTCTGACGCGGTAACTAGACCGCCATCACCAAGACCCCAGCCGTCAGATCCCCATGCGCCTAGCCCCCAGCCAGCGTTAGAGACGAGCGGGTAGTAGACCGAACAGCCCCACCCAGCTTCGCCCCATGTACCGCTGCTATAGCCCCCATCAACGATGGCCACACATTACTCCACAGATTCCAGCTCTTCAAGAGTAAACCAACGCTGCTGCTCAACCTCGCCGTTAGTCCATGACATCAGATACCAGATCGTACCGTCTTCGTCCATGCGCATGTGGGCGACTTCGCCCTCCGGCACAGCAACCTTCAGCCTGACCTTATCGCCCTTCTTAAACATAGCCATCTCCTATTAGGATGCGTCCAGATTGAACGAGTAGGTCACATTCAGAACGTCGCCGCTCACAACCGTACGGTCGCCCGGGGTCTGGAAGTCAGACACGGAGAACAGCAGGCCAGATGTGCCAGTGGCAACGTTGGTCAGGAAAGCACCAGAAATCGTTGCATTGGCCGTCATGGTGAAAGATGCCGTTGACGATGCGTTGTTGATGTTCGACGGATCTGCCAGCGTAGCAGCGCCAAACGTGGCTGCCTTGCGGTTGCCAGAGTAGCTGCTGTTCTCATCCCAGCCAGCGTGCGAAGCCAGAGTATCGCCGCCAGAGAAGGTGGTGCTGGCCGAGGTGTTGTTGACCAAGCCAATGTACCAAGCTGCGGTGTAGCCGCTGCCAGAGAAATACTTGTTGTTCATGTCTTGCAGGCCAGTATTGACCACCAAGTTCTGGGCAATATCCACCCACTTTTCTTGGCCGTCGCTGCTGTAGCAAGTGATGGTAAACACGCCACCTGCCGACATACCCTCAACAAAACCAGTCTTACGAGCAACAGCACCGCTGACGGTCTCGCTAGATTTAGAAGTTTCAATAGTCATAATGACTCCTCAGTTAATACGAATCAGCGCACTGGACGCTGTGTTTGGGGGCAATGGCACTGTGAACGTATTTTGGGACGTAACATCGTAGCCAAAGTTAAGTACTGCAATAGAGGCGTTGCTTTTGCTCGCGTTATATATTAACGCACCCCTTGCGGTAAACGCTCCGGGATTCCAGACCGGATTGTCAAAACTTATGTAGGTCACACCCTCAGATGTAGTAACCGTCACATTCGACAAAACCTGACCACCGGCTGTGTATCCAGTACCACTAATCTCATTCGTGGTCACATACTCGGTAGTGTCCTGATTCAAAGTTGCAAGCGCGTTATACAGCGCCATCTTCAAAGTGTCGGACAGCAAGTAGGTGACTAAATCCCTCTTGAAGCTGGTTGTTGTGCCCTGAACAATCATGTGACTTTCACCCTAGTTTGTCCAGAACGGTAAGCATCCTGACGCTCCATACCATCGCCCAGACGCTTCAGCTGACCCATAGCCTCGTTGTACTTTGCCTCTACATTGGCAATCACATCCTGCTCACCCTTCATGAACAGGTAAGCCTCACGCAGCGAGCCATACAGCAGCACAGGATCGTAGTTATCACCGAGCCATGTGCGGCCATCAGCGGCAGTCGTAATCGACTCTGGGTAGTAGTAATAGTGCAGCTCTGCGTAATAAGCAGCATCCGGGGTGGGCCCAAGTATAAAAGCTAACTCATCAGTCACAACGCTGTTAGCCACGGCTGGGCCAAAGATGGCGTAATACAGAGGCAGCCCTGTGTCTGATGGTGTTGGATACGCTTCGCGGATGTAGTTCACATCCTTGTTCAGCAGGTAGTGGTACACCTCGTTTGCCGTGCCGTAGTTCTCAATGACGGCCAAGGAATACACTGACAGGAAATCTATCGGGGCTGGCAGATACTTGTTGTTGGCTGACAGAACACCAGTCTTGTTTGCGCGAAGTGCAGGAATCTGAACCGTGTTGTACACACGGGTTTCAGTCTGCTTCACGAACAACGGAATATTGTCTACGAACGTCTGCTCGTAGTTCTCCGTGTATTCCTGAATCGCTGCAACAAGCTCTGTGTAAGTCATGCCATCGGGCCCCTAGCCATGACGCCTTTGGTGGCAGCTCCAGTACCGCGAATCTTGATACCCGTAGTCTTGGTATCCTCACGACCCGGATCGCCAGCAGAAACACGCTGCACAGCCGTCTTCGGGCCCAGCTTGTCCACGGCGATATTGTTCGGATCTTTCAGCTTCTTGAGCTTAGCATCCACTTTCTTCCCCTTCATGGTGTGAGGCTCGGCATACACGGAGGCTTGACCAACCTCCTTGCCACCCTTTTTCATAGAGTACTTAGCCATCTAAACCTCACTTGGTTTTCTGGTTTTGGATGCGAGCCATGTTCCGACCGTATTTTTTCAGATCGGAAGTAGTTACGCCACCCTTTTTCATGCCTTTGTGCATACGCTTCTCGTGGGCCTTTACCTCACGGTCAGCGATCATTTTGACCTCTTTCTTGTCCATACCAGCTCCTATGTAACTATCGGCACCACGTTTGCCACAACAGTGTTAATCACTAGGTCGTTGGGCGTCAACCCGTCATCAATACCTCTTGCCCCGCCAACAGGAGCCCAGCCCCATTGAATGATCCTGCTTCCGACCTCCGGGTAGCCATTCTGCAAAATGTTGCTACCAGAGTTAAACAGCGTCTGCAATCCACTGTAGCCAGACTGCTGGTACGACACATCCGGCCTTGGTTCCCGTACCGCCTGCGGATCGTTGACCGGGTACAGGCCAAGCGACAGCTGCGGCTGGTCAGGTTCCCAGCAGCTCGGGCACACCTTGATCTTGACATTCTTCGTCTTGATCGTCAGCGTCTTCAATTCCTTCAACTTGTATCGAAAAGCACAGCGGTCGCATTCCGCGATACTGTGCTTCCCGCTTGCATATTTGCTCGGCATTCATCACCTGTAGGTAATCATGCGCGGCACCAGACGATCTGGCGCTTTTTCCCTATCCTCACCGGAAGCCATCTCCCAAGCCTCATCGTACTGCTGCTTGAGGAATTGCAGGCGCTCTAGGCCGCCCGGCACCTTCATGGCCAAGCGATAAGACAAGCCAGCAATCAGCGGCTCTTGGAAACGGAATGGGATGTCCTCAACATTTACACCGTTACCAGCGTCAAACATCCTACGCAGACGCCAGTAAACGAAGTAGTAATAAGGTGACTCGACAGTTCCCTGATCAGGCGCTGGCCACACGTTGATTTGCGGGTACTTAGGTGTTGCTCCCGGCGTGTCGGTGGTTTGGCCAGACTGGCGGTTTATCCAAACTTGGATCGGGCGGCCTTGCGTGAGTTTGTTCGGGATCGTCGCGTACGTACTGACCGAGATGCGGTTGATGTTGATGTCAATCTGGTTGGCCTCAGATCCGGGATAAGTTCGAATAACATGTTCCAGAAGATCCACGGTGTCAATAGGTAGATCATAGGTAATCGTCCCCTGTATCAACGGGATAGTTCCCTGTTCAATCGTCCACAGATTGAT
>JACCEC012934045.1_pt1 | contig 23578 bp, 19 predicted proteins | sample 7450121 | NCBI WGS metagenome assembly JACCEC01 (sample SAMN15323455, study PRJNA562643) | freshwater metagenome | isolation source: river surface water | place: USA:Blue River Watershed | collected 2017-08-18 | reverse complement strand
GCGCTGGCCAAGAGCCTGTCGCTGACCGCGCCCAAGCTGAGCATGGTGCTGGACCGCATGCAGGCGCGCGGCCTGATCGGGCGCACACCCGACCAGCGCGACCGTCGCTCGGTGCAGGTGACCTTGACCGATCAGGGCCAGACCTTGGCCCGACAGCTGGTGCCCGTGGCACGCCGCATGGAGCAGGGCTTGAAGAAGCGGCTCTCGGCGGCCGACCACGCCCGGCTGATCCAACTGCTGCACAAGTTGGCCGACGGACCGTCTCCGTCAGGGCTGTGAAGGCCTGCCCCCAGGGGATGACGCTGGCGGGCGCTCGCGCTAGCATCGGCGCCGGGAGGGAACGCTGATGGATTCGTTGGATCTGCAGGTGCTGGAGCAGGCGCGCGACTGGGCGCGTCAGGGCCAAGACGTTTGGCTGGTCACGGTGATCGAAACCTGGGGCTCGGCGCCGCGTCCGCCCGGTGCGCTCTTGGCCATGCGGGGTGATGGCCAGGTGGTTGGCTCGGTATCCGGTGGCTGTGTCGAAGACGACCTGATCGATAGGGTCCGAAAGGGCGAACGAGTTGGTAAGCCCTCACTCATTACCTACGGCGTGAGCAAGGAAGAAGCGGCCCGCTTAGGGCTGCCTTGTGGCGGCAACCTGCGACTCGTGCAGGAGCCGCTGACCCACACGGCCTGGGTGGATGAGGTGCTCGAGCGCACCAGCCGCCATGAGATCGTGGCCCGCGTGGTGTCCCTGGAGACCGGCGCCGTGACGCTGGAGCCGGGCACACGGGGTGATGTCTTCACCTTCGATGGCCAAACGATGCGTGCCCTCTTCGGCCCTCGCTGGCGCCTGCTCATCATCGGTGCCGGGCAACTGTCCCGAACCGTCGCGCAGATGGCGCTGATGTTGGACTTCCAGGTGATCTGTTGCGATCCGCGTGAGGAGTACCACCTGGCCTGGGATGTACCCGGCACGGTATTCACCAAGGGCATGCCCGACGACGTGGTGCAGGAACTTCAATTGGATCCGCACAGCGCAGTGGTCGCGGTCACGCACGACCCCAAGCTCGACGACCTGGTGTTGTTGGAAGCGCTCAAGTCGCCGGCCTTCTATGTGGGGGCTCTCGGTTCCCGCGGCAACACCGCCAAGCGCAAAGAGCGCTTGAAGCTCTTCGACCTGAGCGAGGCGGAGATCGATCGGCTGCACGGGCCCATTGGTTTGGACCTGGGGGGCAAGACGCCGGCGGAGATCGCGGTGTCGATCATGGCCGAGATCATCGCCGTGCGCAGTGGCACAACCCTGCTGCAGAAGAAGGAGGGCTCCTCGGTGCCCGCGTGTTCCTTGGTGGCGCCGTGATGCCTGAGCCTAAAGTACCGTCGGTCGTGGCCCCCGAGTGGCCCAGCACCGGCACCCACCGCATTCCCTTCGGCGTCTACAACAGCGCTGAACTCCACCAACTCGAACTCGAACGCCTGTTCTACCGCCAGCACTGGCACTATGTTGGCCTTGAGGCCGAAGTGCCCAAGGCCGGCGACTTCAAGCGAACCGTGGTGGGCGAGCGCAGTGTGGTGATGACCCGCGCCTCAGACGGCCACATCCATGTGGTCGAGAACGTGTGCAAGCACCGCGGCATGCAGTTCTGCCGTGAGCGCCATGGCAACCGAAAGGAATTCGTCTGCCCCTATCACCAGTGGAGCTACACGCTCAGCGGTGATCTTCAGGGCGTGCCCTTTCGCCGCGGGGTGCGGCAGGACGGCAAGGTCAACGGCGGCATGCCGGCCGACTTCGACCCCAAGCAGCATGGCCTGACCAAGCTGCGCGTGGCCCTGCGCGGGGGCGTGGTGTTTGCCACCTTCGACCACGACATGGAGTCGCTTGAAGACTACATCGGCCCGGCAATCCTGCGTTGGTTCGATCGCCTCTTCAACGGTCGTCGGCTCACGATCCTGGGCTACAACCGCCAGCGCATTCCCGGCAACTGGAAGCTGATGCAGGAGAACATCAAGGACCCTTACCACCCCGGCCTGCTGCACACCTGGTTCGTGACCTTTGGCCTATGGCGCGCGGACAATAAGGCCGAGTTGCAGATGGACGCGCACCACCGCCACGCGGCCATGATCTCCACGCGCGGGGCCATGGGCTCTTCCTCGCAGGTCACGCAGGTGTCGTCGTTCAAGGAGTCGATGAAGCTGCACGACGACCGCTTCCTCGACATCGTGCCCGAAGCCTGGTGGGGTGGACCCACCGCGGTGATGACCACCCTGTTCCCCAGCGTGATCCTGCAGCAGCAGGTCAACAGCGTATCCACGCGTCACATCCAACCCGATGGCCATGGCCACTTCGATTTCGTCTGGACCCACTTTGGTTTCGAAGACGATGATGAGGCGATGACCGAGCGCCGCCTGCGCCAGGCCAATCTCTTTGGCCCCGCGGGCTTCGTGTCGGCCGACGATGGTGAAGTCATCGAGATGTGCCAGGAAGCCTTTGAGCGTGTGCGTCAAGGCCCAGGGCACTCGATGGCCGAACTGGGTGGGCGTGAGGTGGGCGACACCGATCACATGGTCACCGAGACCCTGATCCGCGGCATGTACCGGTACTGGCGCGAGGTGATGGAACGATGAACCCCGACGACCTCGGGCCGTTGTGCCAGTTGCAGGCCCGGGCGGCTCATCTGGCGGATGCCGGCCGATGGAATGAATGGGCCGACCTCTTTACCGATGACTGCCTGTACCTGCTGCAGCCGCGCGAGAACTTTGAGCGCGGCTTTCCGCTGGCCACCATGCGCTTCGAAAGTAAGGGCATGCTGCTGGACCGCGCGTATGCCGTCACTGAAACCATCTTCCATGACCCCTACTACCAACGCCATGTGGTGGGTGTGCCCCTCGTACTGAAGGTGGAGGATGGCCGCATCCACTGCGAATCGAACTACGCGGTCTTTCGCACCAAGCTGAGCCAGGAGACCACCGTCTTCAACGTCGGACGCTACCTTGACGAGGTGGTGAGCACGCCGCAGGGTTTGAAGTTCGCGGTTCGCCGCGTGGTGTACGACAGTGAGATGATTCCCAATTCGATCATTTACCCCATTTGACGATGAGCTCCGCCTACTGGATTTACGCTGCCGAACTCGCCGATGTGCAGTCTCAGGAAGTGCTGCCGGTGTCCACCGACGGGCACGATCTGGCGCTTTACAGCGTTGAAGGTCAGGTGCATTGCACCGCCAACCAATGCACCCATGGCAACGCCTTCCTGAGCGAAGGATTCCTGATCGACGGCGAGATCGAATGCCCTTTGCATCAGGGCCGTTTTGATGTGAAGACCGGTGCGCCCACTTGCGAGCCCGCCTGTGACCCGGTGCGCGTGTATCCGGTGAAGATCGAAGACGGACGCGTGTTCGTGGAATTGAGCTGAGAGCACACCGAGAGACCCCCATGACCCTCAAACCCGGCGCACTGACCGGCATCCGCGTGCTGGACTTGTCACGCGTGTTGGCGGGCCCGTCGAGCACCCAGATCCTGGCCGACCACGGGGCCGACGTGCTGAAGGTGGAGCCGCCTGCGGGTGACGAAACCCGCACCTGGGGCCCGCCCTTCGACGCCCATGGCACGGCCTCGTACTACATGGGCCTGAACCGCAACAAGCGCGGCATCACCCTGGACCTCAGCACCGAGCCCGCCAGGGCCCGCGTGTTGGAACTCTTGGCCGACAGCGACGTGTTGGTGGAAAACTTCAAGACCGGCACGATGGAGAAGTGGGGCCTGGGCTGGGACGTGCTGCGGGAGCGCTTCCCGCGCCTGGTCTACTGCCGCGTCACCGGCTTCGGGGCCGATGGCCCTTACGGCGGCTTGCCCGGCTACGACGCGGCCATCCAGGCCTTGATCGGCCTGATGAGCGTCAACGGTGAGCCCGATGAGCGGGGTGGCCAGCCCCTGCGGGCTGGCGTGCCGGTGGTGGACTTGGCCACCGGCCTGAACGCCGCCCTGGGAGTCACGCTGGCGCTGTTCGAGCGTGAGCGCAGCGGCCGTGGACAGTTCCTGGAGGTAGCCCTGTACGACGTGGGTCTGACCCTGCTGCATCCCCACACGGCCAACCACCTGATGGACGGGCGCACGCCCAAGCGCACGGGCAATGACCACCCCAACATCAGCCCCTACGACGTGTTCCCCACCGGCAGCGAACCCCTGTTCCTGGCCGTGGGCAATGACCGGCAGTTTGCGCTGTTGTGCCAGGGCATCGGCGCCCCGCAGCTGGCCAGCGACGAGCGCTTCGCCACGAACGCCCTGCGTTCCCAGCATCGCCAGGTTTTGCGTCCATTGCTGGAGCAGGCACTGGCCGCCCACGAGGGCAAGGCCCTGGCGGTGCGGCTGTTGGAGGCTGGCGTGCCGTGCGCGCCCATCCAGGACATCGCCGCCGCCTTGAAGGACGCTCACACCGCGCACCGGGGTATGGTGGTGCAGATCGGTGAGCACTACCGCGGCATCGGCTCGCCCATCAAGCTGCAGCGCACGCCCCCCAGCTACCGCCTGGCACCGCCCACGCGCGGGTCTTGAAATCCGCTTGCGCACCCCCACCTTCGGCTGATCCCGGGCATCCGATGGCTGCGGCCGCGCCGTGCCCGGTCTTTCCCTCTCTAGACCTTACCGCCCTGCAACATGGAAAAGAAAACCCTGTCCTTTCAGGCCGAGGTGCAGCAGATCCTGCATCTGGTCACGCACTCCCTGTACTCCAACAAGGAAATCTTTCTGCGCGAGCTGATCTCCAATGCCTCGGATGCGTGCGACAAGCTGCGCTTTGAGGCCCTGGACAACGCGGCCCTGTACGAAGACCAGCCCAACCTGGAGGTTCGGATCCAGGTGGACGCGGCGAACAAGACCCTGACGATCCGCGACAACGGCATCGGCATGAGCGCCGAGGAAGCGGTGGCCAACCTGGGCACGATCGCCAAGAGCGGCACGCGGGAATTCATGTCGCGACTGGAAGGCGACCAAAAGAAGGACGCGCAGCTCATCGGCCAGTTCGGCGTGGGCTTCTACTCGGGCTTCATCGTGGCCGACCGCATCACGGTGGAAACCCGCCGCGCGGGTGCAGCCGCCGACCAGGGCGTGCGCTGGACCAGCAGCGGCACGGGCGAGTTCGAGGTGGAGACCATCGCCAAGGCCGGGCGCGGCACAGACATCATCCTGCACCTGCGTGAAGGTGAGGACGAGGAGTTCCTGAAGGCCTGGAAGCTCAAGCAGGTGATCGGCAAGTATTCCGACCACATCTCGCTGCCCATCCTGATGCAAAAGGAAGAGTGGGACAAGGACAAGAGCGAGTACGTCACCAAGGACGAGTGGGAGACCGTCAACAAGGCGGCGGCCCTGTGGGCACGCAGCAAGAGCGATGTGACGGACACGGAGTACCAGGAGTTCTACAAGCAGATCAGTTACGACCAGAGCGCTCCCTTGGCCTACACCCACAACCGGGTGGAGGGTCGCAGCGAGTACACGCAGCTGCTCTACATCCCGGCCAAGGCTCCGTTTGATCTGTGGAACCGCGACAAGCGTGGCGGCGTGAAGCTCTATGTCAAGCGCGTATTCATCATGGATGACGCCGAGGCGCTGATGCCGGTGTACCTGCGCTTCGTCAAGGGCGTGATCGATTCGAACGACCTGCCGCTGAACGTGAGCCGCGAGCTGCTGCAGGAAAGCCGTGATGTGAAGGCCATCCGCGAGGGTTCCACCAAGCGCGTGCTGGGCATGCTGGAGTCCTTGGCTGACTCCGACAATGCCGACGAGCAGCGCAAGTACGCCGATTTCTGGAAGGAGTTCGGCGCGGTGCTCAAGGAAGGCGTGGGCGAGGACATGGCCAACCGCGATCGCCTGGCCAAGCTGCTGCGCTTTGCGTCCACACATTCCAGCGGTGACGAGCAGGATGTGTCATTGGCCGCCTATGTGGGCCGCATGAAGGAAGGTCAGGAGGCCGTCTACTACATCACCGCTGATACCCTGGCCGCGGCCAAGAACAGCCCGCAGCTCGAGATCTTCCGCAAGAAGGGCATCGAGGTGCTGCTGCTGTCCGACCGGGTGGACGAGTGGATGCTCTCGCACCTGTATGAGTTCGACGGCAAGCCGCTGCAGAGCATCGCCAAGGGCGCGGTCGACCTGGGCAAGCTGCAGGACGAGGAAGAGAAGAAGCAAGCCGAAGCCGCCGCCGAGGCCTTCAAGCCGGTGCTCGAGAAGATCAAGGAAGCCCTGAAGGACCGGGCCAAGGACGTGCGCGTGACCACGCGCCTGGTGGATTCACCGGCCTGCCTGGTGGTGGAGGAGGGCGACATGAGCGGGCACCTGGCGCGCTTGCTCAAGCAGGCCGGCCAGGCCGCGCCGGCTTCGCAGCCGATCCTGGAGGTGAACCCGAGCCACGCGCTGGTCAAGCGGCTGGAAAGCGACGAGGCGCGTTTTGCCGACCTTTCTCACCTGTTGTTCGACCAGGCGGTGCTGGCCGAAGGTGGGGCGCTGGAAAACCCCGCCGAGCATGTGCAGCGGGTCACCCGGCTGTTGGTGGGCTGACGCTGGCGGGGCTGATGTGTCAGCCCCGGCCCCGGTGCAAGCCTAGTGCCCCACGGCCATCAGCTTCTTGGCAAGGCTCCAGCGGTGCACCTCGCTGGGGCCATCGTAGATGCGGAAGGGGCGTACGTCGCGCCAGATGCGCTCGACGATGGTTTCGCCCGTCACGCCCTGACCGCCCAGAATCTGCACGCAGCGGTCCACGATGCGGAAGATCGCTTCTGATGCGATCACCTTGGTCATGCTGGACTCGGTGTTGGCCTTGCCACCCTGATCCAGCACCCAGGCGCAGTGCCAAATGGAAAGCCGCGCGGTGTGGATGTCGAGTTCGTTGTCGGCCAGCATGAAGCCCACGCCCTCGTGTTCACCCAGCGGCTTGCCAAAGGCGCTGCGGGTGCGCGCGTGGGCCAGCGCAATATCGTGCGCGCGACGTGCGGCGCCCAACCAACGCATGCAGTGTGTCAGGCGTGCAGGCGCCAGGCGCACCTGTGCGTAGCGAAAGCCCTTGCCCAACTCGCCCAGCACGGCATCCGGCCCCACGCGCAGGTTCTCAAACTTCACCACGCAGTGGCCGCCCGGGAAGCAGCGGTCCAGCGAATCCATGGTGCGCTCCACGGTGATGCCGGGGGCGTCCATATCGGACAGGAACATCGTGGCCGAGCCGTCGGGCAGGCGCGCCATGATGATGGCAAAGCCCGCGCCATCCGCGCCGGTGATCAGCCACTTGGTGCCATTGATCAGCCAGCCTTCACCATGCGAGTCGTTGACCGGCGTGGCGCTGGTCTGCAGCATCGAAGGGTCGGAGCCGGCGCCTGGCGGCGGCTCGGTCATGCAAAAGCATGAGCGCACCTGGCCCGACGCCAGTGGGGCCAGCCAGCGGTTCTTCTGATCAGCCGTGGCCACCACCTCCATCAGGTGCATATTGCCCTCGTCCGGCGCAAACAGGTTCATCGCCAGGGGGCCCAGTGTGGAGTAGCCTGCCTCTTCGAACACGACCGCACGGCTGCGATGGTCCAGGCCCATGCCACCGTAATGCGGCGACACATGCGGGGCCAGCAGACCGGCGGCCTTGGCCCGCGCCACCAGCTCCAGGCGAAAGTCTTCGCTGGGCCCATGGTCGCCCCAACGCGGGTCGCGTTCCAGCGGAATGATCTCGTCGGCGATGAAGCGGCGCACGCGGGCCTGCAGGGCCTGCAGTTCAGGGGTGAGGGCGAAGTTCATGTGTCCATCCTATTGCGAAGACCGATTTCACCATCAGCCCCACGGCGCACCATTGCGCCCGATTGCATGCATCATTCGGCCATGATCGAGATGCGCAACCGCCCCCCCTTGGCCCTGTTGGCCTGGCGCCAGACCTGGCGCGACTTCCGCGCGGGCGAGCTTCGCCTGTTGGCCCTGGCGGTGGTCTTGGCGGTCGCGGCCCTGTCGGCCGTGAGCTTTTTTGCCGACCGGCTGCAGGCGGGTTTGGCGCGCGATGCTGGGCAACTCTTGGGCGGTGACTTGGCGGTGTCGGGCGATCAGGCCCTTCCGGCTCAATGGGCGCAGGTCGCCGCCGAGCGCGGCCTGCGCACGACGCGCACGGTGAGTTTTCCGAGCATGGCCCGCGCGCCCGATGATCGGGGCGGGGAATTTCGCCTGGTGGCTGTCAAGGCGGTGGCCGACGCCTATCCCCTGCGCGGCAAGCTGACGGTGCGCGACGGGCAAGGCCGCGAATCGGAGATGAATGCTGGGCCCCAGCCCGGCAGCGTCTGGGTGGATTCGCCCCTGCTCGACGGGCTGAACCTGGTGCTGGGTGACACCCTTTTGCTGGGCGAGGCCCGGCTGCGCATCGAACGCGCCATCCTCAACGAGCCCGACCGTGGCGCGGGTTTCATGAGCTTCTCGCCGCGGGTCATGCTGCATGAGCAGGACCTGGCCACCACGGGACTGATCCAGCCCGCCAGCCGCGTCACCTACCGCCTCATGGTGATGGCGCCCAACGAGATGGGGCGAGCCGCAGCGGCGCAGGCATTGGCCCAGGTGCGTCGCGCCATCGAGGAACACATCGAGCGCGAAGGGCTGCGCGGCGTGCGCCTGGACAGCCTGGAGGCCGGCCGCCCCGAAATGCGCCAGGCCCTGGACCGTGCCGAGAAGTTCCTGACCCTCGTGGCCCTGCTATCGGCGCTCTTGGCGGCAGTGGCGGTGGGCATCGCCGCACGCGACTTCACCGACCGTCACCTCGACGATTGCGCGCTCTTGCGGGTGTTGGGTCTTCACCAACGAGAAATCGCCACCCTGTATGCCCTCGAGTTTGCCCTGGTGGGCCTGGTCGCCTGTGTGGTGGGCGTGGGCTTGGGTTGGGCCGTGCATCATGGCTTTGTGGCACTGTTGGCCGGCCTGGTGAAGACGGCGCTGCCTGGGGCGAGCGCGCAACCGGGCCTGCTGGCCGCCGCCTTGGGTTGGGTCTTGGTGATGGGCTTTGGTTTGCCACCGGTGTTGCAGTTGGCGCAGGTGCCACCCCTGCGGGTGATTCGTCGCGATGTGGGCAGGCCACGCGCCTTCTCGCTGGGTGTGCTCGGTGCCGGGGCCTTGAGCTTTGCAGCCTTGCTGCTGGCCGTGTCGTCCGACTTGCGCCTGGGACTGATCACGGTGGGGGGCTTCGCGGCAGCGCTGCTGTTCTTCGCTGGCCTGGCTGCTTTGGCCATGTTCGCCCTGCGCCGCCTGGTGCCGCGACTGCGATCGGCTGGGCGATGGCAGGCCCTTGTGATGGCCACGCGCCAGTTGGCCGCTCGGCCTGGCTTCTCGGTGCTGCAGGTCAGTGCCCTGTCGGTGGGGTTGCTGTCTCTGGTGCTCTTGGTGCTTCTTCGCACCGATCTCGTGGCCAGTTGGCGTTCGGCCACGCCGCCCGATGCGCCCAACCGTTTCATCATCAACGTGCAACCTGAGCAGGCCCAGGCCTTTCAGAAGACGCTGCGTGAGGCCGGGGTGCAGGGCGATGACTGGTACCCCATGATCCGCGGTCGACTCGTGGGCCTCAACGGGCAGCCGATCAAGTCGGGTCAGTTCGCCGGTGACCGCGCCCAGCGCCTGGTCGAGCGTGAATTCAACCTCAGCCACTCGGCTCAACTGCCGGGCCACAACACCGTGTCCAAGGGACGCTGGACGCCCGATGAAGAGGACGGCCTGAGCGTCGAAGAGGGCTTGGCCCAAACCTTGAACCTCAAGCTGGGCGATCGTTTGCAGTTCGACATCGCCGGCGTGGTACGCGAAGGCCGCATCACCTCGCTGAGGAAGGTGGAGTGGGGTTCGATGCGGGTGAACTTCTTCGTGATGTTCCCGCAGGCCATCCTGAAGGATGTGCCGGCCACCTACATCAGCGCCTTCAAGGCACCGGCGCAGCCCGGCGCTGCGCAGGCACTGGACAGAAGTCTGCTGCAGTCCTTCCCCAACATCACGAATGTGGACATCTCGGCCTCGGTGGCACAGGTGCAGCGGGTGCTCAACCAGGTGATCAGTGCCGTGGAGTTCCTGTTCGCCTTCACCCTGGCCTCTGGCCTGTTGGTGTTGGTGGCCACCATCACCGCCACGCGTGAGGCGCGGGTTCGCGAATACGCCGTGATGCGCGCACTGGGCGCGCGCAGCGGGCTGCTGCGTCGCATGCAGCGGGCCGAGTTGCTGGGCGTCGGGGCCTTGTCCGGTCTGTTGGCCTCGAGCGTGGCCATGGCCGTGGGTGCGGTCCTGGCACGGTCAGTCTTCGAGTTTCAATGGGCGCCAAGCCCCTGGGTTCCGCTGGCCGGCATGGCCAGCGGCGCCTTATTGGCCTGGTGGGCCGGCGCACTGGGCCTACGTGCGGTGTGGCAGCGGCCGGTGGTTGACACGCTGCGGCGCGCGGCACAGTAGTCGCGCTGCACACCACGCGGGCAAGCTCACCCGCGGCTGCGGCGCTCCACACACGCCAGGTAGGCTTGCCCATCGGGCGGCAATCCGCTGCGCTGTGAGGCCCATACCATCTCGCCCAGGCACTCCATCATCTGGTGGTGGGCCTCATGGGCCGAACCCAGGCGATCGCGCAGGGTTTCGAATGCCTGCCGGATGCCGCGCGGCTGGTCGATGTCCACCTGTTCGACCAGGCTCAGGTGCATGCTCAGGTGCAGGAACGGGTTGGTACGGCCTTCTTCCACGGTGTACACCGCCGCCAGGGCGGCGGCTTCATCGGCCAGATCGCCGTCATACTCGGGGTGCTGCGTCAGCCATGGTGCGGCCTTGGCCTGCATCGGATCCAGCGGCAGGCCGTCGCGCTGGCGGCGCCAGGTTTCGCAGAAGAAGCGGCGGACATCCTGTTGAGATGGGGCAAACATAGAGGCATTGTGGATGATCGACGACCCGCACTTCTACTTTTGGGCCATTCCCGCCGTCCTGCTGGTGGGCTTGGCCAAGAGCGGGTTTCTCAGTGGCTTTGGTGCCGTGGCCACGCCGCTGATGGCGATGGCGGTGTCCGTTCCGCAAGCCGCAGCCATCATGCTGCCCTTGCTGTGCCTCATGGACATCACGAGCCTGCAGCAACTGTGGAAAGAGCGCGATGCGCCACTGCTGCAGCTGCTGTTGCCCGCCGGGCTCGTGGGCATCGCCTTGGGGACTGTTCTGTTCAGTGCGGTATCGGCCCCGGTGGTCTCGCTCGTCGTGGGCGTGCTCACGCTGCTGTTTCTGCTGCAACGCTTGCTGCTCAAGCCCAAGCCGCAGCACCACGTTCCCTCGCGCAAATGGGGGTTCGCAGCCGGTGTGCTCAGCGGGTTCACCAGTTTCGTGGCGCATGCCGGTGGGCCTCCGATCAGTGCCTATGTGCTGCCCATGCGCCTGGACCCGATTCGCGTGACCGCCACGCTGGCCGTGTTCTTTTCGGTCGTCAACCTGGCCAAGTGGGTGCCCTATGCGGCGCTGGGCCTGTTCGACGCGCGTAACCTCTGGACCTCGCTCGCGTTGGCCCCTCTGGCCCCCGTGGGTGTGTGGATCGGCGTGTGGCTCACGCGGCGCATGGCCGCCCACTGGTTCTACCGGGTGGCTTACCTTGGGATGGCGCTGGCCGGTGGCAAGCTGCTGTGGGACGGTTGGCGAGCCCTCTGAGGTACGCCTCACCGCACCGGGCACACCTTTTCTGGTGACCTCGACGGTCGATCTTCCACTCGTGAGAAGGGACCCCCCGATTCAAGGGATGCCGACGCCGCAAGACCCAACCTAGCATCCGCCTACCGACCCATTTGTTGACGGGTCGATGAGGGAGGAGAACATGAAGGTATTGCTGTTGGATGACCACCCGCTGGTGCGGTCTGCCTTGGAGTCCGTGATTCGATCCCTGGGGCGCGAGATCACGGTGTTTTCGGTGGCCAGGATCGAGCAGGCCAGCGCCTGCCTGGCCGAGTCTGGTCCCATCGACCTGGCGCTGCTGGACCTGCAGCTGCCCGATGGCGATGGCTTTTCGGTCCTGGCCGACTGGCGCCAGGCCTACCCCAAGATGTCGGTGGTCATCGTCTCCGCTTCCGAGCAGGCCGACCATGTGATGCGTGCGCTGGATGCAGGTGCCGTGGGCTTCATCCCCAAGCGAACCGCCAATGAGGTGCTCATGCACGCCTTGAAGATGGTGATGTCCGGCGGCGTCTACGTGCCGCCGATGGCCTTGACGGTGGGCCGCATGTCGGGCGCAGCGGGTGCAGCCGGTGGGGTGACCCGAACGATTCGGGTGCATGAGCCGATGGGTGGGGACGCTCCCTTGGGCCGCTATGCCGATCACAGCATGCCGCTGCGCGCCGACCCTGTTGCCAACCAGCCCGCGCCTGTTGCGCGTGGGCATGCCGGAGTCGGGGCGGTTCCCGGGCTGCGGCTCACACCCCGACAGACCGAGGTGCTGGAACTGCTCCTGCAGGGTCAGCCCAACAAGCTGATCGCCCGACACCTCAACTTGTCGGTGGAAACGGTGAAGGACCATGTGGCCTCGCTGCTGCGGGTCTTGGGTGTGAGCTCGCGCACGCAGGCCGTGCTGGCCGTGGGTCAGATGCTGGGCAACGCCGGTTCACCGGCCATGTCCATGGGCCGTCCCACGACCTCGGTCGCCCGCATGGGCCTGATCTGAGTTTTTGCCACGCAGGGGGCTCAAATGAGTGCTGGTATGCAGCTCGAGCGTGTGCCAGGTGCCCTGGCCCTGGGCCTGGTGCCGGATCCCGGTGGGGTGGATCACCTGCTCCTCTTGGGTTTGGCACTGCTGGTCATGGGGCCGCTTGTGTGGAGCCTCGTGTGGAGGCTCGCGCGTAGGCTTAAGGGTCACACGGCTGCCTTGGCCGTGCTGCGCCGGGAACTCGAGCGCACGCAAGGGCTGCGGGAGCAGGCGTGGACACTGGCACAACAGGAGCAGGCGGCGCGCGCGGCGGCGGAGATTCGCCACCTTGGCAAGACCCAGCTCATTGCCACGGCCAGCCACGACCTGCGTCAACCCCTGCTGGCGCTCAATCTTTATGAGCGGCAACTGCGCGAGCGCCTGCGCGATCCACTCGATGCGGATTTGTTGGATGGTGTGGCCCGCAGCCTCCAGTCGTTGGAGGCCATGCTGGGGGATCTGCTGGACGATGCGCGGTGCGAAGCGGGTGCAGCCACTGCAGCCCTACAGCCGGTGGCCTTGGCCCCCCTGTTCAAAAGCCTGGCCTACCAGGTAGGGCCAAGCGCCCTCGACCGCGGCCTGCACCTGGCTTGGCACGGGGGGCACCGACACCTTTGGGGTGATGCGGTATGGGTCGAGCGTGTGTTGCGCAATCTCATCCTCAACGCCATCGCGCACACCGCAAAGGGTGGCGTGGTGGTGGGCGCCAGACGCCGGGGCAGCTGCATCGTCCTGCAGGTGTGGGACACGGGTTGTGGTCTGCAGGCGCACGAGTGCGAACGCGTGTTCGACGACCACTACACGACCCATGACCGCACGAATTCCCTTGAGGGTCAGTCAACTGGGATTGGCGCGCCGCGCCGCCGTGGCACCGGCCTGGGCCTGGGCATCGTGCGGCGGCTGAGTCACCTCATGGGCGCCACGGTCAGCCTGCGCAGCCGGCCGGGTCGGGGCACCCTGTTCGAGGTGGTGTTTCCCGCGGCGCCGCCGGCACAACCGTGAATTGAGCCTGTCCTCAGCTCAGGTGCCGGGCATTGCCCTGGGTGGCCGAGATCAGCTCGGCTGATAGGCCAAGCGCACGTAGATGGGAGCGAAGGCCTCGGCCTGCGTGATTTCCAGCAGGTGCTCGCGCGCCAGTTCCAACAGCGCCACGAAAGTGACCACCACCACCGGCGTGCCGCCCGTGGTGTCGAACAGGTCGGCGAACTCCATGAAGCGCCGGCCCTGCAGCCGTCGCAGCACGATGCCCATGTGTTCGCGCACCGACAGCTGTTCGCGGCTGATCTTGTGGTGCTGGTTCAGTTTGGCGCGCATGAGGATGTCGCGCCAAGCCTCCTGCAGGTCGGCAGGGCTCACATCGGGCAGACGCACCGCCACGGTCTGGTCAATCGTGACCTGAACCTTCAGGAAATCGCGCCCGATGACCGGCAACTCGTCGATGCGCGCAGCGGCCAACTTCATCTGCTCGTACTCCAGCAGACGGCGCACCAGTTCGGCACGGGGGTCTTCGGGTTCACTGCCGTCTTCGCTCTTCTTGGGCGGCAGCAGCATGCGGCTCTTGATCTCGATGAGCATGGCCGCCATCAGCAGGTACTCACTGGCCAGCTCCAGGTTGCGACGGCGGATCTGCTCCACATAGGCCAGGTACTGGCGCGTCACATCGGCCAGGGGAATGTCCAGGATGTTGAAGTTCTGCTTGCGGATCAGGTACAGCAGCAGATCCAGCGGGCCTTCAAAGGCCTCAAGGAACACTTCCAGCGCATCCGGTGGGATGTACAGGTCGGTGGGCAGGGTGAACAGCGGCTCACCGTACAAGCGCGCCACGGCCACATGATCAACGGCCACCACCTCGGTGGCTGCCGGGGGGGCGGCCTGTGCAGGCGCTGCGCCGTCGGGGGCGTCGCCCAGGGGGGAGCTCACGGCTTCAGCGCGCCTTGGTCTGGTAGACGTAGGGCTGCTGCGCCACTCGGGCCTGACGCGCCTGCGCCTGCTGCTCGCGGTCGATCGCCTTGTCCCACAGCAGGCCACGGCCGTCGCGCTGCTCCTGCTCGAGCGTCGGTTTGGCGCGCTTGAGCGAGTTGATGAACTGCGTCACATCGGATTGGTAGGGCTTCCAGAACAGCGGCATGGGTGGGTCTCACGAACGGTCAGCGTAGGTACCCGACCATTGTAAATCTCTCCCCTGCACCCTTAAGGCAGCCGAAGCCGACACGAGGCTTACCGAATGCGCATGCCCGGCTGGGCACCGGGCCAGGGTTCGAGCACGTAGATGCCAGGCTGAGATTTCTCATCGGCGTGGCTGGCCGCCAGAACCATGCCCTCGCTCACGCCGAACTTCATCTTGCGCGGCGCCAAGTTGGCCACCACCACGGTCAGCTTGCCCTGCAGCTGCTCGGGTTGGTAGACCGAGGCGATGCCGCTGAACACATTGCGCAGGCGGCCTTCGCCCACATCAAGCGTCAGCCTCAGCAGTTTGGTGCTGCCTTCTACCGCTTCGGCTTTCTCGATGCGCGCCACCCGCAGGTCGACCTTGACGAAGTCGTCGATGGTGATGGTGTCGGCCAATGCCTCGCCACCCGGCGGCGTGGTGCCCGCGGCATTCGGTGGCCCGGAAGACGCAGCCGCGTCAGCGGCCGCCGCAGCGGAGGTTTCGGCCGGCGGCTCGAACAAGGCGTCCACCTGCTTGGGGTCCACCCGCTGCATCAGGTGCTCGTAAGCCCCGATCTCATGCGCGCCCAGGGGCTTGGCGGCATCGGCCAACTGCAGCGGCGCCACCTTCAGGAAGGCTTCCACACGTGCGGCCAGCGCGGGCAGCATGGGCTTGAGGTACACGGTGAGCACACGGAAGGCCTCGATGCAGACCGAGCACACCTCGTGCAGTGCAGCATCCTGACCCTCCTGTTTGGCGAGTTCCCAGGGCTTGTTCTGGTCGACATACTCATTGACCCGGTCGGCCAGCGCCATGATTTCACGCACGGCCTTGGCGAACTCGCGCTCGGCATAAAGCGTGCCCACGGTCTGGCTCTGCGCGCGCAGCGCGGTCAACAGGTCTGCACCCGAGCCGGCGATGCGCTCACTCAGGCGCCCGCCGAAGCGTTTGCTCAGGAAGCCCGCCGCGCGTGAGGCGATGTTGATGTACTTGCCCACGAGGTCGGCGTTTACCCGCTGCACGAAGTCCTCGGGGTTGAAGTCGATGTCCTCCACCCGAGCATTGAGCTTGGCGCACAGGTAGTAGCGCAACCACTCGGGGTTCAGGCCCAGCTCCAGGTAGCGCAGCGGACTCAGGCCCGTGCCGCGGCTCTTGCTCATCTTCTCGCCGTTGTTCACGGTGAGGAAGCCATGCACATGAACCGAGGTGGGCACCTTGCGACCGCTGAACTTGAGCATCGCCGGCCAGAACAGCGTGTGAAAGGTGACGATGTCCTTGCCGATGAAGTGGACCTGCTCTCGCTCAGGGTCGGCCATGTAGGCCTCGAAGTCCACGCCGCGCCGGTCCAGGAGGTTCTTCAGCGAGGCCAGGTAGCCGATGGGCGCGTCCAGCCACACATAGAAGTACTTGCCGGGCGCATCGGGAATCTCGATGCCGAAGTAAGGCGCATCGCGTGAGATGTCCCAATCACCCAGGTTCACTTGGCCGTGTTCGTCGCGCGTGAACCATTCGCGCACCTTGTTGGCCACTTCGGCTTGCAGTCGGCCATCCTGGGTCCAGGATTCCAGAAACTCCACGCAGCGCGGGTCGGACAACTTGAAGAAGAAGTGATCACTGTGGCGCAGAACCGGTGTGGCGCCGGACAGCGCCGAGTAGGGGTTCTTCAGCTCGGTGGGCTGGTAAACCGCCCCACAGGCCTCGCAGTTGTCCCCGTACTGGTCCTTGGCGCCGCACTTGGGGCATTCGCCCTTGATGAAGCGATCCGGCAGGAACATGCCCTTTTCGGGGTCAAAGAACTGCTCGATGGTCCGCACCTCGATCAGGTCGTTGGCCTTGAGCGCGAGGTAGATGGATTGGGCCAGCGCGTGGTTTTCTGGCGCGTCGGTGCTGTGCCAGTTGTCGAACTCGATGTGAAAGCCTTGCAGGTAGCGGGGGCGCCCGGCGGCGATGTCGGCAACGTACTGTTGTGGGGTTTTCCCCGCCTTGCTGGCGGCGATCATGATCGGCGCACCGTGTGCGTCATCGGCGCAAACGAAGTCCACCTGTGCGCCCATCATGCGCTGGGCCCGCACCCAGGTGTCGGCCTGGATGTACTCCATCATGTGGCCGATATGGAAGGGCCCGTTGGCATAGGGAAGGGCGGAGGTGACGAATAGCTTGCGGGTCATAGGCCCAAATTCTAGTGACCGCCCCCAAACCGCTACCATTGCCGGTTTACTTCTGTTCCGCTGTTCCTATGTCTGCCACCGATTCCGCACTCGTCCAGGCCATCCAGGAGGCCCTGAAGTCGGTCGTTGATCCGCACACCGGCAAGGATTTCGTCTCAAGCAAGCAGCTCAAGAACCTGCGCGCCGAAGCGGGCGACGTGTCATTCGATGTGGAACTGGGATACCCGGCCAAGAGCCAGATCCCGGCCTTGCGAAAGGCATTGATTGCCGCAGCCCGCACGGTGCCTGGCGTTGAAAACGTCAGCGTCAACCTCAGCACCAAGATCGTGGCGCATGCCGTGCAGCGCGGCGTGCAGCTCATCAATGGTGTGCGCAACGTAATTGCCGTGGCATCGGGCAAGGGCGGTGTGGGCAAGAGCACCACCACCGTGAACCTGGCCCTGGCCCTGGCGGCCGAGGGCGCCCGCGTCGGCATCCTGGACGCCGACATCTACGGCCCGAGCCAGCCCATGATGATGGGCATCGAAGGCCGGCCCGAAAGTGCCGACGGCAAGAGCATGGAGCCGCTGGAAAACTATGGCGTGCAGGTCATGTCCATCGGCTTCTTGGTGGACGCCGACAACCCGATGATCTGGCGCGGCCCCATGGCCACTCAGGCCCTGGAGCAGCTGCTGCGCCAAACCAACTGGAACGACCTGGACTACCTGCTGGTGGACATGCCCCCGGGTACGGGCGACATCCAGCTCACGCTGAGCCAGCGCGTGCCGCTGACAGGCGCCGTGATCGTCACCACACCGCAGGACATCGCCCTGTTGGATGCGCGCAAGGGCCTGAAGATGTTCGAGAAGGTGGGCGTGCCCATCCTGGGTGTGGTCGAGAACATGGCGGTGCACGTGTGCGAGAAGTGTGGCCACGCCGAACACATCTTCGGCGCTGACGGTGGCAAGAAGATGGCGGCCGAGTACGGTGTCGATTACCTTGGCGCGCTGCCCTTGAACCTGTCGATCCGAGTGCAGGCCGACGCCGGCCGGCCCACCGTGGTCAGCGACCCCGACGGCGAGGTGGCCGGTATCTACAAGACCGTGGCACGCACCGTGGCCATCAAGGTGGCGGCCAAGGCCAAGGACTTCAGCGCGAAGTTCCCGACGATTTCCATCTCGAAGAACACCTGAGCCCCTGGTCTGGACACAACGACATGAAGACCCTGATCTGCGACTGCAACGGCACGATGAGCCTGGACGGGCCGGCCCTGGCCAAGGCGCTCGACCAGGTGCCGGGGGCCGATGCCGACGGTCTTCAGACGGTGCACACGCTGCTGTGCCGGCGCGAGGCACCGGCCTTTCAGAAGGCGGCCAAGGCCGCCGGGGCCGGGGAAGAGTTGCTGGTGGCCTGCACCCAGGAACAGCGCCTGTTTCTGGAGCTCAATGACCAGACGGAGGGCGCGCCCTCGGTGCAGGAGCGGCCCATCCGTTTCGTGAACATCCGCGAAACCGCCGGTTGGAGCCGCTCTTCGGCCACCGGTGAGCCGGCCGCTGCCGGCGCGGTGCTGCCCAAGATGGCGGCCCTGATCGCGGCGGCCCAGCGCCCCGACCCTGAACCGGTGCCGGTGGTGACCTACAAGTCGCAGGGGCGCATCCTGGTGATCGGTTCTGCCGAACGTGCCGAGGCCGCCGCGCAGCGCCTGCAAGACCGTCTTGAGGTGGAGTTGCTGTGCACGCCACAGGCCGGTGGCCGTGCAGCACCGGGCGTGCCGCAGCAGCGCAACCGTCTGGTGCACGCGGGCGTGCCTTCGCACCTCACGGGCTGGCTCGGCAACTTTGAAGTGCAGTGGGAAAGCGCCAATCCCATCGACCTGGACCTGTGCACCCGATGCAACGCCTGCCTTGAGGTGTGCCCGGAAGGGGCCATCGGTCTGGACTACCAAATCGACCTGTCTCGCTGCAGTGGCCATCGCGCTTGCGTGAAGGTGTGCGAGGCCGCCGGCGCCATCGATTTCCAGCGCGAGCCGCAGACGGGCGAAGGCCGTTTCGACCTGGTGCTGGATCTGCGCGAGGAGCCGGCGTACACCCAGCACCAATGGCCCCAGGGCTACCAGCATGTTTCGCCCACCGCCGGGGAAGGCGCCCTGTGGTCGGCGGTAACGCAACTGCGAGAACTCGTGGGCGAATTCGACAAGCCCCGCTTCTTTCAATACAAGCAAAAGCTTTGTGCCCACAGCCGCAACGAGAAGACCGGCTGCACCGCCTGCATCGACGTGTGTTCGGCCAAAGCCGTGCGCAGCGACGCCTCGCTCAAGGGAAAGGCCTCGAGCGTGCCCAAGGTACGCCGGCCCGACCAGGCGCATGTGGTGGGTGGGCAGGGCGGTGGGATCATCGTCGAGCCCTTCCTGTGCGTGGGCTGTGGGGCCTGCACCACCGCTTGCCCCACCGGGGCACTGAGCTACCAGACGCCCACTGCGCCCGAGTTGGGCGGCCGCATCCGCACCATGCTGCAGGCCTGGCGTGCCGCCGGCGGCATGGAGCGCCCAGGCGCGCCGGTGCTGCTCATCCACAGCCAGGCCCGTGGTGGTGCCGTGATCGACGAACTCGGTCGCCAGGCCCGCCTGGGCCGGCGCGGCCCTGATGGCCAGGTGCTGCGCGGATTGCCCGCGCGGGTGCTGCCGGTGGGCGTGTGGCACACCGCCAGCGCTGGCCTGGACATTTGGCTTTCAGCCCTGTGTTGGGGCGCTGCCGAGGTGGTGGTGATGCTCACCGGCGAAGAGGCGCCCGACTACCGCACGGCGCTGGCCGAGCAGGTGGAACTGGCTCGCGCACTGTGGCAAGGTATGGGCCATGCCGGAGAGGGCGTGCGCCTGTTGGAGGCGGCACCCGTGTCGCGCAATGCTGTGGCTGCGGCGGCCGCAGTTGCCGAACCCATCGACACCGCCGGTTTGGCAGCGATCGATCGCGCTCTCATGCAGATCGCCTCCAACGTGGCCACACCATCGGCGCCGGGTGCGACGGCCTTCAAGCCCGCCACCTTCACCGTGCTGCCCGAAAAGCGCGCCACGCTGGAGATGTGCATCGACCACCTGCTGTCCCACTCGCCGATCGCGACCCAGCCGGCCGAGCAGCGGCCCGAGTCCATCACGCTGCCGGGCGGGCAGGCATTCGGATCCTCCCCCTTCGGTACCCTGCAGGTGGACACCGCGGCATGCACCCTGTGCCTTTCATGCGTGGGCGCCTGCCCGCAAGGTGCCCTGGCCGACAACCCCGAGAAGCCGCAACTGCGTTTCATTGAGAAGAACTGCGTGCAGTGTGGTTTGTGCGAAAAGACCTGCCCGGAAAACGCCATCAGCCTGCAGCCACGCCTGTGGCTGGCCGACGAGGGCAAGGCGCGCAAACAGTTGCGTGTGCTGCACGAAGTGGAGCCCTTCCGCTGCATCCGCTGCGCCAAGCCCTTCGGTACGCTGCGCGCCATCGAGTCGATGCTCAGCAAATTGGCCGGGCATCCGGCCTTTGCCGGCGCGGGTGCCGACCGTTTGAAGATGTGCGGCGACTGCCGCGTCATCGATCTGCACACCAACCCCAACGAAGTGCGGATCACCGACCTTTGAGCTGCCAACGCCATGAATTCTGACGAAATCCGCGCCTTGGGCTTTGCCACGATGGACGATGGCGAGGAACTGGCCCGAGCCGAGATCTATGGCTTGTTGGCCCGCCTGTGGTTCTCCCCGCCAGACGATGAGCTCATGCAGCAGTTCAAGGTGGCGGTGACGCAGGCGCCGCAATCCGGCGCCTTCCTCGAGGCACCCTGGGAAGCCTTGGTGGCCACTTTTCGCGAACTCGATCGCAGCGCAATCGCCGCCGAGTACGACGCCCTGTTCCACGGGGTGGGGCGGCCCGAGGTGTTCCTCTATGGGTCGTACCACCTCAGCGGTTACCTCAACGACAAGCCCCTGGCCGCCCTTCGCGTCGACCTGGCCGATCTGGGCCTGGCCCGCGACGACGCTCGCGGCGAGACCGAAGACCACGTGGCCTTCGTGTTCGAGGTGATGCGCTACCTGATCGCTGGCGACGATGTGGCCGTGTGCAATCTGGAACGTCAACGCCGCTTTTTCCGCAGTCATGTGCAGACCTGGGTGGAAGCCATGTGCGACTCGGTCAACGCGCAGCCACGTGCCCGGGCCTACGCGCGCGTAGCCGACTTCACCCGCGCCTTCATCCAGGTGGAGACGCAGGGCTTCGATCTGCTCGAAGCCTAGGCCCCGTCGCTCGGGGCTATCCGTGCCGGTGCTTCGGCGCGCAGCCACACGCTGAACACCGCGCCGCCGCCTTCCTGGGCAGGACGGTTGGCCGCGCGGATGTCGCCACCGTAACGCTCCACGATGCTGCGGCTGATCCACAGCCCCAGTCCGGTCCCGTCCTTCTTGTGGGTCACGAAGGGCTGGAACAGCCCGTTCTTCACCGACTCCGGCAAGCCCGGACCTTGGTCGGCCACGGCCAACACCACACCGTCTTGTCCGTCGTCCATGACTTGGGCGCGGCAATGCAGCGTGATGGTCCCGCCGGTGGGCATGGCGTGGGCGGCATTCATCACCAGGTTCACCAACACCTGCTGCAGTTCCTGCCGGTTGATGGCCGCGCGCAGTCCAGGGGCAAGGTCCTGCTGCAGCCGGATGCCCCGCTCGCGCAGGGCATGGTCGGTCAGCACCAGGCTGTCCTGCAGTACGCTGGCCGGGTCAACCGTTTCCACATAGCCGGCGAAGTCGCCAGGGCGCGCGAACTGCAGCATTTGCGTCACGATCAGGCGCATGCGTTCCACCTGCTGTTGCGCCAGGTCGAGTTCGGTCTTCACCGAAGCCGCCTGGGGGCCCAAGGTGTCGCGCAGCAGGTCAAGGTTGCCTTGGATGACGGCGATCGGGTTGTTGATCTCGTGGGCCATCCCTGCGGTGAGTTGCCCAATCACGGCCAACTTCTCCGAGCGCATCAACTGCTGCTGCGCGGCCTGCAGCTCGGCGGTGCGTTCGGCCACGCGGGCATCCAACACGGCGTTCCATTCCTGCAGGGATCGGGTCTTTTGCGCAATGGCGTCCAGCAGCACATCCAAGCCGCGGGCCAGGTGGCCGAGTTCATCCTGGCTGCGCAATGAGCCCACACGAGCCTGCACATCACCGGTCTGGAATGTGCGCATGGTGCGCTCCATCCGTTCAACTGGCTCGAAGATCCCGCGTGCGGCCCTCAGGCTCCAATAGGCCGCGGCGATCATCACAGTAAAGAACAGGGCCCCGATGGCCGCCAGCACGGCGTACTTCAGCATCGTGAAGGGGCGTTCCAGGAAGCCCACGTAGAGCATGCCCACCCGCTGGCCTCGGTGGTCGCTGATCGGCTCGTAGGCCGATACATACCACTCGTTGACAACAAAGGCGCGGTCCAGCCATCGGCGGCCCTCGTCAAGCACCGCTGCGTGCACCGTTTGCGACACGCGGGTACCGATGGCGCGCGTGGCCGCTCCTGCGGCGGCGGACGGTTCCTGTTCGAACAGGCGCACATTGGTGCTGATGCGCACATCGTCCAGGAACAGGGTTGCCGTTCCGCGGCTGCCGAAGGGCAGGGCGCCTTCGGGGTAGACGATGTCGTTGATGCGGTCGATGAATGCGAGGTTCCGGTTGAGCAGCACGCCGGCCTGCACATGGCCCAGCAGCGCACCATTGGCATCGCGCACGGGTGCAGCCGCGGTGATGACCATGGCGCGGTCTTCCACGCCGCGCGTGGTGGCCCGTGCGCCCTGCGTGGGCAGCAGGGGCACGGCCACTTGATCTCGGGCCTGAGGTGCCAAACGCCCGAACTCCGCCCCGTCAATCACCGCTACGTGCGGACGCCCGTCGCGCTCGCCCAGCAGCTCCACCGGGGCGCCTTCGGCAGCACCCCAATGCGCGACCACAAGTCGCCCGTCCGGTGAGCGCCAGTTCAGGTAGCTCACGCCGCTGCGTTCTCGCCACTGCTGCAGCAGCGACTGCATCGCGCTGGGATCACGGGCTTGCAGGGCCACGCGCAGGCCGTGGGATTCGGCCACGGTGGCCGCGCCGGTGCCCACTTCGGCCATCACGCGTTCAAAGTAACCGCGCGCCACTGCCAGGTCGCTGCGCACCTTGGTGCGCAGGAGCTCGTCGATCGCGTCACCGCTCCACCACAACAGGATCGCACCAAGAAGCGGCAACACGCCCACCAGGGGCAGCAGCACCAGGGCCAGCAGCTTGCGACGGATGGACGTTCCCGACTGCAGCATGCTGATGGCGGCTCAGCGAGGGCTTGGGTGGGCCGCCCACTCGGCCACACGCCGCTCCAGCGTGCGCCGCGAGATGCCCAAGAGCTGCGCCGCGCGCGTCTTGTCTCCGCCCACCGAGCTCAGGGTCGATTCGATGTGGCGTCGCTCCAAGGTCAACAGGTCCGTCACCGCGCGATCCTCCGTGGCGTCCATGCCATCAGCGGGGCTGGTGCGGTTTGCGGCGCCTTGCGCGCTGACGCCCGCGTGCGGCACCGGCACGGCAGGATCCACCTTGGGCATGGGCGGGTACAGGGCCGACACGTTGAGTGAACCCAGAATGATCGAGCGCTCGATGAAGTTGCG